>Ga0247688_1000032_pt1 | contig 95304 bp, 70 predicted proteins | sample CNK29_metaG_FD_182718 | JGI IMG/M metagenome (GOLD analysis project Ga0247688, IMG submission 182718) | Soil microbial communities from Purdue University Martell Research Forest, Indiana, United States - CNK29 | ecosystem: Environmental > Terrestrial > Soil > Temperate forest > Bulk soil... | reverse complement strand
TAGTTCACCCCTCCGCGAGATTACTCGTTTCGGTTCTCGTGATAGAAATACTCCACAAAGGACAAATTTTTACTCTTCCAGGTTTTAGCCCTCCCGTATCCGGATAGTTTTCACACAGCCTGGCGCATGGTTAGGCGGCAGGTGTCTCATCTGGACTCCAATGTGATGCGCCATGTGACAGCAATATCTTCTCTACGCGGGAAAGCAACCGCATATCAAAAAGCCAAAACAACGGATTGCTCCCGCAGGTCAGGAAAAAAGTGTAGGGGTCTCCCTCCTTCTCAACAAAACCTCCAAACTGAACCGTGGCGAGTCCCTGCCGTAAGGTGTAGGAATGCCGACAACGAGGACGGGGTCGCGGCACAACACGAACACCAATCGGATTCAACACGTCGGGAACTCTCTGTGCTAACTCCTCTGTGCAGTTGTAGGTTGGAAGTCCCATGACGCGTGATGCCGCCTAACTATGAAGTATGCGTCGGAAATGTAGTCTATCTCGGTCCATGGGAACCGTTCTAAACCTTTTTATCTGGCGTGTCCAGCGGAATTTAGATAGGAAATCACTGTTCATATGAAGCCGGCAAATACTACATTTCGCCGTCAGGAGGGGATCACACCCAATCCCAAGTTGCGCCTGCGCGAGCAATTACACGAGGTGATGCGGTTCAAACAGTTTTCGCTGCGCACCGAGGAGGCTTATTGGAATTGGATTCGCCAGTTTATCCTGTATCACGCCAAGCGCCATCCCCGCGAAATGGGCCGGGCAGAAATTGAGGCGTTCTTGTCGCACCTGACTACGGGAAAAAATGTCGCGGTCGCCACCCAAAACCAGGCGCTCAATGCGTTGATTTTTCTGTATCGCGAGGTGTTGCATCAGCCGTTTGATCAGTTGGGCGCAGTCGAGCGTCCGCGCAGAAGGCCACGCGTGCCGACGGTGCTGAGCCAGGCTGAGGTGCGGCGGTTGCTGGCGGCGATGGAGGGGACTCTGGGTTTGCTGGCGCAATTGCTTTATGGGACGGGCTTGCGGGTGATGGAGGGTCTGCGCTTGCGGGTGAAGGACGTGGATTTTGACCGGGGCCAAATCATCGTGCATGACGGCAAGGGGTTCAAAGACCGGGTGACGGTTTTGCCGGACTCGTTACGGGAACCACTGACCGCACATCTCAAACGGGTGCAGAGTTTGCATCAGCAGGACTTGAAAGCTGGACGCGGCCAGGTCTGGCTGCCGGGAGCGTTGAAAGTTAAATATCCCAAAGCTGACCGGGAATGGATCTGGCAATGGGTTTTTCCATCCAAGGTAATTTCCGTTGATCCGGAAAACGGGTTGCTCGGACGGCATCACGTTAATCCATTGAGCATTCAACGAGCCGTGAAACAAGCTGCACGCCTGGCCGGTTTGTTCAAAATGATCACGCCGCACACCCTGCGCCATAGTTTCGCAACCCATTTGCTGGAACACGGAACGGACATCCGCACGGTGCAAGACCTCATGGGTCACAAGGACGTCACGACGACGCAAATCTATACGCACGTCATGCAGAGGCCGGGGCTGGGTGTAAAGAGTCCGCTGGACGGATGAATTCGGGTTTGGGTTCTGGCGTCCTGGGACTGGGAGGAAGCTGGATTTGGGTGAAGCAAGCGACATCTCCTGCTTGATCTCTCTCTTCCACCGTCATCGTATAATGGTGCCGTTCGCGGCGGAGAGGGAAGCGACCGAATGGCTGTGGCACGGATGATTTTACAACGGGCCCGCCCCGTCTTCAGTTGGTTTCCTCCATTCCATTTATTACAAAGTCTCCCAAACGACCGGCGGCATCAGCGAGGGGGCTGCCAATGTCCACCGGCCCGGCGGGTGGCACCGCCGCTTGGCACGAGAATTTCTTTGTCGGCACTCCTATGAATTCAAACGGACTCAGCAAGCAGCCCATCGACAGCCGGCAACTATTGTCGTTTGTCACGGTGGCGCGAACCCGCAGTTTTACGCAGGCGGGAAAGGAATTATTTCTGTCGCAATCCGCCGTGAGCCATGCGGTGAAGGCGCTGGAGGCCGAACTGGCCCAGTCCCTCCTCGACCGGGACGGGAAGAAAATCCAGATCACGCCCGCCGGCGAGCACCTCCTGCATTATGCGGAAAAAATCCTGGCGGACATGTCGGTGGCGCGGGTTTCGCTGGACCATCGCACGCGCTGGGGGACGAGCCGTTTGCGGCTGGGCGTGAACGGAAAATTCTGCTCCTGTTTGCTGCCCGGCATTCTCCGGTCGTTTCTGAAGGAATTTCCCGGCTGGCCGGTGAGCGTCAAGACCGGGGACACCCGGCAATGTGTGGAATGGATCGAGCAGAACGTCATTGACGTGGCCGTCGTGGTGGCCCCCAGCCGTCCGGAGCCGGTCCAGTTGACACCGTTGTTTACGGACGAAGTGATGTGGATCGTTTCACCCAATCATCCGTGGGCGCGGACGGGCAGCCCGGCGGCCGAAGGGATTGAAACCCAGAACTACATCTGCAACCGCACGGGAAGCTACACGTCGCTGCTGCTGGAAAAGTTTTTTCAGCGCGACGGCATCCGCCTGAAGTGCGGCCTGGAACTCAACAGCCTGGAGGCCATCAAGGAACTGGTGAAGGCGGGCGAAGGCATCACCGCTGCGGCGCCCTGGGCCGTGCGCAAAGAACTGGAGGAGCATACGCTGGTGGCCGTGCCGCTGGGGAAACGAAAGTTGAAACGCAACTGGTGTCTGCTGCGCTCGCTGGACCGCAAGCCCAACCTGGCGGAGGAGATGTTTTCGAAGTTCAGCCTCGAGGCGACCCAATCCTTTACGTCGCTCGTGAGTATTGCGGCCATGTTGATCAACACTTTCCTGCTGGACGGGTCTCTCAATCTTGAGATTTTTACTGTGGAGGTTTGACCAGAGTGGCCAAAACGTCTCGCGCCAATCATGCCAGGCCGGCGGGATTTTCATTCCGGTGCCGGATTTAATTTCATGGAAGTCATGAATAAAACCGGGTCACGGATTTTATCCGCGCACCGTGAACCGGAAATGGTCCGGCTGGCAAATGAATCCGGCATTTCCCGCGCGGTGTCCGAAGCCCGTCCTCCGAAAACCGAATTTCACCTGAGCGCAGCGCGGGAAGCAACCTCGATCCCTGGCCGCGCGTTGGCACTGGCGGTGCTTGGACTTGGGCACCGGCGGACTCATCGAGAATTCCGCCGATTCAGTCATAGCGATGTTTTTAAGGAAATTTTATTTGACCCGCTGGTGCGCCCGGTTGGCGGCCGTTGCCGTCGTTTTTTGCCTGATGGCCATTCCGAATAAAGCCTGCAGCCAGGGGATTTCAATCGCCGGCGTCGGCGAAGCCAGTGTAATGGTCCTGGCGGCCGGCGGCGCGGCGATGAACCTGGCCGTCACGGCGACGCCATCCGTTCCGGCCGGGTCAACCAATGTGATTTTTGTTCTGGAGCGTCAGGGCAGTGTGCTGCTCAATCGCACGTCGCCGCCGCCGTATGCGGTGACGTTCAGCAATCTGACGGCGGGCAAATATTTTCTCACCGCCAGATTGTCCGCCGCCGGAACCCCGCCGAGCGGCGACGTGAGCTTCGACATCAATGCCGCTTCGTCCGCGCCGGCCAACGACAATTGGAGCCAGGCGACGGTGATGAGTCTGAACACGACGCTCATCAGTTCCAACACTTACGCGACCAGCGAAGTAAACGAACCGGTTCATGGCGGAGTCGGCGCCGGGAAATCCGTCTGGTGGTCGTGGAGCGCGGTGTCCGACGGCGTGTTCACGGCGACGACCGCCGGCAGCGGTTTCGACACGGTGCTCGGGGTTTACACGGGGACCAGCCTGGGCACGCTCACGGAAGTCAGCGCCAGTGACGACGCCGGCGTGAATCCTTTCAGCCAGGTGACCTTCGCCGCCACGAACGGGACGGTTTATTATTTCGCGGTGGACAGCGCATCGGCGGCGGGCTTTGGCAAGGCCCAGTTGCGATTGCTGGCGGGTTCGCCGCCCGCGATTTCCATCACGTCGCCGGCGGATGGTTATTTGATGCTGGTCTCGTCGCCGACGACGGCAACCAACATCACCGCCACCGCCACCGTCACCGACCCGGCCGGAGTCGCCCGGGTGGATTATTGGTTCGACGGCACTTCCGGTCTGAGCCGCAGCGGAATTCTTTCATCGCCGTATCAATTGAGCCTGACGAATCTGACCGAGGCTCATTACACCCTGACGCTCGCGGCCTCCAACAACGCGGGCCTGGTCAGTGTCACGAACACCGGCTTTTCAGTGATTTCACTGGCGCCGGTGCTGGTCACGGAGGGATTCACCGATTCATCAAAACAGTTTCAACTCGCCGTCACGGGCTTTAAAGGACCGAATTATTCGGTGCAGGCTTCCTCAAATCTCGATGCCTGGTGCTCGTTGAAAACGTTTACCAATTTCGCGGGCGCCGAAAAGCTGGCGGATACGAATGCGGCTCAGTTCAACCGGCAGTTTTATCGCGCCTCATCCGGTCAATGATGTGAAATTGATGAACTCAAGAACCAAATCACTGGATGGCCTTCAGGCCGGAACTGTCTCCGCCGCCAGACGGTTGTGGTGCGGCACTGCGGGATTTCCGGCATGGCTGAGCCTGACCATCATGGCGGCCATGCTTTGCCTCACGGGCCGGTCGCAGATCAATTATATCAGCCTCCAGGGTTCCGCCTATGTTCCCGATCAACTGGCGGTCAACATCGGAGACACGGTGACGTGGGTTCACGAGGATAACACCGAACACACGGTGACCTCGGATGATAATCTCTTCAATTCCGGCACGCTGGAGTTTGGAGACGAGTTTAGTTTCACCTTCGATACTCCGGGCACATATCCTTACTACTGTTTGTTTCACGGTCACGGAATGTCGGGTGTCATCGTGGTTTCGGATAACGCCGGAAACAATCCGCCGGCCACGCCCGTGAACGCATTGCCGCTGAACAACGCCAGCAATCAACCCGTGGCGGTGCAGTTGAATGCCAGTCCGTTTTCCGATCCGGATGCGGTTGATTTCCATGCCGCGAGCCAGTGGATTGTGCGTTACGCGAACAACAATGTCGTGGCCGTTGACAGTGGCGCGGTCACGGGCAGTTTGACGAACTATGGCCCGGCGGGTCTGTCGGAAGGCACAACGTATGACTGGCAGGTTCGCTACAAGGACGGGCGGGGCGCGTGGAGTGAATATTCCACGCCCACACGATTCACAACATTGGTTGCTTTCAACGAGCCGGGGATTGGTTTGCGGGCGAGCTACAACAACATCGTTGACTTCACCCCGCCGCTGGTTGTCGTGACCAATGCGGCGGTCAATTTCAACTGGGGCAGCGCCCGGCCCAACCGCCGCATCACGGCGGACAATTTTGCCGTGCGCTGGGAAGGCTCGCTGCTGCCGCAATTCACGGAACAATATGCCATTCAATTCCAATATCGCGGCCAGGCCCGGGTCTGGGTGAACAACCAGTTGTTGATTGACGAATGGAACGGCTGTTCGTTCAGCCAGACGCGGCGCGCTTTGATTTCACTCGTCTCCGGACAACTCACGGCCGTGCGCGTCGACTATGTCGCCGATCCGGCGGGTGCGCTCGCGATTCTGCGGTGGACCAGTCCCGGTCAGCCGATGGAAGTGGTGCCGACTACGCGGTTGTTTCCCTACGCACCCTGATTTTTTATGCTGAATCGTCGTCAAATGATCCGCAACACGGCGCTGGGACTGGCCGCGCTGGCAGTGATGCCCCGGCGGGTGCTGGCGCAAATGGACATGGGTTCATCGGGAACCAGTCCGGCGTTGGCAGCATTTCAGGACCCGCTCCGCATTCCGCCGGTGCTGACGCCGGTGCTGCGCGGCAAGACCCAATTCTACACGATCACCATGCGCGCCGCCCTGGCCAAGGTGCATCGTGACCTGCCGACGACCATCATCTGGGGATTCGACGGACTGTATCCGGGACCGACCATCCGGGCGACGAAAGGCCATCCGGTGGTGATCCGTCACGTCAGCCGCCTGCCGGACACGCATCAGGATGGCGGGTCGGAAATGACCATGATGTATCCGGCGGTGCATTTGCACGGCGCGCACGTGGCGCCACAGGATGACGGTCATCCCCGCGAAGCACTGCCGCCGGGAACCTTTCGCGACTATCATTATCCCAACCAGCAGCGCGGGGCGACGCTGCTGTATCACGATCATTCCCACGGCCAGACGGGAATGCATGTGTATCACGGTCTGGCGGGGACCTATCTCATTGACGACCCCGAGGAACAGAGCCTCGGCTTGCCGCAGGGCGATTACGACATTCCGTTGATGATCCAGGATCGCATCTTTAATCCGGACGGGTCGTTCAATTACATGCTCGACAGCAACACGCGCGAGACGGGCATGCTGGGTGATACGATTCTGGTGAACGGCGTCGTGATGCCTTACTTCAAAGTGGCCCGCCGCAAGTATCGTTTCCGGATCATCAATGCCTCGAACGCACGATCGTATTACCTGCAACTGAATTCCGGCGCGCCGTTCGTTCAGATCGGATCGGACGGCGGGTTGCTGCCCAAGCCCATGGCCAAAACGCTGGTCGAACTGGCCCCGTTTCAAAGGGCTGATGTCGTCATCGATTTCAGCGCCTATGCGGCGGGCACCAGGATCATCGTGAAAAACTGCGAGTCCTGCGTGGGCTGTCCCGACTGTTCGGGACCGCTCACCAGCGTCATGCGTTTCGACGTGGACGCCGCGGCCACGGACGATTCCGTCGTCCCCGATTGTTTGTCATCCTGGGAAGACCTGCCGATTGATGCGCAAACCGTGACGCGGCAATTTATTTTGAACCGGCAGACCACCGCGAACGGAACGATCTGGACGATCAACGGCCAGACCTTTGACATGAACAATCCGCCGCTCGTGCAGGTGAAACACGGCGACGTGGAACGCTGGAAATTTGTCAATCTGACGGGGCACCGGCATCCGGTTCACATTCACCTGATTCAATTTCAGGTGCTGGACATCAACGGGGTGCCGCAAGACCCGTCGGTGCATGGCTGGAAGGACGTGCTGGTCGCGCCGCCAAACGGGCAAATCACGGTGGCGGCCCGTTTCAAGGGTTACACGGGAAAATATCTGTTCCATTGCCACAACCTCGAACACGAAGACCTCGGGATGATGGCCGATTACGAAATCATACCATGACGACCTCCCAAACAATTCCAACCCTCCTGATGATGTTTGCCTGTGCGATGCTGATCGCCCGCGCGGACACGGTTCAGCCGGCTCCCATCGCTGAATCCAATCCTTTGGTCTGGGACGCGATGGAAAAGAGCAGCAGCCTGCCCTTCATGACCAACGTGACCTATTTCGATTTTTATGTGACGAACAAGTCCCCGGCCAGTGCGATGATTTTTTCAAATGAAACCTCCTGCGACTGCACGGCGGCGACCACGGTTGAACACCTGCCGTGGGAACTCAAGCCCGGCGACGGAGGCACCTTGAATGTCTTGGTCAATGTCAAAGGCAAGTATGGATTGGTCACCAAAACTGTCACCGTTTACACCTCTCAGGGCACGCAGACGCTGACCGTGAACATTGATATTCCAATCTCCCCGGCGCCCTTCAACGTCTCGGCCCGGCTCAAGGAGCAAATGGCCTCGCAAAAGGACCGGCAGGCGGTCTTCGGCGAACACTGTGCCGCGTGTCATGCCTGGCCGGCCGTGGGTCGCACCGGCGAAAGTCTTTTCAATTCCGTCTGCGGCATCTGCCACACCTCCGAGCATCGCGCCCAGATGGTTCCCGACCTTGCCGCGCTCAACCAGGAGACCAGCGCCGACTACTGGCGCAGGAACATCAGCTTCGGAAAAACCAATTCGCTGATGCCCGCGTTCGCAAAAACCGAGCGAGGCATACTGGACACGAACCAGATCGAGTCGCTCGTGGCGTTTCTCGTAAAGCAGTATCCGTCCAAAAAAGTGGCGTCATCCGTCAACGCCGCCGCCGGCCCGAACTAAATCACTACCTGAATCCATGAAAACTTACTCAAAACCTTTTGTCCTTTTGTTTGCGCTGGTTGCGGTCCTGGGCCTGCCACCGTCTGGCCGGGCAATCATCACGGGTGAAGTGATGCAAATCACGGGTTACGTCAGGAATGATTTGGGCAGCCCGGTCGCCGGCGTGGATGTCACCGGCGACGACTACGTGGGTGATTTTTATCCGTCCACGACCGACGCGAATGGATACTACTCGGTGGATCTCAAGACCGAGGGAAACTACCAGGTGACGGTTAATTGCGCCCAGTTGACGGAGCTTGGCTATGGCTGTGTCAACCCCGGTGCCGTGACGATGACGAGCGGTTCCGCTCAGCTGGATTTCCTGGTGCATCCCGCCGCTCCGCCGCTTCAGATCACAAACACTTTCCTGCCCGACGCAGTCGCGGGCGCGGTTTACCAGACACAACTCGGTGCGAAAGGCGGACGCGCGCCTTACCAGTGGCAATTCGCCGTAGATTCGACCAATCTGCCCGCCGGCCTGGTGCTGAATTCACGCGGCCACCTTTTCGGCAAGCCGGAGACGAACAGCGTGTCCATCATCAACGTGCAGGTGACGGATGCAAATGCCACCGTCACAAACAAGGTGTTTTCCATTGCCATTAATCCCGGTCCTTGGCCGGGCACGCCGGCCTCGCCGCCACCGGATTCACCGGCGAAATGACTGATGGCTGGTGGCGCCCAAAAAAACAGCAGGACCAAAAACAAAAATTAAACCGTGAAAACTCTCGCCAAAAATCCCATCTTGTTGATCGCACTGATCATCAGTCTGGACTTTATGCTGGCCGGCCGCGTTGCGGCGGATGGTGTGTATCACTTCATCTACGGCTATGTGCGGGATAGTGTTGGTAATCCAGTCGTCGGTCTGGATGTCGTCGGGGACGATTACGTTGGCGATGTCTTTCCCGCCGTTACAACGGACACGGACGGCTACTACCTATTCGACGCCGGGATAGAAGGAAACTATCGTGTCACACTCGATTGTTCCGAGTTGACGGCATTTGGTTTTCAATGTCTTGATCCATTTGCGGTGACGGTTTCGGGCGAATATAACCAGGTGGATTTTACCGTGTCAGTCGCAGTGTCGGCACCCCCGCTGCAAATCATCACGGCCTCCCTGCCCAACGGCAACGTCACCATGCCTTACAGCGCGCAGCTCGGCGCGATGAACGGCCAGCCGCCTTACACCTGGCAGCTGGCCAGCAATTCGCCCAGCCTGCCGGCGGGCTTGTCGCTGACTTCAAGCGGCCTCATTTCCGGCACGCCGAAGACGAACAGTGTATTCGCTTTCAAGGCGCAGGTGACGGATGGCAATTCCGCCGTGACGAACAAGGTGCTTTTCCTCACCGTCAATCGCCGGCCCATGCTGCTCACGCCCGCCTGGCTGACGAACCGGTTTTCCATGCGGCTCTTTGGCGCAGCCAATCAGAATTACACGATCCAAACTTCCACCAACTTGTATTCCACCAACTGGGTTTCACTCTTTACGACCAACAATCCAAATGCCAGCTCTTACATGGTGACTGACCCGCAGGCCACCAACCGGCAGCGGTTCTACCGCGTTCTGATCGGGCCATAAACAAACTGCCAGCAGTGGGTCCACGCGTGAACGGGCGCATCAAAACGTTATTCCTCCCGCCCGTGCTGATGGCGGGTCTGGGTTTGCTCCCGGCCGGCCAGGCGCTGGCTTCGAGCGGCTCATTTGAGATTTCCGGTTATACCAGGGATACCCTGGGCCACCCCATTGCCGACATCACCGTCATCGGGGGACGATTATGTGGGCGACCCATTTCCCGCCAGAACACTGGATGACGGCGCCTACACTGTTTTGGTGGATTCTGATGGAAACTATCTCATTACGGTTGACTGTGCGCAGTTGACGGCTCGCGGATATGTCTGCGCCACGCCGGAGTCCGTGACGATCAATGACCATGCGCCCACGCTGAATTTTGTCGTGGAATTCGCCGATGTTCCGCTGCAAATCACAAATGCATTTCTACCTGCCGGCAACCCCGGTGTGCCCTGCAGCGTGCAAATGGGCGCGAATGGAGGCCACGCCCCCTGCAACTGGCAGCTCGCCCTCGATTCGACTAATCTGCCGGCGGGCCTGGCGCTGAACTCCGGCGGACTTGTTTCAGGAACACCGACGACCAATGTTGTATCCAACATCAAGGTGCAGGTGACGGATGCAACTGCGGTCGTCGCCAACAAAGTTCTTTCCCTCACGATCAATCCCCGGCCCGTGCTGAGCCTGCCCGCGTGGCAGACCAGCCGGTTTTCCATGCGGCTCACCGGCGCATCGAATCAGAACTACACCCTTCAAGCGGCCGCCAGCTTGGGCGCCACCAACTGGACTGCACTCTTCGTCACCAACAACCCGGCGGCCGGTTCGTTCATATTGACCGATCTCAATGCCACCAACCGGGAACGGTTCTGCCGCGTATTGATCGGACCATGGTCGGAATGACCGCCGCACAGCGCCGGGCCGGATGGCGGGCAGTCTGTTTTCCCAGACGATTCTCTTCTCGTGGTGCAGACCTGTTCCACCCGGTTCGCACGCGCCGGCCGCTGGACAAAAAAATCACCAGCTTGATCAAATCTCTCCACGGTTCTTGTCGCGCGCAGGAAAAGATTTGAGCGGTGCATGCCAGTTTTACGAAGTCATGCGGTCCGATTCGGCAGGAACGTGAATCGGGCGTCAATGGGCCGTCGCGTTTTTCGAGGTCTGTTCAATTGCCTGAAATGGCGTGCCCGCAAATCATTCATGGCTGTCAGCGTGATTTTTCATGCACATCTTGTCCGGGATTTTCGCCGGCGGCATTTCCATTGCTTGAGCACGTCACGATTGAAAAACAAATTCAGCGCTGAACCATAGTCCAAAATCACGGTGAACCCACAATGAAACCAAAACATTTTTTCCACACCAAATCATCCGGCCTTGAACGGCTGTTGTGCGCCTCCGCCTTGCTGGCGCTGGCACTCCCCGCCAGCCTGCTCGCCTACACCAATGACGACCTGACCGTCCTGCCCACCGGCACGGTTTCCTATACCGTCAACACCAACACTGACCCGCGCCGTGACGGCGTGGTGGGTCCGCTGATCGTGATGCACGCCATGAGTGTGCACAACACGCTGGTCTGGAAGACCAATGATGACACACCGAAGATGCTGATGTTTCAACGTCATTCGGGCTACAGCGCCGATGAAATGAACAATCCGGACATCATCAATTTCATGCTGGTCAACACCAATCCCGGACCCGGCACGCTGCTGGGCAAGACGGCGCTGGGCAATGCCGGCAACCAGTTCAATTCCGCCCTCCGGCGATCCTTCCAGCAGTTGTGCTATGGCGGTTACAACATCATTCACGACGTAAGCCAGTCGGTGGCCATCCGCATGAAGGTGGATCAATACCTTGAAACCGCCCAGTTGTATGACTGGGGGCATCCCGACGCCTACAAGTATGACACCGCGAATCCGAAGTATTCCCCCGGGGCGCTGAACAACAGCGACGGCGAACTCAACGTCGCTGCCTCGAAAAACATGGGCCCCTCGCGCGGTCTCTATTACGACATGTATTGCCCGGGATTCTGCGTCCTGGAAGATGGCCGTCCCATCTTTCCCGGCGGCCATGACATGAACAGCCAGAACGGCAATTACCGGATCCAGGTATTCGATCCCGACCGTGAGGTGTATCTGGCGCGACCGATGTCCTGCATGAGACAGTTCTATAACAAGGACCCGAAAGATCCGTATTCGGAAAATTTCTTCCAATCGCAAATCGACCTGGGCATCGCTGAAACGAACATCTACTTCCCGGTCGGCAATTCGCTTCACTATGATTGTAATCCCCACGATCTCAGTTCCATTCCCGGGGTGGACTATTCGACGAACTATCCGGCGATCCGTTTGATGGGCCCGATCGGGACCGTCACCCATCCGTTTCCGGTTCCAGGCGACATGAAGTATGCCCGGTGGTATCCCGGTTGCATCGCCATTCCCGGCAACAAGGCCTTTATCTTCGGCGGCTGGGATCGTGACGAGATCAAGCAGCCCATCCGCGGCGCGCTCAGCGCAACCTCCACGGCGATGACGAATTTCTTGTATGGCGCCTTTGCCACCAACTACAACCTGCCGGCCAAATGGAAACTCGCCGGCTTCCTCTCGTCCGACAGCAGCGATGTGCCGGCGAACCAGGTCACCCAGCCGGTTCCGGAAGTCTATGATGGCAACACGGACACGACCTACCCGCTCGAAAACGCCCGGCTCATCCAGGCGGCCTGGTATCCCAATTCCTGCGTCGTTCAAACCGGGCCGGGCGCCAACGACTGGAAAGTATTGGTCAATTCCAGCGAACTGTTTGAAGACGTCACGCCCAACGGTGGGGAACTTGGCAGTGGTTCGTCAGAAACGGACTGCCGCAACACCTACCTGGTTGACGTGCAGGGCGCCTTGAACGATCCGGATCGCTTGACGCCGAACGTCCGTGAAGGCAAGTGGATCCAATTCGTGGACAAGGCGACCAATACGTTCGCACCGTTCTCGGCCAATGCGGACATGGAGGAAATTGACACGAATGGTTTTGTCCTGACACATCGCCTGTATCACTTCGGTGGCCGTAACAGTGCCGGCACCTCCACTGCCAGCTGCATGTATCTGGATCTTGAAGGCCTCGCCAAGCCTCGTCTGCCGGGTCAGCCGCCTGCGCCGATGCCCAAATGGACGACTTTGCCAACCACGCTCTATCAGCGCGCACGGCAGAATTATGCGACACCGTTGCCGGACGGACAAATCATGATCTTCGGCGGCAACAGCAGCGGTATCGCCGGCGCCGGCATTGAGGACTGGAGTTTGCACGTCCAACTGTGTGATCCCGCAACCGGAATCATCCGGATGGGTGACAAGACGGGCGTGCCACGTGATGAACACGGCATTGTGCATCTCTTCCCCGACGGCCGGGTGTTCATGGGCGGTCAGAACCGCAACGGCATTTCCGTGGCGGGCGATCCTTTCGCCCCCGCCGGTGATCCGGACTTGGGCATCAACTGCGCCCAGTTCTACAGCCCGCCGTATCTGTTCGACGCCAACACCAACCCTGCCGTGCGGCCGGTCATCACGAGTTATCCCGGCAAGGTTAATTACGGAGTGGACTACGATGTGGGCGTGGATGACGGCTCGACCATCACGTCGGTCTGCATCATCCGCACGGGCTCCATGTCCCACACGCTGCACACGGACCTTCGCTACATCAAGTGTCCCTTCACCGTCAATGGCAACACGCTGCATGTGACGGCACCCAAGTATGAGGGCATCGCGCTGGGCGGTTACTACATGCTGTTCGTGGTCAACTCCAATGGAGTGCCTGCCATGGGCAAGAAAATCCAGGTGGGAACCTATATTGCCAACCGAAAGTAAGAACGAACCTACTGTGTGGGCCGGGTTCATAGAGTGAGCCCGGCCCACGTTAAAAAGCAGACCGAGATGCCAAAAAGAGTATTTATGCCCGGGTTTACCTTGATTGAATTGCTGGTCGTCATCGCCATCATCAGCATTCTGGCGGCGATGCTGCTGCCGGCGCTTTCCAAGGCCAAGGCCAAGGCGGTGTCCATCAAATGCATGAACAATCTGAAGCAAATGGGAGTCTCCACCACGATGTATGCGGGCGAAAACGACGACCATCTGCCCGGATGCCAGCACAGTTTCCCCTCCTGGATTGCTTCGCTGGCCGGTTACAATGGCACGAACATCTACCGCTGCCCCTCGGAAAAAACCCGTCCCTACAGTTATGCCGTCAATGACTATCTTACGCCCAATCCCTATGGCGCGGCGACGTTGAACTTTTCGCGCTTTTGCCGGGTGCCCAGTCATTCGGAAACGATGTGGATGGGCGAAATACTGGAGGAAATTCTGGCCCAGGATCATTTTCACTTTGCTGACAATAAAAATTCCGTGGCGCCCAGCACCGACGGAACCGGAGGCTACTCGCCAAATAATTTTCGCAGCCAGGTGGATGCCCTCCGCCATGAAGGCGGCGCCAACTATCTCTATTTGGACGGCCATGTGGAATCCATGAAGTGGATCCGTATTCCGCCCCTGTTGACGGCATCCGGATCGCGCTACGTGATGCCGACCGGACGCCCATGACCATCACTTTGAGCCAAATCATGAATCCATGAATCAAACCAACTCCGCCCCAAACCCAATTAAAATTCAACCAATGAAAACCCTTGTGAAATCCTGTTGTCTCCTCGGTGCCGTGCTGCTGGGACTGAACGCTGAAACCTTGCGCGCCCAATCCTTTGTGACCTGTGGTGCCGTCAGCACCAATGTCGGCGCGCAACTGAAATTTGTGAACGGCGCCAGCTACGCCTCCAGTTCCGGCTACTTCCACCCGCTCACCTTTCAAAGGTTTACCAACCACTTCACCGGTGCCGGCGGCAGTTTCCGTTACTGTTCCACCAACCTCCTGTTTCAGGCGCTGTCGGTGAAGACCAATCCGGCGACGGCCGCGGCCTTTGGCGCTTACCTCGGCTGCAAGATCCTGTCCGTTGCGGGTCCGGCGGGTGGTGTCTTTTCCTTCTGGGAATCGAGCGCGGGCTGGCCGACTTATCAATTCCCCGTCGGCGGCGTGTATGACCCCGCCAGGAGCATGATTGAAGTGGGGAACATTGAAGCCGGCGCGGGCACTCCCGGTGGCGACACCTTTGGCAGCATCCCCGGACGCCGCTTTAGCGTGGACAAGGCTGGTGAATACCTTGTGACCTTTCAACTCTATGACCTCTCGAAGAATCATCCGACAAGCACGAATGCGCCGGTTCAGATAGCCTCCGACCCGCTTACCATCAAGTTTGCCACAACCGTTGATCTGGCCACCACGCGCTTTGTGAAGACCAACAACGTCGTGACCATGGCCTTCAAACAAAGCGGCCTGACCAACTTGTATGTGGAGGCCGCCACGGATTTGGCGGGTAGTTGGACTCCCGTTGCCGGTCCGTTCACCAACGCGCCGGTCGGCACCAACTTAACGACGATGACCTTTACGAACGACCCGGCGGTTGCAAATATATTCTACCGGCTGCATGGCGCCACACCCTGATTAATTTGGCAACATGCTCGTGAAATTAATTGCCGTGCGGATGAGCCTTTATCTGATGGTCGCCCTCGGTTTGACCGGGGGCGGCTTTCAGGTGTTTGCCCAGCATATCCATCTCGCCGCCGGCGCAAAAAGCACGGCGCAAGACGGCCAGTTGTATATTGTGAATGGCACCACTTACGACATCAACTCCACCCCGCCCAATACATCCTGCCTGTTCATGTCGCAAGACGACCCGATACTCTATCCCGGACTCTACCGGACGGATGCCACGTTCGTGGTGTTGCCGGCCACACTCTGGACGGGGGGGCCGGCGCCCAGCGCTCCCGCGCAGGGATCGTATATCGAACTCAGACTGGTTTCCGCCACCGGACCGGTGGGCGGGGAAATTGGATTATGGGAGGAGAGTGTCGATGGCACGGCAACCACGAAACTGATCAGCCTCCCGGTCGGCACCAGCAACGGCACGAACCACTACAACCTCAGCGAAGGGGACCCCGGCCAGGGCGTCTCCACTCCGGACGGCCTTGATCCCTACGGTCACATTCATGGCCGCCAGTTCACTGCCAGCAAGCCGGGCCTTTACATGGTGGGCGTTCAACTGCTGGACACTTCGAAGAACGGTGTGAATGGCGGTCCGATGCAGACTCCGTCGGCCACCAACTACTTTTATTTCCAGGCGGGGCTGTTCATTGATTCCATGGCCAGGACGAACAACACCGTGACCGTCCGCTTTGGAACCAGGGCCTTCAACAATTATTTGCTGGAGGTCAATACCAACCTGGTGTCCACGAACTGGTTTCCGATTGAAGAAGTCTTCGGGGGCAACCACAGCGATCTGCATTATTTGATTGATTCCAATGCCACCACTTCCGTGCGCCTCTATCGCATGCACGAGATTCCGCAATAACCAACCTTGAAACATCATCATCAACCGTGAAACCATCATTACTCATAAGACCATTATCATGCATGAAACCAAACAACTGGATTGGCCTGGCCCGGATCACCTGCCTGGTCACGCTTGGGTTTTTGACGGACACATCGCTGCTGGCCCAGGGGCGGATCCTGGACGACCATTTATACGCGGGAGCCGTTGGCACAGACTATGGGGATCAGCTCGTCTGGGCGAACGGCGCGGCTTTTTCCACCGAGGCCGGCTATTACCAAATGAGCCCCTCGACCAGTGGACAATGGGCCGGATATTACAACAGTGAACCCACCCTGGCGGTGCTGGCCGCCACGGCCGCATTCGGCGGGCCGGTGCCGAACGCACCCGCGCTGGGAGCGTTCATCCAGGCCAAGATCTTTCTCATCAGCGGGCCGGATGGCGGACAGTTCGGCTTTTGGGAGCCCGATTCAACCACGCCCGTTTACAGTCTGAACGTGAACGAGAGTTCGCCGCTCATTCCCCTCAGCGGCGGCGACGAAAATCCGGATGCCGGCACTTTCGGTGTGGACCCCTACGGTCACATTGACGGCCGTCGCTTCAGCGCCACGGTGGCGGGAGACTACATCGTCGGCTTGCAGTTGTTTGACACCAGCGACAATGGTCTGGACGGTTTGCCCATTCATTCGCCGTCTGACATTCTGTATGTGAACTTCCGCGCGCAGACAGCGGTGCCGGAGCCGGGCACCATGGCACTGATGGGGCTGGGCCTTGGCGCGCTCTGGCTTGGGGCTCGCCAGCGGATGCGGGCGTCACGAGTTTTCGCCAACTCGCTGCCATCAAATTCGCCGAGGGATGCCGAATGACTTGCTTTCGAAAGCTGGCGGTGAGCCTGATGACTGCTGGCGCCTGCCTCCATACCAGCAATGTCGCCCAGGCACATCTCACCTATTCCGGCCGCGACTTCGGCTCCTATGCCGGATTGTCGTTCGGATCGCTTTCGATTACCAACCAAACGGTCACTGGCAACTATGGCTGGGCGGACGCCGCTGATGGAGTTCTGGGTGACACCCACCGGGGCCGCGCCTTCCGCTTCCATCTGAACAATCCCGCGTTGGTCAGCCTGACCGTCTCCGCCAATGCCAGTGCGACGGCGACTTCGCTCGGCGGGCTTACGCCGGCATTCTCCATCTACTCCGGGCTTGCTGCCGTTGCCCCCTTTGCCCCCACTCAGACGGCTCTCTCGCCGGGTCCCGACCACGATTTCTGCGATGCTTCGGTCGCCTGGCGGACTTGGTGGGTGCAACAGTATATTAATCCATCTGCCACGGACGAGAGTCCGACGGATGGAAGCTGGAATGCGGTGGGTGACTGGAAAATCGGCGGTGATGGCGACCTGCCGGGCGATTTCTCTCAATTGAGCAGTTTCAGCTATGAAGGTTCGGCGGCGGCTACCGGCAATGCCAACACCGTGACCGGCAGCTTCGCGCTCCCGGCGGGTGACTACACCATCATGATTGGCGGCAACAATATCACCAATAAAACCTCCGACACGGCCCTCTCTGGTTATGGCATGGCAGCGACCTTGTCGGTGGCTCCGACGCCCGCCCTCAGCATTGCGCCGAAAGTGTTTGTCGCGTGGCCTTCCGGCACGACCAGCAACTGGGTGCTGCAATCCGCATCGTCCATCAACCCCACCAACTGGACCAGCGTGACCAACACACCCGTTACCGTGGACGGACAACCCGGCGTCGTGCTGGATCCCAATGCGGGCCAGCAATATTTCCGGTTGAACTACGTCCAATGATGCGGCGCGGAGGGATTCATGTTCAGTTTGATGGCAACGCGGCACGCTCCGGTCTCAGACCGATCAAGTCGGAACCCGTGGCGGGCAGGGGTCATGCTGATCAGATTGCGGCGCTCATCGCCAGCACTGCAAATCAGCGGGCTGGTTCAACCTGAACTATGAACTTTCAGCAACCGATTCTTGTCCGGATTTCAGTTCTCGCCCTGCTTGGCTTGGTGGCCTTACTCCCCGGCCGGGCGGACACTCATCTCTTTGCCGGTGCGCTGGGGACGAATCAGAATGACAAACTCGACTTCAGCAACGGCCTTCTCTATGACGCCACTCGCTCCAGTAATTATTTCCCCCAGATCCTGCGAACGAACGGCATGAACAAGGGTTACTATCGGGGAGATGTGTTGACGTTCACCGCGCTCGCAGCCACGGTTCCCAATGGCGGCCCCATTCCCGGACACGCCGCGTTTGGCTCGTGGCTCGCGGTGCAGGTGGTGAGCGTGGCCGGACCCCCCGGCGGGAGTTTCGCTTTTTGGGAGGGCGACGGGGAAAACGACCTGGGCGCGATCACCTTCAGCGTGCCCGCCGGCACGACGAATGGGACGAATTACTTCATCGTCAGCGAAAATGCCGGAGTGCCGGGATCGGATCCTTACGGCCACATCCACGGCCGGGAATTTACTGCGAGTTCGCCTGGGACTTACACTGTCGGGTTCCGGGTCATTGACCTCTCAACCAACGGAGACGGCGGCGGGCCCATTCAATCACCCTCCGATCCGCTGCCGGTTCGGTTCCAGGCGGGTTTAAAGATTGATTCGATTCAAGTCTTCACCAACCGGGTGAGCGCCGCCTTTCGCAGCCCAACGGCCATCAGCAATGCGCTGGAAGCGACCGGCTCCATCGAGTCGGGACTTTGGTTGCCCGTGGCCGGGCCGGTAAAAGGCAACGGCAATCTCCAGTTTCTCACGGAAACCAACGCTCCGGGGGGGAATCGCTTTTACCGCCTCCGGGTCCTCAACAATCTGCCCTGACGCAAACGACTCACCGGCGCGCGGCGTTCACGCCGCTCCAGCTTCTGGACTGCGGGAGACAGCTGTATTTTCGAATGTACCCGAATGTTGCGTGTTGAAGCGGCATAGCTGCCGATCGCCCATTCACGCTGCCTGGTGCCGTGAAGCCGGAGAGAATTTGCTTGAGTGCCGGGCGCGGGCGGGTTTCACTATCAGTCCGGTGGAGAGATGGCCGAGTGGCTGAAGGCGATGGTTTGCTAAACCGTTATAGGGCCAAAAGCCCTATCGGGGGTTCGAATCCCCCTCTCTCCGCCAGTTTTTATTTTCCTTCGCTGGCCGGTCACCTGTATGAGCAAATCCAAATCGCAATGGAACTTCGGCGAGTTGTTCACCACGGAACAGACCCGGCAGGTTTTGTCGGTCAGCGATCTGACATCGCAGATCCGGCGGCTGCTCGAACAGCGCATCGGCGCGGTCTGGGTGGGCGGCGAGGTCAGCAATCTGCGCGCGCAAGCGTCCGGTCACATTTATTTCACGCTCAAGGACGCGGGCGCGCAGTTGAACTGCGTCTGTTTTCGCGACGCCGCCCGCGAATCGCGCGCGCTGCTGGCCGACGGGCAGCAGGTCATCCTGCAAGGCGATGTCACGGTCTATGAGGTGCGCGGGCAATATCAACTGGTCGTCCGCCAGATCGAGTTGCGCGGCGCGGGCGCGCTGCAAGTCGCCTTCGAGAAACTCAAGCTGAAGCTCGCGGCGGAAGGTCTCTTTGCGCCGGAACGGAAACGGACCCTGCCGAAATATCCGCAGCGCATCGGCCTGGTCACATCACCGACGGGCGCGGCGATCCGCGACGTGCTGCATGTGGTGGAGCGGCGGAATCCCGGTTTGGAGATCATTCTGGCGCCGTGCCGCGTGCAAGGGCAGGGGGCGGCGGAAGAAATCGCAGATGCCATCCGAACCCTCAACGAATTCAACACTCAACACTCAACATTCAACATTCAACTCATTTTGGTCACCCGCGGCGGCGGGTCGCTGGAAGATCTCTGGGCGTTCAATGAGGAAGTCGTGGCGCGGGCGATCTTTGAATCGGCGGTTCCCGTCGTGTCGGCGGTCGGGCATGAGATAGATTTCACCATCAGCGATTTTGTGGCGGACATGCGCGCGGCCACGCCGAGCGCGGCGGCGGAGATCATCACCGAAGGCGTGTTCGCCAGCCGGCAACTGGTCGGCAGCCTGACGCAGCGCATGGCGCGGATGCATCCCCGACGTTTGCTGAACGAGCAGCTGCAACGGCTGGACGATCTGCAGACCGGCCTGCTGCGGCAGACGAAACAGGGCGTGAACGAGCGCCTCGTGACCTGGAAAAATCTGGCGGCGCGTTTGCGACAGGTGCGCCCGAAGGAATTGCTGAAGCAGCGTCGCGAAGTCTTGAACACGACTCAGCGTCGGCTGCGTGAACGGGTGCAGGCGCAATTCAAGAACTGCAAAAATCTGCTGGCCACGACGGAATCACGCTTGCGATTGCTGGGGCCGGAGCAGGTGCTGGCGCGCGGCTATTCCATCACGCTGGACGCGGCGACGGGAATAGTTTTGCGCGACGCGGCGCAGGTGAAAGCGGGCCAGCAGTTGAAAACGCGCTTGAAGAAAGGCGAAGTTTCCAGCCGCGTGGAGTGAGGCGGCGCTCAGGGCTGGACGATGACGCGGTAGAATTTTTGCGGCGCGGTCAGGTTGGCGTCGGTGAAGGTGAAGGGCGACGGGTTGGTGAACTGGCCGGCCCAATTGGCCAGCGCGAGATTGGTGGTGACCTGCACCACATAATTTGAGGTGGCGGTGCCGGTGACGAGCATCTGGAATTGGCCGGCGCTGAAAACGGGCGCGCTCAACACAGCGTTGGTGGCGGGCGGATTGGCCGGGCTTGAGATGGAATTGATGATTCCTTGGACGCTCAAATCGGGGGCCGTCCCGCTGATTGTATTGAAGACATACCAGGTGCCGCCAGCTGCGCCGCCATAATTCACGATGCGAAAAGTCACGACGGTGTTTGAACTCACGTTTTGCAGCGAGGGGATGCCGGAAAGATCAATTGCGCCAAGTGATGCGCCGCTGCCGGACGTTGGATAGGACAGGCTGGTGATATCATTGAACCCGCCAGCGCCGACCTGATATTGCAGCACGCCCGCAGCCGGCCCGGTGCCGGAACGGCGATAATCAAACCGGTTGATGCTGCCGAATGACACCGTATAGCCGGTATTGACGGCGATGGAGAAGGTCGCGTAATCACCGGCGGAAACGGCTGCGGCCGCATTGGCGGCATCAAAGCCGTGGCCACCCCAGCCACCGGCGGAGGCGGATTGGGTTGTCTGCACACCACTGCCACGGGTCAGTCCGACCATGGTCAAATTGGGAGCGTTGGTGCTGGGCGGGAGCGGGGAGGTTCCAAAATTACTTTGCGCGCTGGTATCCCAGCCTGCAAGCAAAACGGTGGTGCCGGTGACGTTGGTGCGGATTGCCAACAGGGCGGGCGAACTGGTCACGCTGCCGGCGACGTTGGTGATCACGACGGAATAGCTGCCTTCGTCCGTCGGCTGGGTGCTGGCGATGACCAACGGGTTGGTGGTCGCGCCGGAAAGGTTCGTGCCGCCGAGACGCCATTGGTAACTCAGCGGCAGAGTTCCGCTGGCCGTCACGCTGAAGGTCGCGCTTTGCCCCGCCGGGACACTCTGGCCTTGTGGCTGCGTAGAGATGAACGGCACGGCGTTGGTCACCGTGAGGACGGCGACGGAACTGGTGACGCTGCCGGCGATGTTGGTGATCACGACGGAATAATTTCCCGCGTTCGTCGTCTGGGCGCTGGCGAGGACGAACGGATTGGTGAGCGCGCCGGAAATATTGGTGCCGCCGAACCGCCATTGGTAGGCAAGCGGCTCGGTGCCGGTGGCGGTGACGCTGAAGGTGGCGCTGTTGCCGGTGGCGACGCCCTGGCTTTGCGGCTGGGCGGTGATGGCGGGCGGATTGGTGGTGCTGGTGCCGCTGACGGGGATGAGAAAATCCTTCATCACGGCCATGTGCTGGGCCAGACCCGAATCGGCGGACTGCACCGGCGCAACATCCGTCAGCGGCGTATAGACGCGCGAATCAAAAACCTGTCCGTTGGGAAATGAGCGGGAGGGCATCACCGTGGGCGTCTCGAAGTTGGTAAGCGTCAGACTGGGCAACACATAATCGTGCGGCGTGCTGCGGGCGGCGCTGGTGTCTGAATTGCCGTTTTGATCCACGGGCACTGGATAGTCGGTGAGGTAGCCGTTGTAGGTGGTGACGCAGGCTTCGGTGCGCGGATCGGCGTTGAAATCACCGGCCACCACAACCCAAGCATTCGCGGGGAAATTCGCCTGCATCATGGCCTTCAGGTTGATTGATTCTTGGGCACGGTTGCTGGCTGAACTGGTAAGCAGATGCACGCTGACGATATAAAGATCGTTTGTGCCGGGCAGATCAATTTGTGCCCACGCAAAACCGCGGTTTGGCGAAGTCTGGACGGTGTCGGACCACGAGGCGTTGGTTAAAATCGGGTAGCGGCTGATGATGCCGTTCGGGATGTCGCCGTTGCCGGTGAACGGTTCGCGATAATAATAGAAATCCGTCCCGAAGGCGGTGTCAATCATCTCACGCATTGCGGCGGGGGTGTTCACGCCCAGGCCGTTCGTGCTGGTGTAGTTGAATTCCTGGATGGCGACCACGTCGGGTTTCAATCCTTGGAAAATCCGCAGCGCGAACGGCTGGTAACTCTGCGTGTCGCCATTCAGGTTCGCCGCCATGATGCGGACATTGACGGTGCTTTGCGCGAGGCCGTCGAAGCAAACCAAGGCGATTGCAGCGATGAAAAAAACCGTCCGGATGACGCGCCGGGCGGGGTGTGACTCGAATTCCATTAAATAAATATTCCTTGTGCCGATAATATCCCGGCCATCGCCAAACGCAAGCCGCGCCTGCAAAAAAACACCCGCGACTACGGGCTGGACGAACCGGCGGAATTGTTGTTAGTTTGTGGCGAATGTCTAAACCGGCCAAGGCTGGCGATTCCGCCAAAGGCAGCAGTTTCCAGGAAGCCCTCCAAAAACTGGAGTCCATCGTCGAAACGATGGAGGCCGGGGAATTGCCGTTGGAGACCTTGATCGCCCGTTACGAAGAAGGCACGCGGCTGGCCAGGGTTTGCCAGGAAAAACTGGCGGACGCGGAACTGAAGATTCAACAACTGGAGAAGAACGCCGCAGGCGAGTTGAAATTGAAACCGCTCGACCTGGCGGACGAATGAAGCGTTTTGCAAGCGGGAACCCCGGACGCGAAACCCCGGAGCCCAGAACCGATTTTATATGAGCAGATACCTCGACATGGTGGACGGTCCGGCGCACGTCAAAAAACTGACGCCCGCGCAACTGGAACAGCTGGCCGAAGAGATCCGGCAGGAACTGATCGAAGGCCTCGCCAAGGGCGGCGGTCATCTCGGTCCCAACCTGGGCGTGGTCGAATTGACCCTCGCCCTGCACAGCGTGTTCACCACGCCGCACGACAAATTTGTCTGGGACGTGAGCCATCAGGTTTACGTGCACAAAATGCTCACCGGTCGCAAAAACCGTTTGCGGACCATCCGCCAGACCGACGGCTTGAACGGTTTCGCGCTGCGCACCGAGAGTGAGCACGATTGTTTCGGCGCCGGTCACGCGGGCACCGCGTTGTCCGCCGCGCTCGGCATGGCGGCGGCGCGCGATAAAAAAGGGACGGACGAAAACGTCGTCTGCATCTTCGGCGATGCGGCGTTGACGAACGGCATTTCCTTCGAGGCGCTCAACAACATCAGCCACACGACGAAGAAATTCATCGGCATCCTCAACGACAACGAGTGGAGCATCGCCAAAAACGTCGGCGCGATTTCCGGTTACCTGAACAAGCTCATCACGAATCCCTCCTACAACAAGCTGTCGAAGGATTTTGAAAATTTCATCCGCAAGCTGCCCAAGGGCGGGCTGGCGCTCAAGCTCGCGCACATGGCCGAAGAGGGCGTCAAAGGCGCGATCAGCGAAGTCGGCATGCGCCAGAAGAGCGAGGTCGCGTTCAGCGCGGACGGCCGCGGGGGTTACGGCAACCCGGTTCTGTTCGAGGAACTCGGCATCCGCTATCTCGGGCCGATCGACGGCCACAATCTGCCGCTGTTGATCAGCACGCTCGAATTCGCCAAGACCTGCGATCATCCGATCGTCATCCACGTGCTCACACAGAAGGGCAAGGGTTTTGAGGCGGCATTGAAGTTCCCGGAAAAATTCCACGGCCTCGGTTCCTACGACGCCAAGACCGGCGAAACGCCCGCCAGCAAGCCCGGCACGCCGCCCATGTATCAGGACGTGATGGGCCAGACCGCGGTGAAACTCGCGCAGAAGAACAACACGATTGTCGGCATCACCGCCGCCATGCCCACCGGCACCGGCATGAAGCATCTGGAAAAGGCCATGCCCGACCGTTACATCGACGTCGGCATCGCCGAGGAACACGGGGTCATCTTCGCCGCCGGCATGGCGACGATGGGTTATCATCCGATCGTGGCGATCTATTCCACGTTCCTCCAGCGCGCCTATGACTGCATCCATCACGACGTTTGTTTGCAGGATCTGCCGGTGATTTTCTGCATGGACCGCGCCGGGCTTTCCGCCAACGACGGCCCCACGCATCACGGCCTGTTTGACATCTCGTATCTGCGCTGCCTGCCCAACGTCATCGCGATGGCGCCGGCGAACGAGGACGAACTCGCCGACATGATGTTCACTGCCACGCACCAGAATCATCCCGTGTTCATCCGCTATCCGCGTGGCACGGCGGAAGGCGTGCCGGTTAAGGACCAGCCGCAACTGCTCGAAATCGGCAAGGCGCAGGTCGTGCAGAATTTTTCGACCAACGGTAAAAAGAAGGTCGCGTTGTTCGGTCTCGGGCCGATGAACACCATCGCCCGCAAGGCGGCACAGCAACTGGAGACGGAAGGCTACGATGTCGCCGTCATCAACCCGCGCTTCACCAAGCCAATTGACGCCGGCACGACGGAATTCTTCGGTCGCGCGGCGGACCTGGTCGTCACCTTGGAAGATCATGTGTTGATGGGCGGCTACGGTTCGGCGGTGCTGGAGCTGTTCAGCGAAAAAAATGTGACGACGCAAGTCGTGCGCATCGGCTGGCCCGACCAGTTCATCGAACACGCCACCACGCAGGACGAATTGCGGAAAAAATACGGCCTGTCCGTGGAGAACACCGTGGCCAAAGTGAAGGCCCAATTTGATGAAGCCCCGGCGAAGGTGACGAGGCTGATTGAAGTGGCGTGATGAGAATTCTGCGACCAGGAGTTCAGTGGGCATTCACGCTGACTGAACTTTTGGTTGTTGTCGCCATCGTCTCAATTATTGCCGCGCTTTTACTCCCGGCAATTTCTCAATCCAAAGGAAGGGCGCAGCAAATTCAATGCGTCGGCAACTTGCATCAACAAGGTGTCGCCATTCACACGTTCGTGGCCGAATACAATTGTTATCCCACATGGATTACATCCTCCAACACCGATCTTCCTGGACGCTGGTGGCTTGATCAGATTGAGCGGGGAGGTTTTGGCATTTCAAATCCCGTTGATAATTTCTATCAACTGGGGATTTGGCATTGCCCGGCCGCCCAGCTTCGAGAAGGTCAAATGAGCGATTCGCCTTTTTATGGCTACAATGTGTTTGGCGTGCTTCCGGTGGGTAATCTTACCACCAACCTTGGATTAGGTGGTCAACGCCCCGAAAATTCAGCCACAGAAAAGTCGGTCAGAGAATCTGAAGTTGTTGTTCCCGTCGAAATGATTGCCATCGGTGAAAGTGACGCCTTCGCATTCATGCGCGCCATGGATTATGATTTTTATCACCGCTCTTTCCGTCACCAAGACAAAGCCAACGTGGTATTTTGCGACGGCCACGTTGAATCGCCGACATTGAAATTTCTTTTTGCCGACGCCAGCGACGCCGCTTTGAGCCGCTGGAACCGCGACCACCAACCCCACCGCGAACGGTTGGCGCCGTGATGCTTCGGAGCGCGAGCCGTCCCGGCTCGCAGCGCGCCGCTACGGAAGGAATCGTCGGAAAGTTCCAAGCGTCTTTGAAAGATAGCGGGTGCTGCGGACGGAGACCGTCCGCGCTCCGCCCAAATTGCCGCGCTTGACGGCACCGCCCGATTGACGTTTATTTCAGCCATGACAGTCACACTCACAGCCGAGCAGGAGCGGTTCATCGCCGAGCAATTGAAAGACGGCCACTATCGTTCCGCCAGCGATGTGATTGGCCAAAGCCTCGGGATGTTGCGCGCACAGGAGGAATTCGTCCGCTCGAACACCGCCGAGTTGCGTGAAAAAATCGCGGTTGGTTTGGAGCAGATTAAACGCGGCGACGTGGTGGATGGCAGGACGGCAATCCAAAATCTGCGGGAGAAATTGCAGCAGCGCGAACGCGGACGACAATGAGTTCCTATCGCTATTCGTCGGATGCAAATGCCGACCTTGCGGAAATCGTTTTCTACATTTTTGATCTCAATCCCGTCGCCGCCCACCGCTTTCTCGACTCGTTGGATGCAACGTGTGAATTGCTGGCCGGGCATCCGCTCCTTGGTCAGCCCCGCCCGGAACTCGGCGAAAACTTGCGTTCGTTTCCCGTCGGGAATTATCTGGTTTTTTTATACGCCAGGGACGGACGGCATTGATGTTGCCCGCATCATCTATGGCGGACGCGACTTGCCAGGCGCGTTCGGCAGATGACTGCGAGCGACCAAAGCCAACGTGATCTTTTGCGATAGCCGCGTTGCATCGCCGACGTTGCAATTTCTTTTCGAGGGCACCAGCGACGCCGCCTTGAGCCGTTGGAACCGCGACCACCAACCCCACCGCGAACGCCTGGCTCCGTGATGCCATTTTAGCTTTTGCCAGAACCGTCCGGCTGCGTTATACATTTATTTGCCATGCAAAAGTCCTCGGAGATCAAATTGACCGGCAACGAGTCGAGCCGGATCGCCGCCGCCATTGACAAATGTGACGCGTCGTTGCGCGCGATTTTCCGGCGGATGAAAAAAGACCAGGCGGAGATTGACCGGCTCAAAACCCACACGCGGAAGATTCTGGCCGAAATCAAAGCCGACATGAAATCCGCCTGACCATGTTGAAAAAGCTGCTGGAGTATTTCACCCGCCTGCTGACGCTGGCCGAAGCCACGCGGGAGAACAAGACGGAAATCGCCGAAATGCGCGCCGAATTGCGCGACTTGGCGTTGACGGTTCAGCTGCTGGCCAATAATCAGCGGCACGACATGGAAAAACTCGCGCTGCGGCTGGAAAATGAACTGTTGAAGTTCGAGCGCCGCCTGCCGCCGTCCAAGCACGGCAAATAAAATCCTTTCGCCACTTCGTGCTGGCAAAGCCGGCGTGGTTTTCTGCGACGGCCACGTTGAATCACCGAGGTTGCAATTTCTTTTCGAGGACACCAGCGCCGCCGCCTTGAGCCGCTGGAACCGCGACCAACCAGCGACGCCGCGATCGGCTGGCTCCGTGATTCCACCAGGCGGAAGTTGCGGAGCAGCGCCCGAAAGTAGCCCACAGCGCGAGCTGTGGGTTTAAGGTTAAAATGGAAAAAGCTCCGGCAGGAGCGAAAGAAAAATCACGCCAAACATTTTCTTTCGCCGCTACGCGGCTAGGTTCGTTCTACGTTTTAACCCACGGCTGACGCCGTGGGCTACTCTCTTTCGCCACTCCGTGGCTGGCGAAATCTGCGGAAGAAATTTCTCCTCGTCTCAAGCATGTCCGCCGACCTGCAGCCGCGAATCGTTTTCGAGCAGGGTCTTCAGATTCGTCCAGCTGGCCTCGTTCATGTCGTTGAAGGCATTCAAATAAACCGCCACGACTTCCGGGGAATGTTTGGTGAGGATCAGTTCGATCGCCGCTTTCAATTTCGCGTCGTCCACGGTTGCGGGCAGATCCGTATCTTCCACCACGCCTTCGTTGTTCGGGATTTCCAGCGCATTCAGAAAATCAACCAGCACGGCTTTCTGCCTTTTCACGAGCCAGGCGCGGATCAGGTTGCTGGCCACCTGGTCCAAACCAGGGCGGGACAAGGTCGCCACCATCAGCGCGTGGCGCTGCGGGCGCGCCTGGCGTTCGAGAAACACCGGGCGGACTTTGCGCGCCTCGGCGATGCCGTTCAACACCGCCTTGTAGGTCGGCTTGTCGGATTCGAAGGCGTAGTTGAGAATGTCATTCGCCAGATCCGGCGACATGAAACCGAGGAGTTCGTGTGATTTAAGCATGAGAAATAGAGTCTAGGATTTTGGGTCTGGGGTCTGGGGTTATGAAATGGTCGTGAGGGAGATTTTATTTTTGCGGGCGAGAGCTTCACACGCCTCGCGGTCGAGCAGCAAGGTCTTGCCGGATTCGAGCGCCAGCACGGCGACGCCGGAAGCGATGCAGGTCTCCAGAGTTTGCAGGCCGATGCACGGAATGTCAAAGCGCATGTCGTGATGGGGCTTGGCCACCTTGACCGCCACGGCACCACCGTCCTTGCCCGCGAGTTCGCCGCCGCGCGCCAGGCATTTGTCCGTGCCTTCAAAGCCTTCGACGGCCAGAACCGTTCCGGCTTTGACAATCACCAGCTGCCCGATCTCCAGCCGTGACGTTTCCTTGGCGATGCGGAAACCGAACTCCACATCCGCGCGCTGCTCGTCGGAAAGTTTTGCGCCGAGATGAAACCCGGTCTGAGGCATGAGCGGCGCCAGCCATGGCGTCGCTTCGATCAATTCCACGCCGTCTTTTTTCAATTCATCGGCGATGGCGCCGAAGATCGTGTGCGCGTTCTTTTCCTTGAGGCGGAACAGGATTCCCATGGCGCGCAAATCCGGCCGCAGGTCGAACAGATTTTTCGGGGCCACCTGGCCGGCCATGACGCATTGTTTCACGCCCCGGTCGGTGAAGGTGGCAATCATCTTGGAAAGCTGTCCAACCTTGAGCCAGGCGATGTCATCCACCAGTCCGGCCAGGGCAGGGTCGGTTTCGCCTTCCACGGCGGTGGCGACGATGCGTTTGACGCCGGCGGCGCGGGCCAGCCGCGCAAAATCGAGTGGCAACGAGCGGCTTCCGGCAATCAGGCCGATGGATTCAAGCGCTAAGTTCATTCAGTTGGGCCGACAGGATAGTGGAACGCGCCAAAGAATCCAGCCCGGGTTTGGGGTGTCCTGCTTTGAAACAAACTGTCCTGTTCATTGAGGTTTGGCACCGAACCGGATGGCCGGCTGATGAGGGAATGTTGGGATATTTATGATTTATTTCCACTGCGAAACTGGCGCACAAGGTGCTTTTGCAAGTCAATGTCGTCTTACGAATCAATTTACAAGAAAATGGCATCAACCCTCGAAGGCGGTGGCGAAGGCGGCAGTGAACCGGTGCACAAATATGACCCGGCGCGGCATGTGGCCCCGATTGTTGCCCACGAGTTGAACAACATTTTGACGATTGTTCAGGGTTATGCCGACCGGCTGTTGCTCCGGCATGGCGAAGATCCGGCGCTGTTGCCGCAGCTCCGGTTGATTTCGGATGCGGCCAGACGTGCCGCCAATGTGGTCCGTGAAGCCACGCCGCCGAATGCCAACGAGGCGTTCCGGCAGGGCTCCGAGTCGGCGCCAGCCAGCTGATTGAGCTTGGAAAATGTCGCGTGAACCTGCGTTGGTTTGCGAAGAGTTAGGGTTTTCTCTTCGTTTTGTCGCAGACTTCACGCGGCATTTTTCTTTTTCCCACCCCGGCGGGACGGCGATTGGTTTTGACGCATGGCCTTTCCTCGCGTAGCGTTTCCCTCCTATTTTCAAAAATTGTCATGATTGGGCTCATTAAAAAACTGTTCGGGTCGCGCAACGACCGCGAAGTGAAAAAACTCTGGCCGCGCGTCAAGCAGATCAACGACCTGGAAGCCGGCCTGCAAAAGCTTTCCGACGACGAACTCCGCCAGAAAACGAACGATTGGAAGGCGCGCCTGGCCAAAATCGAGGACAAGGATGAACTCGCCGCCGCGCTGGAGGAAATCCTGCCTGAAGCCTTTGCGGTGGTCAAAAACGCCTGCCGCCGCCTGACCGAGCGCAAAACGGAGGTCATGGTCCGCGAACATCCGATCCTGTGGGCGATGATTCCGTTCGACGTGCAGCTCATCGGCGGCGTCGGTTTGCACAATGGCAAGATCGCGGAAATGGCCACCGGCGAAGGCAAAACGCTCGTCGGCACGCTGCCCGTTTATCTCAACGCGCTCACCGGCCGCGGCGTCCACGTCGTGACGGTGAACGATTACCTCGCTTCGCGCGATTCCGAGTGGATGGGCGCGATCTACAAGTTTCTCGGCCTGACGGTCGGTTGCATCTTGAACAGCCAGCCGTCGGACGTCCGCCGCGAACAATATAATTGCGACATCACCTACGGCACGAATGCCGAGTTCGGTTTCGATTATCTGCGTGACAACGGTATGGCGCAGAAAAAGGAGCATCAGGTCCAGCGCGGTCATTACTTCGCCATCGTGGACGAAGTGGACTCGATCTTGATTGATGAAGCGCGCACACCGCTCATCATCAACGGCCCCTCCATGCACACCCATGACGAGCAGTTCGCGCAATGGAAGCCGCTCGTCGAATCCCTCGTCCGCGCTCAGGTGGGTTTGTGCAACCGCTTTTTGTCCGAGGCCGAGGCGCTGATCAAAAAGCTGAATCCGACCGACGGCTCGGCCGTCAAAAACGCCGGTGAACTCGAACGCGAGATTGGCCTGCTGCTGTTCCGCGTCAAAACCGGCCAGCCGAAATCCGAAGGCCTGATGAAGGTTCTGGAGAACCCGGAATATCTCAAGCTGATGAACCAGGCGGAACTGGATCTGCACAAGGACCAGAAGAAGGTGGATCTCTATCGCGAGAAAGAGGAACTGCTCTTCGCCATTGACGAGAAAAGCCACGAGGCGGATCTGACCGAGAAAGGGCGCACGTTCATCAGCCCGCAGGATCCGGACGCGTTTGTGCTGCCGGACCTCAACACGCTGTTGCATGACGTGGACGCGGGTCCCGAAACTGATGCGCGGAAACGGTTGGAGGCGAAAACGAAATTGCAGTCGGACTTCGAGACCAAGGCGCAGAAGATGCACGCCATCTCGCAATTGCTCAAGGCTTACAGCCTTTACCTGCTCGACGTGGAATATGTCGTGCAGGACAACAAGGTCATGATCGTGGATCCGCACACCGGCCGGCTCATGCCCGGCCGCCGCTGGAGCGATGGCTTGCATCAGGCCGTCGAGGCCAAGGAAGGTGTCACCATCGAACGCGAGACGCAGACGCTCGCGACCATCACGATTCAAAATTATTTCCGGCTTTACCAGAAGCTCGCGGGCATGACCGGCACGGCCGAGACGGAAGCGGCGGAGTTTTTCGACATCTACAAGCTCGGCGTGCTGACGATTCCCACGAACAAGCCGAACATCCGCAAGGACGGGCACGATTCCGTTTACAAAACTCGCCGCGAAAAATTCTCCGCCGTTGCCGCCGAAATCAAGGCGATGCACGCGCTCGGCCGGCCCGTCCTGGTCGGCACCGTCAGCGTCGAGACGAGCGAAATGCTCTCGCGCATGCTGAAGAAGGAAGGGCTGATCCATTCCGTCTTGAACGCGAAGTATCACCAACAGGAAGCCGAAATCGTCTCGCGCGCCGGACAACGTGGTTCCATCACGATCGCCACGAACATGGCCGGTCGCGGCACGGACATCAAGCTGAGCCCGGGCGTGGCGGAAGTCGGCGGGTTGCACGTGCTTGGCACGGAGCGCCACGAATCACGCCGCATTGACCGCCAGTTGCGCGGCCGTTGTTCGCGCCAGGGCGATCCGGGTTCGTCGCATTTTTTCATCTCGCTCGAAGACGATCTGATGCGGTTGTTCGGCTCGGACCGCATTGTGAAATTGATGGAGCGCATGGGCCTCGAAGAAGGCCAGGAACTGACGCACCCGTTGCTGAACCGCTCGATCCAGCAGGCGCAAAAACGCGTGGAGGGTCACAACTTTCAGCAGCGCAAACGCACGCTCGAATACGACGACGTGATGAACAAGCAACGCGGTGTGATCTATGGTTTCCGCAACGAGATCATCAACGCCACTGACGTCCGTGACCGTCTCATGGACATCATGGAAGAAGTCGTCGTGGACAAGGTGGCGCAATTCACCAACACGGAATCCGATCTCGGCGAATGGAAAGTCCGTTCCCTGTCGGACTGGGTGAACTTGAATTTCCCGCTGGGCCTGCCCGAGGGGGAAATCCTGAAAGCCGCCGAATCCGGCACGGAAAAACCGGTGGCCGAATCGTTGTATGACGGGTTAAGCCCGCAGCAGTTTGCCGTCTGCACCTTTCTATCCGAAAGCATCCGCAAGGCTTACGACATCAAGATCAGCTTTGAGAACCCGGAGGCGTTGAAAGAAGTCGAGCGTTACACCATTCTGAGCGCGATCGACAAGCTGTGGCAGGAACATCTTTACGAGATGGACAGCCTGCGCCACAGCATCGGTCTGCGCGCCCATGGCCAGCGCGATCCGCTGCTGGAATACAAGGCCGAGGCGTTCAAGATTTTTGACGAACTCATGGTCAACGTGAAGACGGAGATCTGTCACAATATCTTCCGCAGCGCGTCGTCCATGCTGGCGTTTGAGAATTTCCTGAAGAACGTCCCGCAACAGACCCTGCACCAGAACACCAGCGCGTTCGGCGGCAATGCGCCCACCGGCGCCGGCGCCAGCAGGGCCAGCGACGTGGTCAGCGAAGCGGCGGCCGCGGCGGAAGCCCAGGCCAAGGCCCGGCCCGTCCGCACCGGCCCGAAAGTGGGGCGCAACGACCCGTGCCCCTGCGGCAGCGGCAAGAAATACAAGAACTGCTGCGGCCGCTGACGCCTCATTCAAAAATCTTTTGAACGTATTTCACCGTTCCGCATCCTAAGACTCGTGCATTGGCTCAAAACAACGATGGCATTGGCAATGGTGGCCTTGTGGTCGCTGGCGTCGAACCATTGCAAGCTGGAGACGCTGCCCGGCTGGTCCTTCCTCGCCTGTGCCTCGGAAACCACCGCGGAATCGCATTGCGATGACAGCGAATGTGCCGGTGTCGAGGAAGGTGGTTACAAAGTCGAAGATCATCAATCCATTCTCCCGGTCGCGCTCGTGACCGTTGATCTGGCGGAAATTATTTTGCCGGCTGACGGCTCTGGAACCGAGGCTGCACCCGCCGGTTTCCTGACGGTTGCGCCGCCGGAGCTTCCCCAGTGCTGGCAGTTTGTTTTCCGCACGGCATCCCCGCCGCGCGCGCCTTCGTTCGCTGCTTAACCAGGTCCTCATTCGAGGGTCTTTCTCCCCATCGTCCGGCGTGATTTCACGTCGTGGTGCGCCCTTTTAGAGCGGTAGTGTCCGTTTGAATCCAGTTTTTATGAAGCAGAGCAATTTAAAATTTTTCTTTTGGGCGGCGGCTTTGGCCGTGGCCGTGATGGTTCCGTTGAAAGCGGCGGAAGCGGTATCGGCTCCCGCCGGTTCGCCCGCCGGCACCAATCAAATGTCGCTCGACGATTTGGTGGACGAGGCGCTGGCGGGTAATCCGGAATTGAACTTTTATCGCGCGGAAATTGCGGCCGCGCACGGCGGTCGCCGCACCGCCGCCGCGTGGGCGAACCCCGAAGTGAGCGCGGAACTCGGACAGAAGCGTGTGAAAGATTCATCCGGCGCACAGCTTGGCGAAGGCGCGGCCTGGGCGGTATCGGTCAACCAGACGTTTGAATATCCGGGCCGGCTTGCGCTGCGGAAGGCCATCGCCAACCGTGACCTCCGGCTCGCGGAACTGGGATATGATCAGTTCAAACTCGCCCTGGCGGCGCGCGTCCGTGCGCTGGGCTACGGCGTTTTCATCGCGCAGGAAAAACTGGCGGCGGCAAACGAAGTGGCCCGGCGTTTCCAGGCGTTGACCGATGTGTTGGTGCAGCGCGATTCCGCGGGCATTACGCCATTGTTGGAAACGCGCATCATCGAGGCGAACACGATCACGTTGCAACGCCAGGCCGGCGAGGCCAGCCTCGCGGCGCAGTCGGCATTGCTGGAATTGAATCAGCTTCGCGGGCAGCCGCCGGTCGCGCCGGTGCAGGTGACTGACGCTGAATTCCATTTCCGCGAAGCGCCGCCGCTGGAAACCTTGCTGGCGGTTGCCCGCACGAACGCTTTTGAACTGCGCATCCGGCAGGCGGAATTGGAGCAGCAAGGCTTCAAGGTGTCGCTGGCGAAGAACGAGCGTTTCCCCGGCGTCACCGTCGGGCCGTTCATCTCGCAGGAGAACGCGGCGGACAAGGAAACCATCGTCGGTCTGGGCGTTTCGATTCCGCTGCCGTTGTGGAACCACAACCAAGGCGGGATTGAAACCGCCCAAGCCCGCGAACAGCAGGCACAAACCTCGCTGCTGCTCACGCAACGTGACGTGGAGCGGCGCGTCACGGAGAGCACCCTGGCCTTGCAGGTGAAGCTCGCCGGGATGAACCAGTGGCGCGCGGACGCCGTGTCGCAATTTACCGAGGCCGCTGAACTTGCCGACCGGCACTATCGGCTCGGCGCGGTGCCGATCGCCACTTACGTCGAGTTGCAGAAGCAATATCTCGAAGCCATCGCCGCCATGCTCGACACGAGAAAAGAAGCCTTGGTCGCCGCCCAGAATCTGGAACAGCTCACCGGCATTCCCTCACTCGTCAAACAAAATGCCAGACCAAACCACCATGAATAATCGCAAATCCTCCCGTTCCCAATCCGCCATCGGCAATTTGATCTTTTTTAGCCGCTGGCTCCAGGCGCCGCTTTACATCGGTCTCATCGTGGCCCAGGCCGTTTACGTTTATCATTTCATGATCGAGCTGTGGCACCTGGTGCAGCACACGACCACGCTCCAGGAATCTGAAATCATGCTGGTCGTGCTCGGACTGATTGACGTGGTGATGATCGCGAACCTGCTCATCATGGTCATTGTCGGCGGCTACGAGACGTTCGTGTCGCGGTTGCATCTTGAAGGCCACCCGGACGAGCCGGAATGGCTTTCGCATGTGAACGCCGGCGTGCTCAAGGTGAAACTCGCCACCGCGCTCATTGGCATTTCGTCGATCCACCTGCTCAAGACGTTCATCGAGGCGGAAACCAAATCCAGCCAGATGATCATGTGGCAGGTGATCATCCACATGACCTTCGTCGTGTCCGCCGTGTTGCTGGCGTGGATCGACAAACTCACGTTTCGTCCGGTGAAACCGGGGAATTCCCATGATTGACCGCCTGCTGGAATTCGTCCTGCGCCAGCGGGCGTTCGTGCTGCTGGCGACGACGTTGCTCGCGGGCGTCGGCCTTTGGGCGTCGGCGCGGCTGCCGATCGACGCCGTGCCGGACATCACCAATGTCCAGGTGCAGATCAACACGGAAGTCGCCGCGCTCGCGCCGGAGGAGATTGAAAAACTCATCACCGTTCCGCTCGAGACGGAATTGTGCGGCGTGCCGGGGCTCGTCGAATTGCGTTCGCTCACCAAGTTCGGCCTATCGCAGGTCACCTGCATCTTCGCCGACGGCACGGACATTTACCGCGTGCGGCAGTTGGTGGCGGAACGTTTGCAAAATGCCGCCGGAGAATTGCCATCCGCCGTCACGCCGCAACTCGCGCCCATCAGCACCGGTCTCGGGGAGATTTATTATTACACCGTGGATTACGCGCCGGACGCGACGAACAAGCCGGCGACGCGACGCGATCAGCTGATGGCGTTGAAGCTCGTGCAGGAATTCACCATCAAACCGTTGCTGCGCACCGTGCCGGGTCTCGCCGAGGTCAACGCCATCGGTGGCTATGAAAAGCAGATCGTCATCCAGCCCCGGTTCGAGAAGTTGCGCGACGCGAATCTTTCCTTCAGCGAACTCGCCGATGTGATCCGCGAGAACGTGGAAAATGCCGGCGGTGGCACAGTCAGCCGTGATTCGGAACAAGTCGTGATTCGTGGCCTTGGCCGGGTGCAGACGATGGACGAAATCGCGGAATTGCCGGTCAAATTCGCGGGTGCGGTCGAACCATTGCTCGTGCGCGATGTGGCCGAAATCGCCATCGGCACGCGGTTCCGCACGGGCGCAGGCATCCACGATGGTGAAGAAGCCGTGGTCGGCACGGCGATGATGCTGGCGGGTGAAAACAGCCGGCTCGTCGCGATGCGCGTGAAGGAACGGCTCGCGGAGATTCAGCCGAAACTTCCGCCGGACGTGGTCATCCGTGCGCTTTACGACCGTTCGGATCTGGTGGATCGCACGATTCACACCGTCGGGAAAAATCTGTTTGAAGGTGCGATTCTCGTTGTCGTCATCCTGCTCGCCTTCCTCGGTAACTGGCGCGCGGCGTTCATCGTGGCTTTGGCGATTCCGTTGTCGTTTCTGTTCGCCATGACCGGCATGGTGCAGGGGAAAATCTCCGGCAATTTGATGAGCCTGGGCGCGATTGATTTCGGCCTCATCATTGACGGCGCGGTGGTGATGGTGGAAAACATCGTGCGCCAGCTGGCGGAGAAGCAGACCCATCTTGGACGCAAGCTGACGGCGGAAGAGCGCACCCACACGGTGCTGGCCGCAAGCAAGCAGATGGCCAACCCGGTGTTCTTTGGCGTGCTGATCATCGGCATGGTTTATCTGCCCATTCTGTCGCTGACCGGCATCGAGGGGAAAATGTTTCATCCGATGGCCGTCACGGTGATGCTCGCGCTGGGCGGCGCGCTGGCGCTGACGCTCACACTCATGCCGGTGCTGTGTTCATTATTTCTGCGTAGCAGCCGACGTAAGGAGGCTCAAACTTCCGCTTCGGCTGCTTCAGGAACTAACCAAAATCAGAGCCTCCTTACGTCGGCGGCTACGCCAGAGGACGATAATCTCCTCATGCGCTGGGCCAGGAAACTTTACGCACCGTCGCTGGATTGGGCGCTGCGTTTTCGCTGGTTGGTTACGGGCGGCGCGGGGCTGTTGCTGGTTTTGTCGGCATTCATTTTCAGCCGGCTGGGCGCGGAGTTCGTGCCGCAACTGGACGAAGGCTCGCTCACCGTGCAAATCGTGCGGCCCGCCAGCATTTCACTGGAGGCTTCAATCGAGGTGGAACAGAAAGCCGAGCGCGCCTTGTTGGAAGAGTTTCCGGAAATTGAAACCATCTTCTGCCGGCTCGGCACGGCGGAAGTCGCCACCGACCCGATGGGCGTGAATCTTGGCGACACATACATCATGCTCAAGCCGTCGGCGCTATGGCGCAAAGAAAACGACCGGACCTTGACCAAGGAAGAACTCGCAAAAACCATGACGGAAGTTTTGGAAAAGGTCGTGCCGGGAAATGAATTCCTGATTTCGCAACCGATTGAAATGCGTTTCAACGAACTCATGGAAGGCGTGCGGGCGGACATCGCCGTGAAAATCTTCGGTAACGATTACGACACGCTGGAAAAAATCGCAGGCGAAGTGAAAGCGGTTCTCGAGAAAGTTCCGGGTGCGGAAGAAGTCGAGTTCGAGCCGTCGGGACGTTTGCCCACGCTGGAAATCCAGCCGCGTCGCGAGGTGTTGCGTCGCCACAATCTCCACGTGGGTAACTTGAACCAGACCATCCAGACCGCGCTCGGCGGCGAAACGGTAGGCTCACTGGTGGAGGGCAATCGCCGTTTCGATGTCGTGGTGCGCCTGCCGGAAGCCGCGCGGCAGGACAATGAGGTGATCCGGCAGTTGCCGGTGCGCGTGGGCGGGCAGGGGATCTTGCCGCTCGGCGCGGTGGCCGATTTCAAAACCAGCGCGACCGCCGAACCCATCATGCGCGAGTTCGGCCAGCGTCGCTCCGCGATTCTCGTGAATTTCGCCGGGCGCGACGTGGAAGGTTTCGTGCGCGAAGCCGAGGCGAAAGTGAAAGCGGCGGTGGCATTGCCGGACGGTTACAATATCGAATTCGGCGGGCAGTTCAAACATCTGCGCGAAGCCCGTTCCCGGCTGGCGGTGGTGGTGCCCGCCACGCTGGCGATGATTTTCGTGCTCGTGTTCCTCTCGTTGCGCAGCGTGCGACAGACGCTCATCATCTACACCGGCGTTCCCCTGGCGGCGGCGGGCGGTATTTTTTCACTGTGGATTTTGGGAATGCCCTTCAGCATTTCCGCCGCCGTCGGCTTCATTGCCTTGAGCGGCGTGGCCGTGCTGGACGGGCTGGTGATGATTTCCTGCTTCAACCAGCTCCGCGAAGAAGGCAAGCCGTTGCGCGAAGCTGTTTGCGAAGGCTCGTTGCTTCGGTTGCGCCCGATTCTGATGACCGCGCTCGTCGCGAGCTTTGGCTTCGTGCCGATGGCATTGGCTCATGGCGCGGGCGCCGAGGTTCAACGACCGCTGGCCATCGTCGTGATCGGAGGTTTGTTAAGTTCCACGTTCATCAAATTGGTCCTCTTGCCCGTGTTGTATGAATGGGCGGAAACGAGCCGCAAGCGTCCAAACTAAGGCGGCCGGATCTGCCGACAACCGGCAACGGCAGGAAATCCAGGAACTGCCGGCTGCGTAACCTTGCCCCGAACTTCCACGTCTGTGTGCGCAGGCTCGGAATGTTCATTCAGCCGGCATTTTCAAAAACCGCTTGCTGGCGGCACGCGGGCTGCTATTTTGCAAACGCTTTGCAACACGCAAAACATATTATCCGCACGTCTGGCAAACCGGCCTTGTCCGTTTTGCTGATGGCGCTGGTATTGTTGCTGAACGCGCTGGCGGCCAGCGAAACGCTGCACAAGCTCATCCACCACGACGCCGACGAGGCCGGCCACCATTGCGCGGTCACGCTGTTCGCGCACGGCCAGGTTGACTCGGCCGGCGGCGATGTTCCGGTTGCAATCCCGACCGCCTGGATTGAGACGGCTCCGTCCATTATTTTTTCAGTTCCCAGCACGGCCATTGAAAATCTTCCGCCCGGTCGTGCCCCGCCCGTCTTCTCTGCCGTTTCCTAATTCACGGGTTTCAGGCGGCGCAATCCGCTTCGTCTGGACTCTTTTCCAAAAGTAAATCCTGGTGCGATGCCTCGCGGCGTTGTGCCAGGCGCGAATCCTCAACAGTTCGTGGAAGTGTATTGAAAGCTATTAACCCAGGGAAATTCATGAAGAAATTTGCAGAGAAGAAAAATCGTAATCGCAGAATATATTTGGCGGTGATTTCGTCGGTGGCGCTGTCCTGTGGCGGGACGGCCATGGCCCAGTCGAACAGCGTGCCGGCGGTGGATGCCGCGAGTTCAGGCAGTTCAACCAACGTCACTGACCTCGGCAACGTCACGGTTGTCGGGCAGTTGGACCAGGCGCGCGATCAAATCCTGCCGGATTTGGGCGCATCGGCCTACTCGATCAGCAAGGCTCAAATCACGGCACTGTCGCAAGGCGGCAACGCGCCGATGAGCCAGGTGATCCTGCGCGCGCCGGGTGTGGTGCAGGACAATGAGGCCAGCGGCAATCTGCACGTTCGCGGCGAGCACGCGAACCTGCAGTATCGCATCAACGACGTGCTGCTGCCGGAAGGCATCTCCGGGTTTGGCCTGGAGTTGAGTCCGCACTTCATCGAAAGTATGCAACTCATCACCGGCTCGCTGCCGGCGCAATATGGTTTCCGCACGGCGGGCGTCGTGGACATCCAGACCAAGAGCGGCGCGTTTGAAAACGGCGGCAACGTGGAAATGTATGGCGGCAGTTACGACACGATCAATCCGAGCTTTGAATATGGCGGCTCGGACGGGAAACTGAATTACTACGTTGACGGCAGCTATAACAACAACAACCTTGGCATTGAAAATCCCACGTCCGCCCAGACGGCCATCCACGACAACACGGAGCAATACAAGACGTTTTCGTATTTCTCCTACATCCTGGACGACACGAGCCGCGTCAACGTGATGCTGAGCGCGTCCTACGGCAACTTTGAAATCCCCAATACGCCGGGCTTGCCGGTGGGCACCGCACCCGGCGGCAATCCGTGGGCGACACCCGGCACATTCAATTCTTCCAACCTCAACGAACAGCAGCTTGAGCAGAATTATTACGGAGTGGTCACTTACCAAAAGGCGGCGGGCAATCTGAATTATCAGGTCTCGGCGTTCGGACGGAACAGCAGCGTGCATTTCACGCCCGACCAGACCGGCGACCTGTTCTTCGACGGCGTGGCCAGCGACGTGCAAAAGAACATCTACTCGGGCGGATTGCAGTTGGATGCCAGCTCGGAGATCAACGACCAGCACACGCTTCGCTTCGGCTTGACCTCGCTGCTCGAAAACGAGTCCCAGGACACCACCACGACCGTCTTCAACCTGGACGGGGCCGGAAATCCGACGGGCAACGCCCATCCCATCAACGCCAACAACTCCAACTACGGCATCTTTGGCGGGGTTTATTTGCAGGACGAATGGAAAATCACCGACCAGGTCACTGCCAATTACGGCGCGCGCTTCGACTTTTTCAACTCGTCGTTTGACCACGAAAACCAGGTCAGCCCGCGCGCCAACGTCATCTACAAGCCGACGGACTCGACGACCCTGCACGCCGGCTACGCGCGTTACTTCACGCCGCCGCCGGTGGAAAACACTTCGGCGGCGACGGTGAACCAGTTCAACGGCACCTCGAACGCCTCGGCCATCACCAACGGCATCAGCTCGACCCGGTGCGAGCGCGCCGATTATTTCGACGCGGGCATCTCGCAAAAAATCACCAAGCACCTGCAGGTCGGGCTGGACGGCTATTACAAATACGCCAAGCAGCAGCTCGACGACGGATTGTTCGGGCAGACGCTCATCCTGCAGCCCTTCAATTATTCGCGCGGTGAAATTTACGGGGCGGAACTGACCGCCTCCTACACGGACGGCGGCTTTGCCACTTACGCCAACTTCGCCTACTCGGTGGCGAAAGGTGAAAACTGGAGTTCGTCGCAATATCTGTTCGACCCGGCGGATCTGGCCTTCGTCAAGAAGCACTGGATTTTTCTGGATCATGACCAGGAATTGACCGGCTCGTTCGGCACGTCGTATCTGTGGAGGGAATCCAGCCGCACCAGCACGCTCGTTTATCTGGACGCGCTTTACGGCAGCGGCCTGCGGACAGATTCGACCTCGGGCAGCGGCCAGACCATTCCCAACGGCGGGACGGTTTCGCCTTATTACTCCATCAACTGCGGCGCGGAACAAACCTTCAAACTCGAAAAGAAACAGATGTTGAAGGCCCGGCTGGACATCGTGAACCTCACGGACAACCAGTATGTGCTGCGCGATGGCTCCGGCGTCGGCGTCAACGCGGCGTCCTACGGTGCGCGCATCGGCTTCTTCGGTTCGTTGACTTACGTGTTCTGAACGGCAGCACGCTGAGGAATAGCATGGATGCAAATCGAACAGCGCCCGCCTACGAGTTGAAAGACGAACTCGCGCGCCTTTGCCTGCCGCAGGCGAATCGCGACCCGGATCTCAAGCTCGCGTGGGTGAATTCGGTTTGCATCCTATTCCTGCTCATCGGCGTTCTCGGCGCGCGGCGCGGCTTGATCGCCATCAAGTCCGCGCCGCCGTTGGAAGAAATTGTGCCGGTGATCGTCGAGCCGGTTGCCTTGCCACCACAGGAGACGATGGAAAAAAAGGAAACCGGCGAGGACAAAAACGATTCGGCGCACGTCGCCGTGGTCATTCCGCAAGCGCCAAGCATCAGCTTCAGCGTGCCGGCGATTGGCTCGCTGGTGGTGCCGGCCAATCTCGCGTCCGCGCCGCCGCTGGAGCCGATGCGGCCGGCGGCCGCCATCCATTCCGTCAGCAGCACCGGCGCGGGCGGCGAACGGCCGCAACCGCCATATCCAAAAATTGCGCTGCAAGAGGCCGAAGCGGGCACGATCCTCATCGTGCTCGGTGGCGACGCGGCGGGCAATGTGGTTTCCGTGGATGTGAAGGAGGCGTCGGGATTTCCGATCCTCGACCGCGCGACGGTGGAATTCATCAAACGTCGCTGGCACCTGCCGGCCGGCGCCGGCAGCCAACTGTTTCAAACCCGCATCACTTACCAATTACAACTGAACTGATTTATCAAACACCATCTATGAATCCCATGCTTGCAAACATTGTGTTCCAATTCTTCATCAAGGGCGGCCCGGTCATGTGGCCGATGCTCGCCAGCGCGGTGGTCGCCGTGGCCGTCATTGGCGAGCGCACGTTCTGGTGGCTGCGCGAAAGCCGCAAACGCGAGCCGCAAAAACTCGAGCAGGTGCTCGCCGCGCTGGAAAATGGCGATGTCGCCGCCGCGCAGAAAATTTCCGAAGGCTCGCAAGATTCAGTCATCCGCATGATTCGCCATGGACTCAATCACATCGGCCATGTCCACAGTTCGCTGCTCGGCGCGTTGCAACTGGCGGCGGGCATCGAACTCAAGCGCGCCGGACGTTTTCTCACCGTCATGGACACGCTCGTCACACTTGCACCACTGCTCGGTCTGCTCGGCACGGTGACCGGCTTGATGCGCGCGTTTCTGAACATCGGCAGCGCCGAACTTTCCGTCACCGCCGTCACCGGCGGCATCGGCGAGGCGCTGATCGCCACGGCCTGCGGCCTGGGCATCGCGATTTTCGCGCTGGTGCCGTTCAATTATTTCTCCGCCAGGGTGACACAATTGCAGTTCGACTTGGAAACGGCGGCGACAAATGTCGAGGTGATGGTCGGCGGCGGAAAAGCAGGCGACACGGTCCACTTGCACAAGCCAACGTCGCCAAGCCAAGCCACGAGCCACTGATTTTTCGCCGATGAAAATTGTCTCGCCCATTCCAAAACGCCGCTCGCGGATTGTCATCATTCCGCTGATTGACATCATGTTTTTTCTGCTCGCGTCGTTCATGATGATCAGCCTGCAAATGAGCCGGACGGAAAACATCAAGGTCAATCTGCCGTCGGCAACGCAGGCCGCGCAGGATTATGAGCCGGACATGGTCAACATCGCCGTGGACAAATCCGGCGCGGTCTGGCTGGAGCAGAAGCTGATTTCGCTGCCGGACTTGAGCCTCGTCTTGAGCAACCGGTTCCGCGCCGACACGAACCTGCCCGTCCATATCAGCGGCGACCGCGACACGTTGCACGGCGCGATGGTCACGGTGTATGCAGCCGTCCGCCGCGCGGGCATCCAGAAGGTCGCGTTTATGACTGGCAAAAACTAACCACGGATGGACACAGATGCACACGGATAAAAAAATAAACGCAGAGACGCAGAGAACGGGGAGAACCGCAGAGGGGAAAATTGCTCTGCGAACCTTTGCGTTCGCTGCGCCTCTGCGTTTTGTCCCCATCCGTGTTTATCTGTGTCCATCCGTGGTTAAAACAAAATGAAAATCCGCACGCCCGTTCCCGAAAAAAAGTCGCGGCTGGAAATCATTCCGCTGATTGACATCATGTTTTTTTTGCTGGCGTCGTTCATGATGATCAGCCTGCAAATGCAAATCGTCCGCACGATCAAAGCGAACCTGCCGACGGCGACACTGGCAACCTCCAGCCCCAAGCCGGACATCGTGAACCTGCTCGTCACCCGCGACGGCCAGGTTTCCGTGGACAAACAAATGATTTCATTTGCCGGACTGAACACGCTGCTGACCAACCGTTACAGCGTGAACACGAACCTGCCCGTTTTCATCACCGGCGCAAAGGATGCCACGCACGGCTCGGTGATTTACGTTTTGGATCTGGTGAAACGTGCCGGCATCACGCAGGTCGCCCTCGCCGTCAAAGCCGCCCCCGACCAACCATGAAAAATTTCCAACAAAACCTGCTCCTCACGCTCGCGCTCGCGCTGTGCGTCCTCTGCGCCTTCCAATGGTATGCGCAGACGATCCAGCGAAATGAAATCACGACTTTGAACGGCCTGGCCTATGATAAAAACCTCGCCATCCAGGCCGCGACGAATTCCCTCGCCACGCTGAACCACCAGGTCGAACAGATGGACGCGCGCCTCACCGAAATCAAAGCCGCCGCCGCCACCAACGAGCAACTGGTCGCGGTGCAGAAGGTGGAGATCAGGCGGCTGCAACTCATCGGCGCAAACCTCACGAACGAAATCACGCAATACCAGGCCGCCGTGGATACGTTGCAAGCGAAATTGAAGGACGCTTACGCGGGCATCCGCCAGCAGAACGAGACCATCACCAATCTGGTCGTCCAGCGTGATGACTTCGTTCGGAAGTATAACGACAGCGTGAAAGACCGTAATGCTGTGGTCGCCAAATATAACGAGCTGGCGGCTCAAGTTCAAAAACTTCAACCGGGCGGCGGCAAACAATGACCATAACCATCCGGCTGCCTTCGTCGGAAATCAATGCGAGGATGGCGTCTTCATATTCAAAAACCCCTTGCCGGCGGCACGCTTGCTGCTATTGTGCAAACGCAGTGCAACACGCAAAACACAGTTTCAACCAGTCTGGCAAACCGGCTTTGTCGGGTTTGCTGGTGGTGTTGGTGTTGTTGCTGAACGCGCTGGCGGCCTCGCCGGCATTGCATGAACTCATCCACAAGGACGCCGACCGCGCCAGCCATGCGTGCGTGGTCACGCTGTTTGCGCACGGCCAGGTGGACTCAGTCAGTGGCGAGGTTCCGGTGGCAGTGTCGCTGGCGTTGATTGAGACAACCCCGTCCAGTATCTTTTCAGTTCCCAGCACAGCCATTCAGAATCTTCCGCCCGGCCGCGCTCCTCCAGCAGTCCTTTCTTCCCAAGCATAACCGTCCGGTCAGCTTGCGCTGATTGGTCTTTCCGTTGGTAAATCCGTTGTAATTGGATGTCCACGCATGGCGTGGGCGTGTGGATTCGAGAGAAGATTAAAATTATGAAACTGAAAGTGATCATAGGGCTGTGCTCTGCTCTTTGCTTGAGCGCGATGAACGTTCAGGCCCAGGAGACCAATGAAGTGGAGCAGTTGAAACAACAACTGCGGCAGATGCAGGAAAACTTTGAGAAGGTCCAAAATGAGCAGCGTCAGCAGATCAATGCGCTGACCCAAAAGCTGGATGAATTGTCGAAGCAGCAGCAGGCCACGGCCACGATGACTGTCGCACCGACAAACACTTCGGCCATGACCGACCGGTTGAAGGAGCTGGACGACAAGGTGGACAGTGTCGTCGAAGCGCAGAAGAAGACGCTGTTGAGTGAATTCAATCCGGCCATCGGATTCGTGGGCGAGACCATTTTCTCGCAGCAGAGCAAAGGCTCGCCGCAGAATGGCACCGGCTATCCTGGCGGATTCGATGTCTTCCAGCGCTCGGTGGAGTTGAACGCGTCTGCCTCGGTGGACCCGTTCGCGAAGGGCTGGGTGGTCATCAACGGTTCCGCCGATGCCGACACGGGCGAGACGTCGCTGGACGTGGAGGAGGCGGCATTGCAGACGACGTCGCTGCCGTGGGACCTGACGCTGACGGCGGGACAGTTCTTCGGCGAGTTTGGCCGGTTGTCCTACATCCACGACCACGAACTGCCGTTCGTGAACCGTCCGCTGGTGCTGGATGAATACGTCGGCGGCGAATCCAAAACGCCCGGCGTGCAGCTGAGCTGGCTGCTGCCCATCGAACATTATGTGAACCTGACCGCCGGCATGGGCACGCAGTTCGGCGATTCGCCGGACGCGATCGGCAGCTATCGCTCGATGGGCGCGGTCAATTATTTCGGACGGCTCTCGACGTATTTCGACTTGAGCCCCGACTGGCAATTGGAAGGTGGTGCGTCCTGGCTGGTCAATCCCGATACGGGCAACGTCAACGGCGAAACGGCGCCGAACGGCATGACCACCCTCACCGCCACCCGGCGTCTGGTGCTGGATGGCGACCTCAAATTGAGCTATGTGCCATTGCGCAACAACCAGTTTCAGAGCTTCACCTGGGGCAATGAAGTCCTTTACAGCGACAACCAGTATCTTGCCAATAACGGAGGCGGCAACTTCAACGAGACCGTCGGCGCGTGGGGCATGTATTCCTACCTCACTTACAAATGGAGCCGGAACTGGAGCGGCGGCTTCCTTTTTGAATACACCCAGAATAATCAGGAAAACGCCGCGCAGACTTATGGCTATTCGCCTTACCTCACCTGGGCCATCAGCCATTGGAACCAGCTTCGTTTGCAATACACCCACACCCAGCCGAATGCCGCCACCGGCAACCAGCCCAACGACGCGGTTTATCTGCAATGGGTCTGGATCATCGGCGCGCATTCGCACGGCTGGCAGGCCCGTTGATTAACAATGGAAAGGAAAAATTGATCATGAAACTGAAATCACTCGTCGTGGCGGCGGTTCGGCAGAGCGCCGCAAATTCCCGGAAAATTCAAAGTGCGGCTTTCTGCCGAAAGCCGCTACGCCTCGCTGGCATATGTATTGTCGCGTTGGCCGCGATGTGCTGTGCAGCCCAACCGGCACACGCGGCAAAAGTCCGCGTTGTCACCACGTTCACCGACCTGGCCGACTTCACCCGCGAAATCGGCGGTGATTATGTCGAAGTCCGCAGTCTCGCCACCGGCATCGAGGACACGCATGGCGTGCCGATGAAGCCGAGCTTCGTGCCGTTGCTCAACCGCGCCGACCTCATCGTGCTCGTCGGCTTCGATTGCGAACACGCCTTCCTGCCCGCGCTGCTCGAGGCCAGCCGCAATCCGCGCATCCAGCTTGGTCATCCCGGTTATGTGGACTGCTCGAAGGGCGTGACGCCCCGCGATGTGCCCAAGTCCACCGACCATTCCGAGGGCGACGTGCATCCTTACGGCAATCCGCATTACCTGCTCGACCCGGTGCTGGCCAAGACGGCGGTTCAAAACATCTACAACGCGCTCGTCGCCGTCGCGCCGGAACACGAGGCGGACTTCACCAAAAACCGCGACGCCTACCTCGCCAAGCTCGACGCTAAAATTGCCGGGTGGGAAGCCACACTCGCGCCGTTCAAGGGGGCCAAGTTCGTTTCGTATCACGAACACTGGCCTTATTTCGCCGACCGGTTCGGGCTGGTTTATTTCGGCACGATTGAATTGAAGCCGGGCATTGACCCCACGCCGCACCACATCCAGGAACTGATCACCACGATGAAGTCGGAACACGTTCCCCTCGTCGTGCGCGAACCGCAGTTCCCGGAGAAGGTTCCCGCGCTCATCGCCAAGCAGACCGGCGCGACGCTGGTGAAGCTGCCCATCATGCCCGGCGGCGTGCCCAACACGGACACCTACATCGCCGAGATGGATTACATCGTTCATACGGTTGCCGACGCACTGAAAAAATAAATCTGTCGAACCTGGGCCTGCCGCGTGCTTCCTCCCGCGCGGCGGGCTGGTTGGACAATCTGGAAGAATGATTTTCATATGAAGCCAGATACTGCGCCCGCAAACTCCGGCTCGCTGCTCAACCGCGCCGACAAAATCGGCTCCATCCTGTCATCGCTATGTGCAGTGCATTGCCTGTGCATGCCCGTGTTGATCGGCGTGCTCCCGGTTCTGGGACTGTCTTTCCTGGGCAGCCACAGGTTTGAACAGGCCGCCAGCGTCTCGATGATTGTGCTTGCCACCGCGTGCGTGTGGTCGGGCTGCCGCGTGCACCGGCGCTGGGGTCTGTTGGCGCTGTTTGGTGCGGGGGCGGTCGTGGTGGTTTACATCCAATTCGGCGGAGCGCCGGAGGAAGTTGAAACGCAACCCAACTGGCGCGAAGCCGCCGTGATGACCATCGGCGGCTCACTGATCGCCGCGTCGCATGTGCTGAATCTTAAGCTGCGCAGGCGTTGCGGCTGCCGACAGTGCAACCAATCCGGCAAACCAAAATGAAATCGAATCAAAACGATTCGGCCATCGAAACCAGCCGGCGGAATTTGCTCGTCTGCGCGCTGCTGCTATTGCTGGCGTTTTGTCTGGCGGCGCACGTCGGCCCGCAACTGGAGCAACGTCTGGCCGCGAATGGCGCGGGCGCCGACGACCCGGTGGCGCGGTGGCTGGGCGACAGCCGCAAGATGTTCGCCAACAGTTTTTTCGTCAAGGCCGACGCGTATTTTCACAGCGGCTATTATCCGACGATCTACGACAACAACGCGCCGTTCCAAACCGCGCACATGGCCGAGGATTCCGGCGCAGCGGAAAGCAAGAACACCGGCGATGAAAATTCCTTTCTCGGCGAACCGCACGACTGGATCGAGCGGATGAACCGCAACCTGTTTCCCTCCAAGCACACGCACCTGGATCAAGGCGGGGCATCGGGAGATTTGGGCGACAGCTCGCAGGTGAAGGAGATCATGCCGTGGTTGAAACTCTCGGTGGAACTGGACCAGCAGCGGATCGAGACCTACCTCGTCACCGCCTACTGGCTGCGCGTGCGGATGCACAAGGTCAACGACGCCGAGGATTTTCTGCGCGACGGCCTGCGCGCCAATCCCGGCAGCGCCGCCATTCTGTTTGAACTGGGGCAGCTGTACAACGAAGGCCGGCACAGCCCCGGCCAGGCGCGCAACCTGTATCTGGCCGCGCTCGACAGTTGGGGCCGGGAAAATAACGGCCAGGCGGAGCAGGATAAATTCCTCCTCGGCCACATCGCCGGCGCGCTCGCCAAGTTGGAGGAACAGGAACACAACATTCCCAAAGCCGTCGAGTATTTGAAACTGCTAAAGGGCGTGTCGCCCACGCCAGACAGCATTCAAAAGCAGATTGATGAACTGGAGCAACCCACCGCCATCAAACCATGAACACACCGCCGATTGAAATCCGAAACCTGTGGGTTGAATACCCGTCGCCTGGACGCGGCGTGCCGCCCAAAACCGCCGTGGCTGAACTCAACCTGGAAATCCGTCCCGGCGAGGTCTTCGGCCTGCTCGGCCCGAACGGCGCGGGCAAGACGACCACGATGAACGTGCTGCTCGGCTTCACCACCGCCACGGAGGGCGACGCAAAAATCTTCGGGCGCACGGCGCGCGACCCGCAGGCGCGGCAAAACCTTGGCTACCTGCCCGAACTCACCTACTACTACAAATTTCTCACCGCCGAGGAACTGCTCCGCTACTACGCGCGCATTTTCAAGATTCCCAAGGCGCAACGCGAGCAGCGCGTGGGCGCCGTCTTGAAACTGGTGGACTTGGAACATGCACGCAAGCGGCTCATCAAAACGTATTCCAAAGGCATGCAGCAGCGTATCGGCCTCGCGCAGGCGCTCATCAACGATCCCGGCCTGCTCGTCCTCGACGAGCCGACCAGCGGCCTCGATCCTGTCGGCCGGATGCAGGTGCGCGAGATCATCCATCGTCTCAAGGACGAGGGCAAAACGGTTTTGTTCTCGTCGCACGAACTGGGCGAGGTGGAAACCGTCTGCGACCGCGTCGCGATTCTGCACGAAGGCAGATTGCGGGTGATTGGCGCGGTGGAGGCGCTGGCCCGGGAGCATGATTGCGGACTCGAACAGCTTTTCCTCCGCGTCATCGGCTATCAACCCAAACTCAAAACCGCCTGACCCATGAACAACATTCTCGTCATCACCAGCATCGTCCTCAAGGAACTCATCCGGCGCAAGGACGCCTATGTGCTGCTCATCATCACGGTGCTGCTCACGCTGCTCTCCGGCTCGGTCAATTTTTTCGGCGACCTGAAGATGGTGCGCTACATGAAGGAACTCTGCCTGCTGCTCGTATGGATTTCTTCGGTCGTCATCGCCGTCACGCTGACCGCGCGGCAGATTCAGGCCGAGCGCGAGAGCCGCACGCTGTTTTCGCTGCTCTCAAAACCGGTGAGCCGCAACGAACTCATCCTGGGAAAATTTTTCGGCTGCTGGTTCGCCTGCGGCGTGGCGTTGCTGGCGTTCTACGGATTCTTTGTCGTCACCGCCGTTTCGCGCGGCGACGGTTGGCGGCTGCTGGAACATTTCCAGGCGTTCTGGCTGCACTGGGTCATGCTGGGCATCATCGTGTCAATGGTCCTATGCGGCGCGCTAGTTTTTACCGCGCCGTCGTCCAACGCCACCATCAACATTGGCATCATCGTCGGCATTCTCATGCTGGGCCGGCATCTCGGCAAACTGGCGCTGCACATGAGCGGGCCGGCGCAGACGGTGGCGCTGGCCGTTTATTACGCCATGCCGCATCTGGAATTTTACGACCTGCGCGACCTCATCGTCCATGACTGGCCGCTCGTGAAATGGAGCGTCGTCGGTTTCGTCACGCTCTACGGCGCGGTTTATGCGGCGGCGTTTCTCGGCCTCGCCTGTTTCCTGTTCCGCCGCAAGCCGCTGAATGCCTGAGCAGGACTGTAACGATGATTGGAACATTGATTTTGGCTTTCCATCTGAAAGACTGACCGGCATGAGTTGTTCCATCATCACTCTCGACAACTTGGCCATCGGTTACGATGGCCAGGCGGTCCTGTCCGGCATCTCGCTGGCGATTGCGCGCGACAGTTTCACCGCCATCCTCGGCGCGAATGGCACGGGCAAATCCACCCTGCTGAAGACGCTGCTTGGTCTGCAACCGCCGGTCGGCGGCAAAATAACACTCCATTCATTTGAGCCTTATTCAAAAATTTGTAGGAGCCGAGGTGACGAGGCTCAAATTAAGAAGAGATTAGAGACTCCTCACGTCGTCTCCTACAGATCTGAAGTAAAGCCCGTTTTCGGCTATGTCCCGCAGGCGATTCAATTCGATCCGCTGTATCCGCTCACCGGCTTTGACGTGGCATTGATGGGGACTTTTGGACGCGTCGGCCCGATGAAATTTCCGTCGCGCGCGGAAAAGGATTTCGTTCATGAGTGCTTGCGCGCAACGGCGGCGGACGGGTTTGCCAGGAAAAAATTCAGCCAGTTGTCCGGTGGACAAAAGCAGCGCGTGCTCATCGCCCGCGCGCTGGCAACCCGGCCGGACATTCTCGTGCTGGACGAACCGACCGCCGGCGTGGATGTGAAGGCGACGCACGCGCTGCTCGAATTCATTTCGCAGATTCACGCGGAACGCAATCTGACCGTGCTGCTCGTCACGCACGACCTGCCGCTCGTAAAAAAGCACGCGCAGCAGATCATCTGGCTGCACAACGGCGCGGTGTTGCACGGCACGGTGGCGGAGCTGTTCACGCCCGAACGCATGGCGGAAATTTTTGAGATGGAGGTCGGCTGATTATGGAAACGCTCAAAGAAATTCTCTCGCCCGACTTCCTGCTGCGAAATTCGGTTTACACCAGCGTGCTGATCGGCTTTGCGTGTCCGCTCGTCGGCGTTTTTCTTGTGCTGCGGCGGCTGGTGTTCATGGGCGTGGCGCTGCCGCAGATTTCCTCCACGGGCGTGGCCATCGCGCTGTCCGTGCCGTTCTGGCTGGGTTGGAAACCGGAGCATGCAGCCCACAGCGAACACGTCATCGCCTTCGCCGGTTCAATGTTGTTTTCACTGGCAGCCATACTCATCCTCGCGTTTCTTGAACGTCGCCGGAGCGGTCTGCCTGAAGGGCGGCTGGGAACGGCTTACGTGGTCGCCGCCGCGCTGAGCATTTTGCTGCTCTCCAAAAACCGCTACGCCGAGGTCGGCTGGCTGGATTTGATGAAGGGCGAGATCATCACGGTGGACAATTTCGACCTGGCTTTCACCGCCATCACGCTCGCCGTGGTGCTGGCCGTGCTGGCCTTGTTCAACAAGGAAATCCTGTTCGCATCGTTCGACCGCGCGATGGCCGCGACGCTCGGCAAGAATGTTCTGCTCTGGGACGTGCTGCTCTACCTGCTCATTGGCGTGACGGTTTCGATGGCGGTGTTGAGCGTGGGGCCGTTGATCTCATTCGGCTTCCTGCTCATCCCGGCGTTGACGGCGCATCTGTTCGCGCGGAACATGAAGTGGTTTGTCATCCTCGCCTCGTTGCTCGGCGGCGTCAGTGCGTTCCTCGGCTTCTGGCTGGCGTATCAATGGGACTGGCCCATCGGCCCGACCGAAGTGGTTTTGCTTGGAATCATCTACGCCGTCGCAGTGATGTTGCAAAAATGTATTTTGCTTTTGCGGCCAAAGCCCTAGTCTTCGTGGAATACTTTGCAACATGAACCCGCTCTCGCCGGCTTCGCGCCAAACCCTATAATCTATGCCTGAAGCCGCAATTTCTCCCGTCTGGCTGCTGACCATTTACTGCGCCCTGGTGCTGGTGGCGTCGCTGGCCGGCGGTTGGGTGCTGTTGATCATCCATCCGACGCACGCGCGTTTGCAGGTGGCCATCAGTTTTGTGGCCGGCCTGATGCTCGGGATCGCCCTGCTGCATTTTCTGCCGGATGCGGAGGAGCAACTGCATTCGATGGACCGGACGGTTGGATGGCTGCTGGGCGGATTTCTGGCCATGTTTTTCCTGCAGCGGTTCTTCCATTTTCATCATCACGACTCGCCCGAAGGCGATCCCGAGGACTGCTGCCACGGCCACGAAGACTCCGATGACCACCATCATGAACCGGCCCACCACGCGCATACGTTGGCGGACAAGTCGGCTTCCCAGCTTTCCTGGGTGGGCACGGCGCTCGGGCTGACCTTGCACTCGTTGCTCGATGGTCTGGCGCTGGCCGCTGCGGTCGAGGCGGGTGCTCACGGCCATGCCCGACTCGCCGGACTGGGGGTCGCCCTGGTGGTGATCCTCCACAAACCTTTCGATGCCATGGCGGTTTCGACGCTGATGACCGCCGGTGGCAAATCGCGGATGTCCCGGCATGTGTTGAACGGATTGTTCGCGTTGGTCAGTCCCATCGGCGCGGTTATGTTTTATCTCGGCGCGAGCGAGTTTGCGGATTCCAACGCGATCTTTCTCGGCTGTGCGCTGGCTTTCTGCGCCGGAAGTTTCCTGTGCATCGCCAGCAGTGATCTGCTGCCGGAATTGCAATTCCACTCGCACGACCGCCTCAAGCTTTCCATCGCCCTGATCGCCGGCCTGATCATCGCCGTGCTCATCAAGCAACTGGAAGCCAGCCAGGAAGAGCCCGCTCCCGCTCCGGTCACGATTCAATCTGTCCAGTAGCGACCGGCGGTCACCCCAACAGCGTCAGCACGATGCCGACCAGAATGCCGATGACGGCGGGCAGCTTTTTCCAGCCGTTCGTCTCGTGGAAGAAATAGAGTCCGCCCGCGAACGCCACCAGCGTGCTGGCTCGGCGCAGGCTCATCACGAGCGATATGAGCGCGTCGGGATTTCGCAGCGCCCAGAAGTAGGCATAGTCCGCGACGAGCAGCGCGAGCGCGATGCACGGCACGCTCCAGCGCCAGTGAAATTCATTGCGCGGCCACAACCGCAATTTCCAGCCAAGCGCGAATGGCGCAAAGAACACCAGCAGATAAATCTGGAACCAGCATTGCACCGTCGGCACGGAAAATTTCAGCGTGCCGAGGAGATACTTGTCGTAGAGCGAACTCACCGCGCCGAACAGGGTGCCGGTGATCAGGAACCACACCCATTTGTCCCGGTGGAAGTGAATCCCCTCGCGGCTGCCGGCCACCGACAGGCCGACAAATGAACCGAGCGTGATCAGGATGCCGAAAATTTCCAATCCGGTCGGACGTTCACCCAGGATCAGGATCGCGCCGAACAGGGTCAGCATCGGGCTCATCGCGCGGATGGGCGCGCCGAGCGAAAGCGGCAGGTGTTTCAGCGCGAAATACGTTCCCACCCACGACGCGGCGACGATGCCGGATTTCAACAGCAGTTGCAGATGCTGTTTCCAGGTCAGCGCATCCGGGACCAGCGTTGGCGGCAGAAAACCCGGATGGATCGCCTGCGCCATCAGCAGGGCGAACCAGACCGTTGCGCCGGTGAGCGTGCTGAGAAACAGGACGGGCGTGACGGCGTTCGCCCGCACCGCGTGCTTGGTGCAAAGGTCGTAGATGCCGATAAACAGCGCGGATAAAAGCGTGGCGGCAATCCAGTTCATCTTAAAAGCAAAACGGGCGAACCACTTTGGCCCGCCCGTTGAGCTGACAGTTTCAAATAAGCCCGCCCAGTTTAAGCGATGGTTTGCATTTTGCCAGCAAACTCACGATTGCCAATTCGACGCTGCCCCCGTTTTCTCCCTCTCTTCCCCCGAGGGAGGAGAGGGTCGGGGGGGAGGAGGCGCAACTGTTGCCAGATCAAATCCCTCTCCCCAGCCCTCTCCCCGTTTGGGCGGGGCGAGGGAGTCGGAGCAGTGACCCACGGGATCGCCGCAGAAAAAGCTCGCCCGGCGTTTGAAAGTGATGCAGACCTTGTGGCCGTCAAGCGACGAACAAATTGCCCGATGGATACCAGTCTTAAAAAGGTCATTTGGATCAGCCTCCTGTGTGTGTTGGTGCTGTCCGCCGTCTTCGTCTGGTTCCAGACGCAACGGGGCACCGACGTGCAACGGGTCCTGGCGGACACGCGCCAAAAATTACGCCAGGAGGGATTCAAGACCGACCTCGCCGATTTCAAGTTCACGACGGACACCGCCGCGCGCGCCCGCGAGAGCGCGCTGACCGCGTTCAACGCGCCGCGACAACTGTATCGTGCCGGTGGCCGGCTGGAACTCATGCCCGCGGCGGGAAATGAAGCGGTCATCGCCATCTGGAAGCAGAACGCGTTGAAGGTGGACGGCGACCCGGTGGATTGGGCGGATTTGCATGAGGTGCTGGACGGGAACCGCTGGGTGCTCGACGACGCCTGCGCGGCGGCTTTGTCCGGGCCGATCGGCTTCGATCTGGATGCGTCCAAAGGCAGCGGGATGTTGCTGCGCCATCTGGCCACCTTGCGGAATCTTGCCATGGCGCTCAGCAGCCGGGAGATTTTGGAACTGCACGAGGGCCATCCGGATCCGGCCTGGACCAACCTGCTGGCGACCACGCACCTCGTTACCGCTTGGGCACCGGAACCCGCGGAGATTTCCCATCTGGTCCGTTTCGGCCTGGCCACCATCGCGTTCAATGCCACCTGGCAGGCGTTGCAAACCAACGGCTGGCCGGAGGCAGGATTGGCCGGGTTGCAGCACGAATGGGAGGCGGTGGATCTCTTTACCAACGTGCCGGAGACGGCGGCCTTTCGTCGCGCCAGCGTCGTGGCGATATGTCAGCAGCAGCGGCACGAGCCATTGTCGGGCGGAGGATCGTTCTCCGATTTCATTGAAGAAGCCACCCGCTCGCCCGTGCTGGCCCTGGCTGAAATCAAATCGCGTTTCAATGAAGCGCGCTATCGCAGTTACGGGACGTTTGACGATGAGAAGAACCTGCTGCTCTACTTTCAGACCCGCGAACTCCAGCTTCGCCGGGCCATCCAGTCACCGACCTGGGCGGAGATGAGCGCGCTGCCCGGCGTGACCAATCCGGTTCCTTTCAAGTCGCCGTATCCTTCGCGGCTGCAGGTCACCATGAACGCAGTCGGCGGTGGTCCGGGCTACCAACGCCAGGGGGCCGGGCTGCTGGGCCGCGCGGCGGAGGCCGAGACGCGGCGCAGAATCCTGATCACGGCCATCGCCCTGGAACGCTATCGGGGCACCCATGGTGCATATCCGGCCACGCTCGCCGCGCTGGTGCCGGAATTTTTGAAAACCCCGCCGATGGATTTCATGAATGGCGAACCGTTGCGTTACCAGCTCACGGACGACGGGCATTTTGTCCTTTATTCCGTCGGGTTGGATCGTGTGGACGATGGCGGCAAGCTGCCGGTTCGCGGAGCGCAAACGCTACGCGGGATGCGTGGCGGCGGTGGTGGACTTTTCGGTGCACCTCAGGAGGCGGATATTGTCTGGCCGCGCCCGGCCACCACGGCCGAAGTGGAAGCATTGCATCTGGCGGAGCAAGCGGAAAAGGTGGAGCAAGCCGATGACGATGAAGAACGGGAGTCCGCCTGGCTGTGGCAGCACACGGATAAACGCCAGGCTGGAGTTGAAAGACTGCTGGCTGCACCCGCCGCGACGAACATGCCGGACGTTTTTTTTCGTGGCCGCCCGTTGAGCGAAATCCTCTGCAACACGAACCTCCCCGGCACCGATAAACTTGCCCTGGCCGAGATGTTCACGCTCCAGCCGGTCATCACCGGCGCGGAACCGGAAACCGTCACGTTTGAATTGCCGGTCGCCTTTGATGCCCTCACCGATCTCGGCGGTCTCGGTTTGATGCTGGACCCCGATTACAACGCCACCGACGAGGAAGGTTCCGGCGCGCAGCAGGTGGAATGTGAGCGTGCCCCGAATGGTAATTGCCGGCTGGTCTGGAGCACCCTTTACGAATCACCCGGCAAACATGCGCTGCAAGCGGCCTTGTTCATGATCGACCACGCGCCGGATCGCCCGGATGTCAGCGGTCCGTTGTTGCCATTTGCTCTGAGCAACCTCTGCCAGTTCAGCACCGGCTCCGCGCACTTCGATCAAGAAACCGGGGTGACGTTTCACGCCCGGCTGCCGGAGCCGAATGGGAAATACGTCATCGAATGCAACACCACCAACGGCACGCGGCTCAAGACGATCTCCGGCAGCACCACCGACGGTTTCCTCAAGGCGCATTGGGATTTGGTGGACGAGCAGGGCCAGCGCTTCACCGGCGATTTTTTTGATTCCGTCTTCCATCTCACGCTTCCGGACTCAGGCCGCACTCAGACCTTGAAGGGGCCGTGAAGGAATGAAAAGCAAAACGGCGGTTGGCATCGTTGCCGGTCAAAGCCCGGACTGGAAACCTTCACTGTCTTCCCGAAGTTTTACTTTTCCGATTTTTGGAGTTTCACCCAGTCCTTGATCCGCGCTTCCAGCACGTCCAGCGGCAGCGCGCCGCTGTCGAGCACCTGGTCGTGGAATTTCCGCACGTCGAATTTCTCGCCCAGCTCCTTTGTGGCATAGTCGCGCAGTTCCCGGATTTTGAGCTGGCCGATCTTGTAGGCGAGCGCCTGGCCCGGCCACACGATGTAACGGTCCACTTCCACCGTGACCTCGTGTTCGCTCTTGCTGGAGTTGGCGAGGAAATAGTCAATCGCCTGCTGCCGTGTCCAGCCCAGGGAATGGATGCCCGTGTCCACAACCAGCCGGATCGCGCGCCACATTTCGAACGTGAGCTGGCCGTATTTCGAATAGGGGTTTTTATAGAGGCCGATCTCCGCGCCGAGACTTTCGGAGTAAAGCCCCCAGCCTTCGATGAACGCGGTGTAGCTGCCGTGCTTGCGGAATTCCGGCGCGTCCTCCATCTCCTGCGACAACGAAATCTGCAGGTGATGGCCGGGCACGGATTCGTGGAGCGTGAGGCATTCCATCTCCCATTTGGCGCGGGTGTCGAGCGCATAAGTGTTCGCGAAAAAATCTCCCGCGCGCCCGGCCGCCGGCGAACCGGGCTGGTAATACGCGCTGGTCTGCGATTTTGCCGCGTAATCCGGGATGGGCTTCACGCCATAAGTCAGGCGCGGCAGTTTGCCGAAGAGCCGCGGCAGTTCCGGATCAATGCGCTTGGCGATGTCCCGGTAACCCGTCAGCAAGGCGTCCGCGTTGGTGTAATAAAATTGCGGGTCGGTGCGGACGAATTGGGAGAACCCGCTGCCCTTGAATCCGGTTTGTGCGATCACTTTGTCCATCTCCGCGTGGATCCGTTTCACCTCGGCCAGGCCGATCTCGTGGATCTGCTGCGGCGTCAGCGTCGTGGTCGTGCGCACGCGGGCATTGTAGGCATACCACGCCTGGCCGTCGGGCAATGCGCTCAGCCCGATGGATGCGCGCGCGCCCGGCACATATGTCTTCATCAGATACTCGTGCAACTTCGTGAACGCCGGCACGACCTTTTCCTTCAACGCCACCGCCGCCGCCTGCCGCAATCGGGCGCGGTCGGCTTCCGGGATCTGGATGGGAAATTCCGTGAATGGTTTCAGCAGCGAATTTTTTTCCGGATCGGGATCCATCTGGCTGGCCACCTGGTCCGGCACATCGCGCAGCGTGATTCGCGGCGGCGTGATGCCGGACGCCAGCCCTTTTTCCATCAGCACCATCGTCTGGTCAATCACCACGGGCAGCGCGTTGAGACGCGCGAGGATGTTCTCGTAATCCTTGACCGTGGCGCGCGGCGAAATTTCCAGCATTTGCGCGGCGTCCTGTTGCACACCGCCCATCTGGTTCACCGGCATATATTCGTCGAGAAAGCGGATGCCTTCGATGTCCTGCTCGATGCCGCGCTTGAACAGATCGTAGTTCAGTTGATCCGTGACAGTCAGGTTGGTGCGCTGGATGGATTGAACGACTTTCAGTGTCGCCGGCAATTCATGCTGGCGCCGGGCGATGGCTGCCAGCGAAGAGTCCGTCCAACGATCGTTCAAACCCGGATAACCGACCTCGGTGGCGAACTCCGGATACTCGTGCATCGTATAATCCCAGTTCAGCTTGAGGAGATCGTGCAGGCGCTCAGTGTCACTGCGTTTGTCCGCCGCCAGCTTTTCACAGTCGCGCTCATACGCGGTCTGGGCCAGGCCGGAGACGGCGGCCATCAACAAGGCCAGCAACGCAACGAACAGCGGGCACCGGGATCGAATGGCAATCATGTGCGGAAAATTATCAGAACCGCGATGGGACGGATAGTGGCCAGCTAGAATAAATCACCAACGGCCGTTCCAGTTCTCGCCTTCAGCGCATTTGAATTGGCGGCAATTCGTGAGATTCGCGTCAACGTTTTTTTGAATTTTGATTCAACACCTCACCCCCAGCCCCTCTCCCATCCGATGGGCGAGGGTGGCATCGGACTCTCCCCGATCGAGGCGGAGAGGGAATGATTTTCGCGTGGTTCGTGTGGTTCGCGGTTGAAATTATTTCGCTGCTCGCCGGGTCTTGGCAGACGGCCACCGTCCTCGCCCCACCGCATCCGTGTTCATCTGTGTCCATCCGTGGTTAAAATAAAAAGCCGCCTCCGTTTCCGAAAGCCGCTTTGAATTTGGTTGCAGTGTCATGGCGACGGTCACACTCACCCAGCGCGATCTCATCCGCTACGGCGAGCGGACCCGATAATAGCGCGTGGGATGGTTGGTTGCCTGCGGATCGGTGAATTGGTAGTGACCCGAAGAAACTTCCGTCGCTGTCCCGATGACCGTCCACGTGTTCAACGGCTGGGCCACGTTGGTGGTGGCGAGCACGGTGAAGGTTGCGCCCGGCACATTGCTGAAGCCGCATTGAAAAGCACTGCTCACCAACTGCGTCAGGTTGGACAGGGTGATGGAGGTGACGGGTGGATTCGTCGGCATGACGATGGTGAACGAGGCGCTTTGCACCCACGCGGAATCAGTGTAACCGCCGGCGAATTGTTGGATCCGCAAAACGCAGTTGGTCGCCGGTGCCGCCGGCAGAGTCCAGGCGTAGGTCGAGGCGTTGGGTGCGGCGGTGCCGAGAGTGAACCATTGCGTGCCCACAGTGACATCGTCCACATACCAACCGGTCGCGCTCACGCTGCTGTCGTCGGCCTCCCTGAAACGGAGATAGATGTTTTGCCCGGCATAGGCTGTAAGTGGAATTTGAGTTTGAACGAAACCGCCGCTACTGCCGGAGAAAGCCTTTCGGCCGGCGATCGGGCTGCCGTCTGTGCTTGAAATCGTCGAGTTATAGCCGCCGGACGTGGCGTTGGTGCCGATGTCCGTCCACGTGGTGCCATTCACGCTGGCTTCCACCACGCCGCCGTCGTAGCCGCTTTCCAGATTATAACTGTGCCAGAACGACAGGACGGCTCCGGCGCCGACGGCGATCAGCGGACTTCTCAAGGATTGATCATTCACAGTGGCGAGATCGGAAGCGAACCAGCTGTGACTCGAACTGTGGCTGGCCGTGGTGACTTGGGTCCAGTCAAGCGAGCCCGACGCATGACTGACGGCCCAACCATTGACACCCGCCTCCATGGTGTCGGAGAAGCTGCTCACGATGCCGGTGGAGTATTGCAGACGGGTGGCGGCGGCGGCCGGCGCGCTGTTGCGATTCCATTGCACCTGCACCACGGCGCCGGTGGTAAAGGTTTCGCCGCCCACCGGAACGATCAAAACCGGGTTGGGCATGAGGGACGGCGGAATGATCAGTTGATTGACAAATTTTTCACGAAACACGGCCGCGTGGGGACCGGCGGGAAATAACAGGCTGGCGGCATTCACGATGGCATTGGCCATGTTGCGCATCGTCGGGTTGGCCCCGATGCCGAACTGTGATTGCAGGGCGATCTTGTCCATGTCGCTGCGCGGATACCCCTGGGCCAGCAGGGACTTGAAGGCCTGGTAAAGCGGCGTGGACCAGAGCTGATCCGAGTAGTTGTCAATGCCGTTGATCGTCTCGTGCGCCGCATAGGTGTGCGTGGGATCGTAGGTCAGGTTGGTCAGGTCCATGAAGCGGCCGGCCCAAGTGTCCGCACTGTGGCCATCCCAACTGAAAGCCCACTCGGGGTGGAACGTTTGGCCATTGGTGGTGGAGCTGTAAGAAGCGCCCCAATAATCCCCAAAGCCTTCCCCGATCGCCCCGCTGTCGCCTCCGCCCCAGGTCGGAACGATGCTCTCGGTGATCGCGTGGCCATATTCGTGCAGGATCACGTCGGCGTCCTCATCGTCATCCACGCCGCCATGACCAAAGGCCAGGCGATTGTTCGCGGGAATGTAATGAGAATTGTCATCCCCGCTCAAGCCGTCGGAATCAACCCCGATGGAATTGTATTGGACGTTGGAAAAGCCGAGCGACTGGATGTAGCGCTGGCTTTGATCAATATGAAAATAGACCATTGCGTCGTTAAACGCGTTGGTGCCCCGCGGCCAGTTCCAGACGCCGTTCGTCGTGGTGCTGGGAGCCGTGGCGGGCTTTTCGAAATTGATGACCTGCACCCAGGGGCCTTCGAGCCGATACACGCCGTTCGACTCGCTGATTCCGCGCAACACACGCGGGACATAGGCCGGCGTGAAGGCCGAAGCGGCACTGCCGTCCACCAGCGAGGGATTGGCCAGATACGTGCGCGGGTCGCCGTCAAACACCAGTGCGGAGCCATCCACGACCGTTTTAGCCAGGCTGCTCAGTTGCTTGCTCTGGCTGTTCGCGGTCTGCCACGCTTGCACGGTTTCGTTTCGGGACCAGATCGGTCCGGCATAAGTGGCAAAGTCAGGCAACGAGGTTCCCGCTTTGCGGCCACACACGGCCGTGTCGCGCACGGAAACGACTTCCCCAGACTTGGCATCGATATAATGTTCCCAGTAGCCAAACGGACCTTCCACCGCCACGAGCGTTTTGTAAACCAATCGGAAACCGCCCTTGCCGGCAACATAGACCAGTTCCACCCCGGAGCCGTCGATCAATTTTCCGTGAACCCGCAGGTGATTCCACGCGGCATCCAGCGCGGCATCCGGTCCGATCAGGGCTTTGGTCAGCTCCGGAGCGGTGGTCACCGGAAAAGTATTGTTGTAAACCTCATAAACCGTCCCGTTGTCGCGGCGAACCGACACGATCAAATCGCCGGCCTCCACGCGCAGCCCGTTGAGCATTTGCCGATACCGAAAATGCGTGCCGAGCAGGCTTTCCTGGGTGGACACCAGTTCCAGGCCGGCCAGACTGGCGGCGATCCCGAAATCTGCCGCATGAATTTTCAGATAATTGCCGGCCAGTTCCGCGCCCGTGCCCGGAATTTTTTCCGTGGCGGGAAACACCTGTTTCCAGGTTCCCCGGCCGTCGCTGTGCCGCGAGCCATCGTTGGCGCCAGCGGCCGTCGGTTGCGCCGCCATGCTGGCAAGGCCGAGGGCGAGCAGGCAGGCGAGTGTAGTTGGCAAAAAAGCGACAAGATCCCTACCGGACCTTCTGATTAACCAGGTGTTCATGGTGCTGAATTTGCAATCAATAAGAAACCAGACTGCGCGAACCTCTGATTAATCTTTCGGCAACCAGCATCGTCCCAAGTTCCCGTTAAACTCAATCAAAATCATCGGCAACCACCCGACGTTGCCGCGGCGGTATGAAAATACTGGCGTGCCAGCCCGTTGGCCCAGGCTGATACCGCAATGCGACAAAACCAGAGGCTGAAACCAAACGGCGGCTGCCGTTGCGGGCAACCGCCGTTCTGAATTTTGCTGTAGCGTTGAGCCGTTGGCTGGTTTCCCGGCGCACAGCGCCGATGCTATATCACATGTGTGCGATGATGTTGTCGCCAAAGTCCGTGCCGGACGGGCCTACATGTGATTGATAATATTTGTTCCAAACTCACTACATTTGATTTCCGTCGCGCCGTCCATCAATCGCGCGAAATCGTAGGTGACCTTCTTGGAGCCGATCGCGCCGTTCAGGCCTTTGAGGATCAAATCCGCCGCCTCGGTCCAGCCCAGGTAACGCAGCATCATCTCGCCGCTCAGCACCACGGAGCCGGGATTCACGACGTCCTTGCCGGCATACTTCGGCGCGGTGCCGTGCGTGGCTTCAAAGATCGCGTGGCCGGTGATGTAATTGATGTTGCCGCCGGGCGCAATGCCGATGCCGCCCACCTGCGCCGCGAGGGCGTCGCTCAAATAATCGCCGTTGAGGTTGAGCGTGGCGATCACGTCGAAATCTGTCGGACGCGTGAGCACCTGCTGCAGCGCGATGTCGGCGATGGCGTCCTTGATGACGATGCCGGCGCCGGGTTTGCCTTCGGGAATCTTGCACCATGGGCCGCCGTCAATCTCCACCGCACCGAAGAATTCCTTCGCGGTCTGGTAACCCCAGTCACGGAACGCGCCCTCGGTGTTCTTCATGATGTTGCCCTTGTGGACAATCGTCACACTCTTGCGCTTGAACTTGATCGCGTAGCCGATCGCGGTATGGATCAGCCGCACCGTGCCGCTGTAACTGACGGCCTTGATGCCGACGCCGACTTTCACGTCGGTCGGGAAATTCGGCGCGCCGACCGCTTTCCAGAAATCCTCGGCGGCGGGCTTGGTGCCGAAGCGGATTTTTTTGAAGTCCTTCGGAAATTCCCTGGCGATGAAGTCCAAAACCTTTTGCGCTTCGGGTGAGCCGCCGACGTATTCGATGCCCGCGTAAATGTCCTCGGTGTTTTCGCGGAAGATGACCATGTCCACCTTCTCCGGGTGTTTCACGGGGGAGGGGACGCCAGTGAACCATTGCACGGGGCGCAGACAGACGTAAAGGTCGAGCATCTGGCGGAGCGCGACGTTCAGCGAGCGGATGCCGCCGCCGACGGGCGTGGTCAGCGGGCCTTTGATGCCGACGAGATATTCCTTGAACGCGTCCACGGTGTCGTCCGGCAGCCAGTTGTTGAATTTCTTGAAGCTTTCTTCGCCGGCGAACACTTCAAACCAGGAAATCTTGCGCTTGCCGCCGTAGGCTTTTTCCACCGCCGCGTCGAACACACGCACGGAGGAGGCCCAGATGTCCGGACCGGTGCCGTCGCCGCGGATGAACGGGAGGATGGGGTTTTCCGGAACGGTGAGTTTGCCGTTGGCGATGGTGATTTTTCCTCCGGTGGGCGGGGTGCAGGTCGTGTATGCCATAGTTTTAATTCGCAATTTAATTTTGTGAGTGTAAGGAAAAGGCCGAATGCGAAGGAAATCAAGGAAAGAAAATGGATTTCACCGGTCCGGCGGATGCGACGCCACGTCCAGTTGCCACGATGAAATTCCGGTGAGCAACTGCGCGAGGCCGGATCCTGTCTTTGGCGAATTTTCTCCCTCTTTTCCGAAAGCAGGAGAGAGCCGGGATGAGGAGGCTTATTTATTCAGTCCGGCTTCGTTTTCTGAAAAGCTTCCGTGGCGGTTTTAAGGAAAAGGTCGCGCGCCATCCATCGGTCATCGCTCGTGGACTGCTCCATAAAAATGGCAATCATGCCGGTCTTGGGATTGACCGACAAATCGGTGCCATAGGCGCCGTCGTGGCCGAACATTCCGTTGCGCAGATGATAGCCCAGGCTGTAATTGACTTTCGTCGCGCCGGTCTGTTCCTTTCGCAATTCATCCATCGCGGCCGGTGAGAGATAGCGTTTACCGTTCAGTTCGCCGTTGTTGGCCAGCATCAACCCGTAGCGCAGAATGTCGTGCGTGGTGGAAAACAATCCGCCGCCCGCCTCCGGGAAACGATGAACCCGATCACTGAACGGTTTTGTGAGGAAATCAATTCCACCCTTCGCATAGCCGGACCCGCTCTGGTTCGGCCCGTAAGTGTTGGCCAGTCGGGCGATTTGCGTGTCGCTCGGCCAGAAGGTGGTTTCCGTCATGCCCAGCGGATCGAACAAGCGCTTCTGCAAAAAGTCCTCGTAAGCCATGCCGCTGACGATTTCAACGATGCGCGCGGCGATGTTCATGCCTTGGTTGCCGTATTGATATTTCTCGCCCGGCTGCCACTGGAGCGGGCCGGTCACGGAACTGAGGGCGCGAACCTTGATCGGCGTGCTGTCGGAGCCGGTCACCTGCTGCAGTTCGGACAGTCCGGTCAGACCACTGGTGTGGCTCAACAAATGACGGATGGTGACGGGGCGCGCCAGCGGCTCGAGCAAAACGTGGTTCGTGTCCTGCTCCTCAACCACCATCCACTTGCTGAGTTGCGGAATGAATTTTGTCACCGGGTCGTCCAAACTCACCTTGCCTTCGTCCACCAGCATCATGATGGACGCGCCGACGAACATCTTTGTCATCGAAGCGATCCAGAAAACGTTGTCGTCGCTGATCGGTTTCTTCGCCTCGACATCGGCGTAACCCATCAGGTTTTTGTAATGCACCTTGCCTTCCTTGTCCGCAACGATGCCAATGATGCCTGCAATCTTGTAGCTGTCCAGATACGGCTGCATTGCTGCCGTGACTTCCGGACTGGCTGGCGGTTCTGGATCTGCGGCAAATCCAGTTGCACCGGAAAACACTGTCACCAGCGTTACCAGAATGAAAAACGGAGGATGCCAGGAATGTTTCATATCAATTTTATGCTTCTACTTATTTTGCAACGGCCAACTCATCTGAAAAGGTGCCAGCTCGAGTCTATCCCCGGCTTGCTCCAGTTCAATTATAAACCCTAGCCGTAACCATGCCGTGGGAATTCAACGCAAAGGCGCCAAGAGGCAAATATGGATACAGCGAAACCCGCAGACGAGCCTACGGCAGTTTGCGCTCACGAAATGGTGACTCTCATGACTGGCCGTTTCTGGGTTTTAAACTCTTGCGCCTTTGCGCCTTTGGGTCTTTGCGTTGAAAGTTTTCCGCATAGATACGGCTTAGACCAAAGCTGAGCCAGCCCGAACCGGTGGCGAGACACGCAACGGGCGTTCTCGATTTACCCAAAGCGCCAATCCGGTTTGGCTCCGGCGACTAGACGGCTGATCAATCTTGTGACCGCTTGAGAACATAATGGTAACGAATCACGTTTGGCTGTCCTTCTGTCGCGGAAAACGAAACGACACGCCATCCATCTCCTGTTAACTTGGAGATTACGGCGTCCTGCTCGCCTTCTCGTGCTTCGACTGTCTTATATTCCCACTTGCTTGAATGGTTGGGCGTGGAACAGCCGGCAAATATCAACGTGCTGGCTGCGAATAATAGTGCGATGGATTTTTTCACAATATTATCTATAACACCGAATCATTCGTATGGTTGCTGCCAACGACAAAAGCTGAGCCACCGCCGAACTGCAACGTGGCGAATCGAAGGCTCCTGCGTGAATCCCAAGACGCCCCCGGCTGTTGGCTCCGGCGCGAGGCTGTGTGAAAACTCATTTTTCGACCGTCGAATCCGCCTGCTCGTTTCATCAAAGTTTTTCATATCGAAAAACTGATCGTTACCGGATTTTCTCAAACTAGTTTTCACACGGGCTCGCGCATTGTTTAGGCACAATACGACGATATAAACATGACAAAATCACAATCAAACCTCCCAATAACAATGTGATGCTTGATGGCTCTGGCACTGCCATAATCTGTCCAAGATAGCTGGCATCGTTGTAGGTGACCTTCGCATACCACTGTCCCGCCAGTAAATTCTGAATCTGGGTGTCTGTCAACTGCCACGAGCCTTCGTAATCAACGGCAATACCTCCGCCGGGATACGCCGCTAAAACCAAATTGGTAAATTGAATCACTGGCGTGAATATCCCGCCATCCAACTCCTCAATCGAACCCGAAAGCGGACTCGGATTGGGTATGGTCGCATCCATGTAAAGAATCGCATAGAAAATATCTCCCGTAAGTATCGCGCCGCTGCCTGGAATGCTGGGTGTCTGGAATGGCGGATTGCCGCTAAAGGTGATGTCAAAGTTTATGACGCCCTGAGAAAAGGCCGAAAGTTGTGAGAGCAATCCAAGAATAATGATGAGGTGTTTCATAAAAGCTGTGATATGTCGCCAACGCTGTGCCGCCAACGACGGCAAAAGCTGAGCCGCGCCGCCCAAACTGTCAACCGCGAATGCAGACTCAGCGCGCTGATCGGCGCTGGCTCCGGCGTCTTAGCCGTAACCATGCAGTAGGAATTCAACGCAAAAGCGCCAAGAGGCAAAGAGGCAAAGTGGATACAGCGAAACTCGCAGACGGGCCTACGGCAGTTTGCGCTCACGAAATGGTGACTCCCATGACTGGCCGTTTCTGGGTTCTAAACTTTTGCGTCTTTGCGTTGAAAGTTTTCCGCATAGATACGGCTTAGGCGTTGCGGCTGAGTGGTGAAAACTCATCGCCTCTCCTCGGGTAGAAGGTGGAACTGACGCATGATGCCGAGCCACTGTGTATGAGCCGCAGCACACTCCGCACGCTGGTCGCGTGAGTGTGTAGCCTCCTGCTCGAGATAACCGGCGATGTCGCTGAACTGGTCAAAGTCTGATGCTGCCATCGGTAAATCGGCGGCAGCATAGCACCGCCGCAATGTGTCGAGCCAGAGCAGAAGTGCCTCGAAACGCTCGCGGTCGAAAACTCGCGCGCAGGCCAACCGGTCGAGAAAGCGCGAACGAATGCCATAGAACTCAGCGCGGACGTGACTGCGAACCTCGTCGTCGCCCAATGTGGAATTGCGTGGCGCTCTGAAGAACGGATTTTGTGGAGGCTCTGAAGTCATGGCGGTGTAGCGACGCCTAAAGCTCCGCATCAGCTACAGCCGCCATCCCAAGACTCTCAAATCTTCCATGACTGCTGTGGCGGCTGTTAGCTGCATGCGGCTTGTTAAGCCCTCTGGACTTGAATGCCATAAAAAGATGAGTTCGAGCCGCTGATGAACCAAGCGACCGGCGGTCTGTCAGAATAATTGGGCAAACGTCCCTCGTGCGCCTTCCATCTGACTGCGATTTCTTTGGTGGAGGGAATATCCTTGGTTGCTGGATCGTTGCCGAGCGGCATCCATTCCGTCCGGAAGCGCTCGTTTTCCGCGGACCAAGCATCTGCGAAGTCTGCCTCCGTTTCAGTGAGAGGGAATACAAGATAATATAAAGGGTTTCCCGGCTCCTCAGTGTCGCAGTAAAAATCGAACCAGAAGCGCTGCCCCCGGTAGGAGATCGACCCGTTTATCGGGCCGTCCCACCAATCATTCCGCCAGCGGTAGACTACCTCCTTCTCGTCGAACCGGGGGTGTTTCAGCAGGTCGTCAGGCGAGCGGTTAACTTGATTGGATTCCCTTGGCATAGTGCAAGGCTTAACAGTATTGATTAGGCAACGTGCGTGCACGACATCGTGCGCCGTTGACTTTTCCAACTGCCGGTATTTTCATGGGTTTATGAAAGCGGACTTGCGAATTTCGATCAAGGATTATCGCCGGAATAAAAACCTCAAAATCACCCGGCTTCCGTTTGCCGGCAAATGCCAGTTCTGGGCGAGAATGAACGGCGAGCCGTGGCCCAAAGATCACCGGCCGGTTTCGCTCACCCGCTTGCTGACGGCGCTGCGCAAATCGCTGGTGAAGGCGGCGCAGCTTTGAGCCGCGGCCTGCGCACCCCGGCGCTTTTGGCAGGGTCCTGATTTGATCGGAGCGCGAGTTGTCCCAACTCGCAGCGAGTTTGCCAGGCCGACGCGCGTGGAGCGATGACTCAGGCTTTTGTCTGCGCTGCGGATGGGGGACAATCCGCGCTCCGAAAAAGACCAATCAGGACACTTCCGCGCTTTTTCATTCCCTGGCCGCCAGTTGATTTTTGACGGGCGCAACGCTGGGTGAAAGTTCCTGGTTGGACCAGCCGCCGCCGAGGGCTTTGATGAGCTGCACGGTGGCGTTCAAACGCTGGCCGGCGAGCAGGGCATTGGCGCGTTCCGCCGTCAGCGTGTCGCGGCTCGTGTCCACCACTTCGATATACGCCACGATGCCGGAACGATAGCGGTCGGTGGCCAGTTCGGTGGCGCGGCGGGCGCTGATGACGGCGCGTTGCGTGGCCTCGGCCTGGACGGCGAAATGATAAATCCCCGAAAGGCTGTTCTCCACTTCCCCAAAGGCCACCAGCACCTGCTGGCGATACAACGCGGCGGATTCTTGAAATGCCGCCTGTGCGAATTTGTAATTCGCCTTGTTGCGTCCGCCCGTGAAAATCGGCAGCGAAAGACTCGGCCCGAACGACCAGCTGCGGCTGTCCCAATTGAACAGCGAGGAAAGGTCGCCGCTTAAATATCCCGCCGAGCCGGTCAGCGTCAGCACCGGGAAGAACGAAGCCTTGGCGACGCCGATCTTGGCGTTGGAGGAAGCGAGCTGGCGTTCCGCCTGGGCCACGTCCGGGCGACGCTCCAGCAACTCCGAGGGCAGTCCGGCGGGAATTTGCGGCGGCTGCGGATTCCAATTCGGATCGTCCACGGCGGCAATTTTGAAACCGGACGGATTTTCCCCGACCAGAATCGCAATGGCATTTTCCAGCTCGTCGCGCTGATGGGCGAGGGAAGCGGCCTCGGCTTCCGTCGTGGCCAGTTCAGTTTCCGCCTGGGCGACGTCGAGTTCGCTGCCGATCCCGCCTTCCAGCCGGCTGCGCACGAGCCGCACCTGTTCGTGCCGCAAATCCACGGTGCCTTTGACGGTGGCAATTTCGGCGTCGAGAGAACGCAACGCGAAATAATTTTGCGCCACGTCGGACTGGAGGGTGAGCAGGACGTTGTAAAAGTCCGCCAGCGACGCCTGGGCATCGGCGCGTGCGCCTTGAAAGAGGCGGCGGATGCGGCCCCACAAGTCCACTTCGTAGCTCAAATCCACCGGCGTGCTGAACGTGTTGGCCGTGATGCTGCCGAAACTGGGATTCTCATTGGGTGAAAACCGCTCGCGCGCAAAGCTCGGATCCAAACTCAAATTCGGCATCAACTGGCTGCGGGCGACGCGCGCGGTGGCACGCGACTCGTCCACGCGGGCGACGGCGGCTTTGAGCTGCTGGTTCGCCGAAATGGCCTTTGTCTCCAGGGTATTCAGATTGGTGTCGCCAAAAATTTCCCACCAATTGCCCTTCGGCACGTTGTCGAGCGGCTGGCCCTGTTTCCAGGAACCCAAATCAACGGCCTTGTAATCCGCCGGAACGGAATTGCTCGGCGACTGGTAGTCCGGGCCGATCGTGAACCAGCCGGCGTTCGCCGACGCGATGGAGAACAGCAACGCGATGGTGACAATTCCAGTGGCGGCCGCACTCGAACCGGGCAACACGTGACCCGGCTGGGTTGCCGGTTTTTTCTTCAAGCCGAGCTTCATCAGCGTGACGTAGAACACGGGCGTCAAAAACAGACCGAACAGCGTGACGCCGATCATGCCGGAGAACACGGCGATGCCCATGGCCTGCCGCATTTCCGCGCCGGCGCCGCGGGCGACCACGAGCGGGAACACGCCCGCGATGAACGCGATGGAAGTCATCAAGATCGGCCGCAAGCGGAGACGGCAGGCTTCGATGGCCGCGTCGAATGGCGACATGCCTTCGTCCTGTTTGCGCTTGGCAAATTCCACGATCAAGATGGCGTTCTTGCACGCGAGGCCGACCAGCACAATGAAGCCGATCTGCGTGAAGATATTATTGTCGCTGCCCTTGAGCCACACGCCGGCGATGGCGAACAGCAGGCACATCGGCACGATCAGGATGATGGCGAGCGGCAGGCGGAAACTTTCGTAAAGCGCGGCCAGCACCAGAAACACGAGCAGGATGCACAGCGGCCCGACGTAAATCGCCGCGTTGCCGGCGAGGATGCGCTGGTAGGTCAGCTCCGTCCATTCATACGCCATGCCGCGTGGCAGATTTTCTTCCGCGAGTTTCGCCATCGCCGCCTCGGCCTGGCCGGAACTGTAGCCGGGCGCGGGCGCGCCGTTGATTTCCGCCGCCGGATAACCGTTGTAGCGCATCACGCGATCGGGTCCGTGCGATTCGGTCACTTTCACGACGGCACCGAGCGGCACCATTTCGCCCCGGTCATTCCGCGTCTTGAGGCGCGTGATGTCCTCGGCGTGGGCGCGGAAGGGTGCGTCGGCCTGCGCGATGACTTCGTAAGTGCGCCCGAAACGGTTGAAATCGTTCACATACAGTGAGCCGAGATAAATCTGCATCGTCTCGAAGAGATTTTGCAGCGGCACGCCCTGGGTTTTCGCTTTCACACGGTCAATGTCCGCGTCCAGTTGCGGCACGTTGACGGTGAATCCCGAGAAGGTTCCCGCCAGGCTGGGCGTCTGATAACTCTTGCCGATGACGCCCTGCAGATTTTGATAGAGCGTGTCATAGCCGAGATCGCCGCGGTCTTCGACATACAGTTTGAATCCGCCAATCTGGCCGAGGCCCATGACCGCCGGCGGCGGCACGGCGAGCACGAAGGCGTCCTGGATCACGCTCAACTTCTGGTTCAACGCGCCGGCGATGGCCGGACCGCTCAAGTTCGCAGTCTTGCGTTCTTCAAACGGTTTCAACGTGAAGAAGACAATGCCGGCATTGGGCGCGACACTGAAGCCGCTGATGCTCAATCCCGGAAACGCCACCGCGGCTTCCACGCCCGGTTGTTTCAGGCCGATGTCCGACATCCGGCGGATCACTTCCTCCGTGCGGTCGAGCGACGAGCCGTCCGGCAGTTGCGCGAAGGCGACGAGATACTGCTTGTCCTGCGTCGGCACGAAGCCCGTCGGCACCTTGTTGAAACTCCAGCCGGTCAGAAAAACCAGTCCGCCATAGAGAATCAGCGCGATGACGCTCTTGCGCAGCACGCTGCCGACGCCGAGGGAATATTTTTCTCCCGCCCAGGCAAAGACACGGTTGAACGGATGGAAAAACCAGCCCAGCGTTTTTTCCATCGCGCGCCACAGCCAGTCTTTTGGCGCGTGATGATCTTTCAGCAACACCGCACACAGGGCGGGGGACAGCGTCAGCGAATTGAATGCGGAGATGACCGTGGAGATCGCGATCGTCAACGCGAACTGTTTGTAGAACTGGCCGGTCAAACCGGTGATGAACGCCGTCGGAATGAACACGGCGCACAGCACGAGCGCCGTGGCCACGATCGGCCCGGTGACCTCGTTCATGGCCTGCTTGGCCGCATCGAACGCCGACAATCCACGCGCGATGTTCCGCTCCACGTTTTCGACGACCACGATGGCGTCATCCACCACGATGCCGATGGCCAGCACCAGGCCGAACAGCGAGAGCGCGTTGATGCTGAAGCCGAACGCGTGCATGATCGTGAAGGTGCCGATCAATGACACCGGCACGGCGGCCAGCGGAATGATCGCCGCGCGCCACGTCTGCAGGAAGATGATGACGACGATGACCACGAGCGCGATTGCTTCGAGCAGCGTGTGGATCACGGCTTCAATCGAATGCCGGACGAAAACGGTCGGATCATACACGACGCTGTAATCCAGACCTTCCGGGAAATTTTTCTTCAGCTCCACCATGGTTGCGCGGACGTCCTTGGAAAGTTGCAGCGCATTTGCGCCCGGCGTCTGGAAGATCGGGATCGCCACGGCCGTCTTGTTGTCGAGCAGGGAATGCAGGCCGTAACTGCCCGCGCCCATTTCGATGCGGGCGATGTCCTTCAACAGGGTTTTTTCGCCGTTCGGTCCGGTTTTGACAACGATGTTGCCGAATTCCTCCTCGGAAATCAGGCGGCCTTTGACATTCACCTGCATTTCAAAATTCACCGGCTTGCCGACCGGTTGCTGGCCAATGACCCCGCCGGCGACCTGCACGTTTTGTTCGCGGATGGCGGCGACGACATCGCTGGCGGTGAGATTGCGGGAGGCGATCTTGTCGGGATTGAGCCAGACACGCATCGCGTAGTCACCGGACCCGAACAATTCCACGTCGCCCGCGCCGGGAAGCCGCGCGAGCACGTCTTTCACCTGCAGTGTCGCGTAATTGCGGATGTAAATGTTGTCGTAGCGATTATCCGGCGAAAAAAGATGGACGACCATCGTGAGGTCGGGCGATTGCTTGGTCGTGGTGACGCCGAGCGAACGCACTTCCTCCGGCAGTTTCGGCAGCGCCTGCGACACGCGGTTCTGCACCTGCACCTGCGCCTTGTCGATGTCCGTGCCGAGATTGAACGTCACGGTGAGCGTCATCACGCCGTCACCGGTGGCCTGTGAGAACATGTAAATCGAGCCTTCAACGCCGTTGATGGCCTGTTCCAGGGGGGAGGCGACCGTCTCGGCGATGGTCTTGGGATTCGCGCCGGGATAATTCGCCTTCACGACAATCGTGGGCGGCACCACTTCGGGATATTCGCTGATGGGCAGCTTGAACATCGCCAGCAGGCCCATGATGAAAATGGCGATGGATAACACGCCGGCAAAAATGGGGCGTTTGATGAAATAATGAGAAAAGTTCATGCGTTGCCTCTGAAAAGGGTTTTATCGGATCGGGTTAATGTAATACGGTTCAGCGCCGGGCGATCTTGTCTCCCTCGGCGTGCTTCACGACTTCCGTATCCGGAGTGACCGGCATTCCGGGACGGACATGCGACATGCCGTTGACGACGATTTTTTCGCCGACGGCCAGTCCGGAGCGCACGATGCGCTTGCCATCCACGAGCGGACCGAGTTCAACGGCCTGGTATTGCACCGTGTTGGTCGGCGTCAACGTGAGGACGAATTTATTCGCCTGGTCCGTGCCGATGGCGCGTTCATCCACGAGCAACACCGGGTGCAGTTCGCTCAACGGAATGCGGATGCGGGCGAACAATCCCGGGACGATGCGGTCGTCGGCATTCGAGAACACGGCGCGCAACAGGATGCTGCCGGTGTTCGCATCCAGACGGTTGTCGAACGATTCGATATAGCCCTTGTGCGGAAAATCCGATTCATCGGCGAGCTGCAATTCAACCGGAATCCGGCCGCCGTCGGTGGTTCCCAATTTTTTGGAGCTCACCAGCTCGTTGAATTTCAGCAGGGTCTCCTCGTCAATGTCGGCATTGACATACACCGGGTTCACCGAAACTACGGTCGTGAGCAGCGAGGCGGAACCGGCCGTGCCGCTGACATAGTTGCCTTCCGTCAACAGCGCGCGGCTCACGCGGCCGTCAATCGGGGCGCGGACCTGGGTGTATTCCAAATCGAGCTTCGCCGAATCGAGCGCGGCTTTCGCGACTTCCGCACGGGATTTGCGGGCGCCGGCTTCTTCAACGGAAATCGCATTGTTGGCGAGCAGCTTGTCGGTGCGGTCAGCTTCGCTTTGAGCCTGCTTATACTCGGCCTGGCGTTGGTCGAACACTGCTTGATTCCAGCGTGGATCAATGACGAACAGCACGTCGCCTTTCTTCACCAACTGTCCGGATTGAAAGCGCACTTCCTGGATGTAGCCCGACGTGCGCGGGCGGATTTCCACCGACTCCACCGGCTCGGTCCGCCCGGTGAATCCCCGCCACTCGACGATATCTTTTTGTTCAACGGGCGCGATGGTTACTTGCGGCGGCGGCGGGCCTTGCCGGGAAGCTTTGGCGCCACAGCCGGCGGTCAGCAGGCCGATGGTCAGGGTCGAAAGGGCGGTCAACAGATAAAAGTTTGATTTCATAATTTAGAGATTTGGGTTGTTTCGGTTTATGGCCGCCAATCAGGCGGCCTCTGCGAATGCCGGGTGGCGCCGGTGCAGGGACTGCTGCCGGGTCTGCCAGGCGGCAACCGACTGCACTTTTTCCATCGCCAATGCCGGAAACAGCAAATGCGGGTATGCGGTCTGCCAGGCCAAAGCCTCGGCTTCATTCAACGCCAGTTGAACCAGCTGTCCGTTCGCTTCGAGCGTTTCGTGAAATTCATTCGCGATCCGGTTTCTGGTTGCATCGATGCCAGCCAGTAATTTCTTGCAGGATTCCACGCAGCGATCGGCAAGTGTCTGTTCCCCGTTCAGGTTTTCATTTGTAGTCTTCATAATCTCTCTTAATTGTATAGTTGTCTGTTTAGTAAAGTATGTAATCAAAAAAAAGCCAATCAGGCGGTTACGGTTTCTTTTACTCCCAGGATGGTCAGCATTCCATTGGCAGCTTCGCGCAGCACTTCCACATCGTTTTGGATGCGCGCCTGCGTCAGCAAGCCTTCGTAATAGGCCATCAACATCCGCGCTTTGGCCCCCGCGTCCGGCGCATCAACGACCCCGGCGGCATGCGCATCTCGGATGGCCGATTCGATATACTTGCGCTTTTGCTCCATGATGACCTGGATTTTTTTCTGCAAAACGTCTTCCTGCGTGCAGACCTCGCAACCGAGCGTGACCTGCGGACAACCCAGCACTTTGCCATGTTTGGCTTTGATTTCACGCTGAAATTCGTAGCCAAAATCAAAGTATTTTTTCAGGCGATCCAACGGCGGCACGGTCGGTGAGAAGATGGAATCGAGTTCAACCCGCTTGTGCTTCCAGCTGTCTTCAAACGCTTCCGCCGCCAGCTCCGACTTGGAATCAAAGAAGTAATAGAAACTGCCCTTCTTCACGCCGGCCTTCTCACAGATCTGATCAATGGTCGTGCTGCCATACGAGCCGGACCAGATCAGCTCCAGCACGGCTTCCATCAATCTTTCTTTGGCATCACTCACGCGGCCCATAAATTTCTTTTGTTTGAGTCCCGGGATTATTTCCCGAAGCGCAACAACACAATAGCAAACTAGACTAAACAGTCAACTACTATTTTAATGAATCTGGGTCATGGTGCATTAGTTTGTTGTCGCCAAACGAGAAAGAACTCGAAAATTACGTCGGAAAAAGTTGACCGATGGTCTTGCCGCGATTGGGTGGGCAGGGAGCGGATGCATGAAAAGGCATTCGTGCGGTCCGGCTGGGCGAGTGGAAACGGGTGGCCCGGCAGGGAGACGCATGGGAACTTTAAACCTGAACTCCGATTTTGAACCGCTAATCCGCGGTAATCCGCGCTGACCTTCGCTGATGACAAGCTGTGCCCACGGTCACTCCTGGAAAAAAACTCCGCCACGATTTCCATGTGTTTCGGATTAGCGTTGATGAGCGCAGATTAGCGGTCCGTATTCCGGTTTTTGGGTTTAAGATGTGCCGCAAGTCAGAGCCTCCTGACGTCGGCTGCTACGATGAATAAAAATACTTGGCCGCCAGCCAGCCGGAAAAAGTGAAAAGCATGCCGGCTTTCTATGATGCTTTGGCCAAGCGCTGCAATGTCGTGCCCCCCTCGAGCAAATGCCCCGGATCCGCCCCATCGTTCCCGTGAGCAATGGACCAGGCTGCCGGATGGCCACGTGCGTCGTGGCCAGGCGGCGAGCCGTAAAGCGCTCTTTACGTGGCCAACCTGTCGTTTAAGCTCCTTCATACTTTGACGCTGAGAGTTTACATTTGTCTGGTTGCGGGCTTGGCCGGTCTGGTGCTTGGTTTTGACCGGGCCGCAGGGGCTGATTTCGACATGGGCGAGACCGCCGGCAGCACCCGCACCTGGCATGAGACGGACGGTCTGCTCTCCGATTCGGTGACCGCGATCATCCAGACGCGGGATGGTTTCCTCTGGGTGGGCACCACGGCGGGGTTGGTCCGGTTCGACGGCGTGAAATTCACCGAGCTGAAACTGGCAGCGTTCGCCACGAACAGTCCGGTGCGCGTCTCAGCCTTGTGCGAAGACAGCGACGGCCATCTGTGGATCGGCACCCAGCAGAACGGATTGTTTCAACTGGCCCAGGGCCGGTTGCAGCATTACTCCCAGACGGACGGACTCCTGGATGACACGGTGACGAGTCTCGCAGCCGACAGCCATGGTCAGGTTTGGATCGGCAGCAAGTCCGGATTGAACCTTTGGACCGGACAACATTTCCAGTCCTTCACCAAGCAGGACGGCCTGCCGGATGAATTGGTTTCCGGGGTGAATGTGGCGCGATCCGGCACGGTGTGGATCACCGCGCGGAATGGCATGTGCCGGATCATCAACGGACACATCACCCCTTACGCATTTCAGACGGAGAGCCAGGGACGCAGCCCGGAATACCTCGGCACTTACGAGGACCGGCAGGGAAATCTGTGGGCCTTCGGCGACACCTACTTGATCAACCTGACCGAGGGAAAACGCTTCAATTATTTCCGCAGTTCCGAATCGGCCTCGGTGCGCATCTGGAGTTTGTGCGAAGGCCGGGACGGGCGCATCTGGATCGGCACCAGCGGCCGGGGATTATTTTGTTTTGAAGACAACCGTTTCCAGCCGGTGATCCTGGGTGAGAGCCGCTGGCCGTATGACGTCCGGGCCATCTGCGAGGATCGCGAGGGGAATCTCTGGCTCGGCACGTCCGGTGGCGGCCTGGTGCAACTACGGCCACAGTCCGTGCACATCCTGCGGGCGGGGCAGGGGTTGTCCAGCAGTTCGACCACGGCGCTGGCGCTGGATGCGGGCGGCAAAATCTATGTCGGCTTGCAGCGCGGCGGGCTGTTCGTGGGCGAATCCGGGAGGTTTGACCGGGTGGGCGGCGACGGATTGGATGTGCAAAATTTTGTTTCGTCCCTGTGCGTGGCGCGTGACGGGGTGTTGTGGGCGGGCACTTTGGGCGGCGGATTGTATGGTTCGCGCAACGGCCGGGGCGTTCATTTCACAACCGCGAACGGTCTGGCCGATGACAACGCGCTGGCGGTCTGCGCGGATACGGCGGGAGGCATCTGGGTCAGCACCAGCGCCGGCACGGTTCATCGCTTCATCGGGCAGGGCCTGACCCGTTTCGATGTCGCCCGGGGTTTGCCGGGAATTCCCGTCACCGTGATGATTCCGTCGGCGACGGGCGGGCTATGGCTGGGAACGCAGGACGGCCAGATTCTGCGCGAAGAAAAGAACCAGTTCACCCGCAGCGCGACCCTGACCAATTCCGGAAGTTATCCGGTGCTGGCGTTGCATGAAGGCGAGGCGGGGCAGCTCTGGATCGGCACTTCCGGCGGCGGTCTGGCCTGTTTGCTGAATGGGTCGCTGATCCATTGGAATACCAGCAATGGCCTTCCGAATGACATCGTGGCCGGGGTGGTGGAAGATCAAACGAAAAATTTATGGCTGGCCACCGGCGTGGGAATTTATCGCGTCAACCGTGATGATTTGCGCCGGACACTCGACAACCCCCGGATTCCGCTGGCGTGCAAACTGATTGCCGAGGCGAAGACGCTGCCCGAATCCACGACGGTTTCCGGCGGGCCGCGCGCCCTGCTGTCACCGGACGGAGACCTGTGGTTTGCCACGTCCGAAGGACTGTTGAAAGTCAACACGCACCAGACGGAAATCGAGCCTTCGTTGATGCCTCCTTACTTGGTGAGTGCCGCTTTCAATGGCGGGCCGGCCCTGTCTTTGTTGCGGGGCAGCTTGTGGTCGCCCGCAGTGACAAACCAATCGCCGTTCAAGACCCCGGGCGATGCGCGGTCGCTGGAAGTTCATTTCACCGCGTTGGATTTCACCGCGCCCGGCGACATCCGTTTCCGGCACAAGCTGGACGGTTCGGATCTGGACTGGGTGGATGATGGCGGCAGCCGGTCGGTCCGCTACGGACGGCTGCCCTATGGCGACTACCGTTTTCGCGTGGCGGCGCGTCTCCGCGACGGCGCCTGGCAGGAGTCCCCGGAATCGTTCGCCTTCATCGTGCCGACGCCGTTTTATCTGCGGGGTTGGGCCATCTTTTTGTTCGGCTTGTCCGGCGTCGCCGTGGTGGCGGGAATCGTCCGCATCGTCTCGCACCGGCGCCTGCGCGTTGCCCTGGCGCGGCTGGAACAACAGCAGTCGCTCGAGCGCGAACGCATGCGCATCGCCCGGGACATGCACGACGAGATGGGCTCCAAGCTCACCAAAATCTCCTTTTTGAGCGAGCATGCCCAGGTGGACGCGGCCGCCGGACCGCTCGCCGAAAAAATTGAATCCATCGCCCAAACCTCGCGGGATCTGTTGCAGACGATGGATGAGATTGTCTGGGTCGTGAACCCGCACAATGACACGCTGGAAAATCTCGCCGCCTACCTGAGCCATTATGCGGTGGAATATTTTCAAAACACCGCGGTCGAATGCGAGATGCGCCTGCCGCAGGAAATCCCGCATTACCCGCTGGTGTCCGAGGCGCGGCATAATTTGTTCCTGACCTTCGAGGAAGCGTTGAACAATGTGCTGAAACATTCCGCGGCCTCGAAGGTGAAGGTGGAAATGACCCTCGCGGCGCGCGAGTTCGCGGTCAGGGTGACGGACAACGGAAAAGGATTTGTCGTGCCGGTTTTGTCGGCGGTGCCGGCCCCGACGCGGGGGGGTCGCGGCGGGAATGGTTTGACCAACATGCGCCAGCGGCTGCTGGATATCGGCGGTGAATGCCTGATCTCCAGCCAGCCCGGCCAGGGCACGAACGTCATCTTGTGCATCCACCTGAACTCGAAAGCCGCCCGATAATCATGAAAAAAATCATCACGGTTTCCATCGTGGACGACGAGGCCGATTTGCGCAAACACATCGCCGGCTATCTGTCCGCCGCCGGGAACGTCCGCTGCATCAGCACTTACGCCAGCGCCGAAGAGGCGCTGGAACATCTGCCCAAGGACAAACCGGATGTGGTCCTGATGGACATCAACCTGGGCGGCATGGATGGCGTCGAATGCGTGCGCCGGTTGACGCCGCTGATGCCGGAATCCCAGGTGCTGATGCTCACGGTCTTCGAGGACACCGAACAAATTTTTCGCGCGCTGGCCGCGGGTGCGAGCGGATATCTGTTGAAGCGTTTATCGCCAAAAAAATTATTGGAAGCAATCCAGGAAGTGCGCGACGGCGGTTCGCCCATGTCGGCTTCCATCGCGCGCAAAGTCGTCAAGTCGTTCAAGGCCGTGCCGGCGCCGGTGGATGAATCGGCGAGCCTGTCGCCGCGCGAGCGCGCGGTGCTCGATGGATTGGCCGAAGGGCTGGCTTACAAGCAGATTGCCGACCAGTTGGGCGTGAGCATCCACACGGTCCGAAATTACATCCGGCGGATTTACGAAAAACTGCATGTCTGCACCCGCACGGAAGCCGTCGCAAAATTCTTAAGGAAATGAAAAAATCGATTCAACCGTGGATGGATCCTGGATGGGGCAAAACGCAGAGGCGCGGAGAACGCAGAGAGACTTTTTCTTTCTCTGCGTTTCTCCAGGTTCTCTGCGTCCCTGCGTTTGGGTTTTTTTCGTCAGTGTTCCTCCGGGGTTTGATTGTTTTAGCCGTTCTGAACGCGGGCGTTTTTATTTCTGCGCGCGCGGACGAAATGATTTCCTGGCATCCGGCGAAAGCGCCGTTGATGACCCGCTGGGCGGCGGAGGTCAGCCCGACCAATGCACTGCCGGATTATCCGCGTCCGCAACTCGTCCGTCCGGACTGGTTGAATTTGAACGGCCTTTGGGACTACGCCATCACGCCGGATTCAGCCGCCAAGCCGCCGCCGTTCGAGGGGAAAATCCTGGTTCCCTTTCCGGTGGAATCCGCGCTGTCCGGGGTGATGACCAATTTCGGCGAATACAGCAAACTCTGGTATCAGCGCCGTTTTTCCGTGCCGGAAGCGTGGCGGGGCCGGCGGGTGCGGTTGCATTTCGGGGCGGTGGACTGGCGCTGCCAAGTCTCGGTGAACGGCCATGACATCGGCCGTCATCAGGGTGGTTATGATGCGTTCACCTTCGACATTACGGACGCCTTGAGTTGGAAGGATGCGGAGACGATTTCCGTGTGTGTGACCGATCCCACGGAAGGCGACCAGCCGCGCGGCAAACAATCGCGCAAGCCCGAGGGGATTTTCTACACGGCCACGTCCGGCATCTGGCAGACGGTCTGGCTGGAGCCGGTATCGGAAGTCTGCATTGACCGGCTGAAAATCACGCCGGACGTGGATGCCAGGTCGCTCCACGTTTGGGCGGCGGCCAATACCTTTTCCGATTCCATCCGGGTCAGGGCCGTGGCCTCGGTTGCCGGCAGGGAAGTCGGCAGCGTCACCGGACTGGCCAATGCCGATCTGGTTTTGGCCCTGCCCAGCCCGCATCTTTGGACCCCAAGCGATCCGTTTCTTTACGATCTGAAGGTGACCTTGCTGGACGGCGACCAGCCGTTGGATTCCGTCTCCAGTTATTTTGGCATGCGAAAAATCGCGTTGCGCAAGGACGATCAGGGCGTCATGCGGATCGCGCTCAATGATCAATTTGTTTTTGAAGTCGGCACCTTGGACCAGGGTTTCTGGCCGGACGGAATTTACACCGCGCCCACGGACGAGGCCTTGCGTTCGGACATCGAGTTCTTGAAAGCGAGTGGATTCAATCTCACGCGCAAGCACGTGAAGGTCGAGCCTGACCGCTGGTATTACTGGTGTGACAAACTCGGATTGCTGGTGTGGCAGGACATGCCCAGCGCCAACAACACCACCGTGGACGGCCGCCGTGATTTTGAGAATGAACTGTTCCGGATGGTGGATGGCCTGGAAAATCACCCGGCCATTGTCGTGTGGGTGTTGTTCAACGAAGGCTGGGGGCAGTATGACACCGAGCCTTTGACCGAAGCGCTCAAAAAGCGGGACCCGTCGCGGTTGGTGGACAATGCCAGCGGCTGGACCGACATGCGGGTCGGCGACTTGATTGACATGCACAACTATCCCGGCCCGGACGCGCCCGCGCCCGAACCGCATCGCGCCTCGGTATTGGGTGAGACCGGCGGATTGGGATTGATTGTGAAGGATCATGTCTGGTCAACGCGCAGCTGGGGTTATGTGATGATGCCCGACGCGAATGAGTTGGCGTCCCGCTATGTGCGGGCGCTCAAACAGGTTTGGGAATTGCAAAAACTGCGGGGCTTGAGCGCGGCGGTTTACACGCAAACCGCCGATGTGGAAACCGAATGCAACGGACTGCTGACTTACGACCGGGCGGTGGAGAAAATTGCTCCCGCCACCCTGCTGGCGGCAAATCATGGTGCAGCCTCCGGGCCGCCCATGAAAGTCATTTTGGCGGATGCCCTGTTCGGCCGGGCGAACTGGAAATACACCATGGAGAAGCCCGCCGACGACTGGGCAAAACCCAATTTTGACGCTGCCAGTTGGAAGGAAGGGGCGGGCGGCTTCGGCACCACGGGAACGCCTGGCGGATACCCGAACACGACTTGGGACACATCCGATATCTGGCTGCGCCGGGACTTCAGTTTGGGAATGGAAGACATGGCCGGACTCAAGCTCCAGATTTTTCATGATGAGGGCGCGGAAATTTATTTAAACGGGGTGCTGGCGGCAAAGCTGGATGGCTTCGTCACTGATTACGTCGAGGTGGATATTTCCAAGGAGGCGGCGATGGCACTCAAAGCCGGCCATAATGCCATTGCGGTTCACTGCCATCAAACTTCGGGCGGGCAAGGTATTGACGTCGGCATCCTGTCGCCACAACTCGTCAAACAGCCGGACAAAAGCGAGCAATAGAAAGCGGACTTCGCGCGGGACGTCACCATCAGCCGCACCATCAACTGCCGGCGCCTGGTCGTGGCCATCGGCATGCCCCAATGCTGACCGGCTGGATGTGCTGGAATTTTAGCCGAGCAAACAAAAATGGACCGTGGCCACTTTATGCCACATGACAGATTCTGCAAATGCGGGCTATCGTTAGCTTATGTTCCAAAAGTCGAATTGCCGCCATTGGTGTCAACTTTAATTCCAAGGCCGGTTCGAGTTAGGACGAAATAAAGCAGCACCCCAAAAAAGCCCCGACAAATGAAAACTCCAAAAAAACCAATAATCACAAAACTGTGTCGTCTTTCCCCGATCGCTACATTGACCTTGGTCGCAGCTTTGGCCGTGCCGGTCGTGACGGCCTCGGCCCAAACTTTTTGGAACGGGGGCACCAGTGACTATAACGTCCCTGGATCATGGAATCCCGCCGTTGTTCCCTCGGGCGGTGTCAATGCCGCCAACGATAGTGGCTCGAACAACGTTGTGCTCATCCAACCGGGCGATCCGGTCTGGCAACACGGCGATACGCTGGCCGGCAATGGCGGTGGCACGTCTGGAGCCTATTTGCAAACTGGCTCCACCAATAACACGGGTGGCGGCAACTGGCTGCGCATGGGGATAGGTGCAGGGTCTTATGGTTCCTACATCTTGAGCAATGGTCTGGTGAATGTCGGTGGGAGAACTCAACTTGGAGAAAACGGCACCGGCTATCTTGAAATTGATGGCGGCACTTACAAAGGCAACGTCAATGACGCCGGTGCCAACCCGGCCATGGTCTGCGGCCAGGGTAATTCTGGCACAGGAGGCACGGGCACCCTGGTCATTAACGGTGGCACCGTCAACATGGGCCGTGAAACGTGGATTGGCCAGAGCAGCGGCACCGGGTATTTCTTCATGAATGGCGGCACCTACAATGGAAACGACTGGTTTGCCATTGCACGCGCTGGCGCGCCCGGGGTTCTGACCATGACCAACGGCACGATTAATAAAACCGGTAATGGCGACTTTCTCATCGGCACCGGCGGCACTGGCTTTATGAATCAGACGGGCGGTGTGCTCAATGTCAATGGCGTATTGCGTATTGGCGATGGAAGCACAGGTGTTTACAACCTGGCCAAGGGTTCAGCGAATGTCGGCGGTGAGTTTTGGATCGGCCAGAGTGGAACCGGCAACGGCACTCTCAACTTGAGTGGAACGGCTGCCGTTACCAATAATAGCTGGCTGGCGGTCGGCCGGGAAGGTGCGCAAGGCGTTCTCAACATCAGTGGTGGCACTATGGTCAAGACCGGTGGTGGTAATGTCACCATTACTCACGGGAGCGGTGCTTCTGGCACAGTCAACCAGACAGGCGGCTCGTTTACCTGTGCTTCTGGTGAGACGTGGATTGGCGAAGACAGCGGGACGGCCACATGGAACCTTAATGCTGGCACGGCAGCCTTTAATGCCATCCACATTGTTCAAAATGCCAGTGCTACCGGAACCTTGAATGTCAACGGTGGCACTTTGACCGCAACGGAGATCACCACGGGGAACAGCGGTGGTGTCAGCACCTTGACCCTGAATGGCGGTGTGATCAAGCCCGTGGCGGATAATCCGAATTTTCTGCACAACATCACCATCGTCAATGTAAATGCTGGCGGCGCCATTTTTGATTCGCAGGGACATGACATTATTGTTTCACAGGCTTTGCCCACCCTCGGCGATACCTCCGGCGGTCTGACCAAGAATGGTTCCGGCACGCTTACGCTTTCCGGAGCCAACAGCTATTCTGGCCCGACAGTTGTGAACGGTGGCACCCTGGCAGTCACCACCGACTCCAGTGGCGCTGGGGCTTACACGGTGGCCAGTGGCGCGCAATTGAACATCAAAGTTCAATCGGCAAATGCCCAGTTGAATGCGGCAAGTTTCACCAGTTCCAGCCCGTCATCGGCTTTGAGTTTGGATTTGGGTGCCTTTGGAAATCCGTCATCAGCTCTGCTGAATGTGACCGGCGCGCTGGCTGTGAATGGCGCGGTGACTCTGAATATCGCGGATGGATTGCCGACGCTCGGCCAATTTAAGTTGATCCAATACGGCAGCAAGACTGGTTCTGGCAGCTTTGTGCTGGGAAGCTTCCCGGTGGGTGTTGGTGCGTATATCAGCAACAACGTTTCAACCAGTTCGATTGACCTGGTCATCACCAATGTGAACCTGCCCCGCTGGGAAGGCCTGGCGGGCGGCACTTGGGATCTCACGACGACGAACTGGATCAATATCGGCAGCGGCCTGCCCACTACCTACGGACAAGGCAACACCGTTGCTTTCAATGACAGCGCCTTGGGCACGACCACTGTGAATCTGACCACAACGGTCAGCCCCAATGGGGTCACGGTTAACAACAATACGTTGCTCTACGCGTTCGCTGGCCCTGGTAAAATCAGCGGCAGCGCCGGCTTGACCAAGCAGGGCGCGAGCACTTTGACCATCACCAATACCGGTGGCAACGATTACACCGGCCCGACCATCATTTCGGGCGGTGTCGTGAGTGTTACGAGTCTGGCCAATGGCGGTTCTCCCAGCGCGATTGGCAAATCATCCGCCAACGCCACGAATCTGGTGCTGGCCGGCGGTAACCTGACTTACGGAGGTCCGGCGACTTCCATCGATCGTGGATACTCCACCACGGCGGCCGGCAGCTCGATTACTACGGTGAGCAATCTGACCTTGACCGGCATCGCCAATGCCACTGCCTTTGGTGGATTGACCAAGATTGGAAACGCCCAACTCACCTATAAGACCGTTGGCAACAACCTCCTGTCAGGAGCAAGCTCCTCTGGTTATAAAGTGCAAGCCGGCACTGTGTTGTTTGATGGCTCTGCTGGTGCACAGACCAATACGATCCAACAATCATTGAGTGCTGCCGGGGTAACTGCCGCTGCTTCGATCATTCTCACCAACACCACGGTGACTACCACCGGGAACATGGATCTGGGAATTGACTCGGGCACAACTGGCACTCTGCTCATTAATAGTAACGCGACTTTGAATGTGGGTTCGTGGTTCACGTTTTCTGATGCAGCCAATTCTGTCGGCACCTGCACGCTGAACGGCGGCACGCTGAACGTGCCAAATGGAAGACTCTTCCTGTGTTCGGCGCCGGGCACCATCTGCACATTTAATATCAATGGCGGTGTGATCAACAAATCCGGCGACTATTTCGCCGTCGTCAACGGCGGATGGAACGGGGCCGGTGCCCGCACCGGTGTGGTCAACCAGGTGAACGGCACCGTTAACTGCCAATCCGAGTGCTGGGTCGGTGACGGTGGCAACCCGGCTCATGACTCTCTCGGTATCTATAACCTGAGCGGAGGATCCCTGAACCTTGGCAGCTGGTTTGGCGTTGGCCGGGACGGCTCTACTGGCATCTTTAACATGACGGGCGGAACACTGAACAAAGCTTCCGGTGGTGATATGGTGATTGGCAGAGGTGGCAGTGCCGGAACCTTCACCCTGTCGGGCGGAACGATAAACAAGGATGCCGGCAATCCGATCATCATTGGTCAGGGTGGCGGCACGGGCGAGTTCGATCAAAGCGGCGGCACCATAAACAACTCGGCTGAATATTGGGTTGGTGTGGACAATGGAACCTTTGCAACCAACAACATCAGCGGCTCGGCGTTTCTCAATTTAAGCAATTGGCTGTCGCTGGGGCGCGGAGGTAACGCTGTCGTCAACTTCTCCGGCGGCCAGATTTATAAGAACGGCAGCGGCTCCTTTATCGTCGGCGACGGCGGCACGGCTGCTTTCAACCAGACCAGCGGCACGAACAACACCGATGCGGAAGTATGGATTGCCCAGTCCGGGTCCGGCGTTGGCGAATATGACATGAGCGGAGGCGTCGTGACCGCGCACAACTGGCTGGCCGTCGGCCGCGAGGGCGGGCATGGCATTCTGAATATCAGTGGTGGCTCAATCACCAAGGATGGCAATGGCAACATCTCCATCTGTCACGGCGGTGGAGCCCAGGGCACCATTAATCAGACCGGCGGCTCATTCACCTGCGCCGCAGGCGAGACTTGGATCGGCGAAGATAGCGGTCCTGGCATCTGGAACATCAGCGCTGGCACGGCAACATTTGGCCTGGTTTCACTTTGCCAAAACGCCAGCGCCAACGGCACCGTGAATCTTAATGGCGGGGTCTTCACGGCGACCCAAATCACGACGCGGAACTCGGGCGGCGTCAGCTCATTCAACTTCAACGGCGGCACGCTCGTGGCCGGCAGTTCAGCCACTACCGACTTCATGAGCGGCCTTTCCATCGCCACGGTGCAGGCCGGTGGAGCGGTCATCAACAGTGGTGGTAACGTCATCGCCATCGGCCAGCCCTTGCTGGACGGTGGCAGTGGCGGCGGTCTGACCAAGATTGGCAATGGCACGTTGTATCTGAATGGTGTCAATACCTACACCGGCACCACGTTGGTCAGTGCGGGAACTCTGGGCGGCACGGGAACGATTGTCGGATCGGTGAATGTGGCCGCGGGTGCCTCTCTCGCTCCCGGAGCATCCATTGGCACGCTTACGGTCAATGGTTCTGTGAGCCTCACGTCCACCAGCACGAATGTGATGGAGGTGAACAAGACGACCGGCACCAACGACGTGTTGAGCGTTGGGGGCACGTTGACTTTAGGCGGCACGCTGGTGATGAAGAATCTCGGTGGTGCGCTCGCCGTCAATGACACCTTCCATATATTTGCGGCCGGGTCCTTCGGTGCGCCCAACTTCAGCACGGTGCAGTCCATTACGCCCGGTCAGATAGTGACGTGGGATACCAGCAATGCGAAGGTCAACGGAACCGTCAAGGTAGCCAGTGTGGTGAACGTGCCGGTATCGCTTACGACGGCGGCGAGCGGTGGCAATCTAACGCTCACTTGGCCGCTTAACCAGACGGGTTGGACGTTGCAGATGCAGACCAATTCGCTGGTGGTGGGCCTCGGCACCAACTGGGTCGCCGTTCCCGGATCCACCACGACCAATCAGGTCACTTTGCCGATTGTTCCAGCGCCCCTAAGCGGGTTCTTCCGGCTGGTGTTCTAATCGACTTGGTTGTCAGGACGTTTCAAAGGAGCGCAGCCTTCGGGCTGCGCTCCTTTTCGTTTTACCAATTCAGCGGTTTCATGAAGATTGCCGACTCACCCCTTCGGTGGCGGCACGCTCGTCGTTTTCAATCCTGCAAATTCTTCCGCTTCCGCACGCCGTGATGTCGTGGGCAGGCGAACGGAGCGTGGCCATTTTATGCCACATGACAGCCTCGTTGCCGGTTGTATATTCGTTACATGTCCCACAATGGCTCCAACACAAGCGTTGTCGTTGCACGTCAGGATTGTGGCTTGTTTGATTTGGAGCCAGACAGGGCCCGTGAAATTTTCACAAACAAATCCAAAGCAAACCTCTGGCGGCACGTCAGCATCCCCTCACCACGAGCTGGAGGTTAGAAACCGGCAGATGATCTTTCGAGCAGCATGACGACCATCCAATCGTTGCCCATCCCAACAAAAACCCCCATATGAAAAACCAAAAACATCCTTGCCATACCGCAAAAGCCATCCTGGCCCTGGCCGCACTCGCCGTCTGGCCGGCCGCCATGACGGAGGCCGCTGACATCCAGTGGACCGACGGCACGGCCAGTTACACCAATGCCGCCAACTGGACTGGCGGAATTGTTCCGGGCGCCACCGACAACGCCATCAACGACAACGGCACCGGCAACGTGGTGCAAATCAACGTGGGCGATCCGGATTGGACCGTGGGGCAAATCCGGGCCGGCAATAGCGCTGGCAACGGGGCTTATGTGCAGAACGGCCAGACGGTGACCCCGTTGGGAACCAATTACAACGGTCCGGTGATCACTGAATTTTTCACTCCGTTTCGTTTGGGAATCGTGGCTGCCGACTCAGGGATTTACACCTTGAATGACGGCAACCTCAATTACGGCACTGGCCCATTCGACATCGGTGAAGTCGGCACCGGCACCCTGAACATCAATGGCGGCACCATCAGTGGCAGCGGCACTTTTAGGGTTAACGGCGGCGGTATCGCCGTTCCAAATCCTGCCGTAGTCACGGGAACCGCAGGTCATGGTCCGTATCTCGGCGATTTTACATACTATGAGGTGGGATACTCGCCAGTCACCCGTCCATCCAGCGGCTTGCCGGCCGCCGGAACGACGATCACGAGCGTGACGCAGGGGGATCACTCCTACCAATTTGCTCCGACTTACACGAGCAGTGACGCGGTGATTCTTGATGCCGCTGTTCCCAGTGCCACGATCACGCTGTCAACGCCCACCACCTGTGCGGGCTTGTCCTTCCTGGGCAGTGCCGGCAACGGGCCGGTGGTCCTCAATTATGCGGTGAATCACTCTTCCGGCCTGCCTGAAACGGGCAGTCTGTCGGTTCCAGACTGGTTTGGCGCCGGCCAGGAAGTTTTGAATGTTGAGGGGCGGGTGGATGGAACCGGCGTTAACTTTCAATATCCGAACCCGGCTGGCGGTAATCCGGTGGGCAACGCCCCGTATCTGTTGTCGGTGGATATTTCATTGGCCAACTCCGCTCCGGTAACGAGTATTAATCTGTCCTATGTCAGCGGTGGCGGTTCGTTTGCCACGGCTACGATTTTGGGGGTCAGCGGCCAGACCAACGTCCCGGCCGATACCCTGTTTACGCCGTTGACGATTACCGGTTACAATTCGGACGTGGTGGTGGAAGCGGCGGCACCGAGTCCATTCGTCTCCGGCTCGATCACTGACGTTGTCAACCAGACCAGCGGTGCGGTGAACGTCAGCGGTGAACTCTGGGTCGGCAATGGCGGAGTGGGCATCTACAATTTCACCAACGGATCGATCAATGCCAGTAATTTCATTAACGTTGGCCGCTCTGGCGGCATCGGAACGTTCAACATGGCCGGCGGGACAATCAACAAGAGTGGGAACGCTTTTGTCGTAGGTGCAAATGCAGGTAACGCAAGTGTTGGAGCGGTTGGAACTGTCAATCAGAGTGCCGGCACTGTCAACAGCTCGTCCGAAGTCTGGATTGGGCAGGCCAATAATAATGTCATTAATAATGCTGGGCTCGGGACGGGAACCTACAACATAAGCGGCACGGCGGCTTTGAATGTGACCAACTGGCTCGCGGTCGGCCGGGAGGGCGGCATCGGCGTTCTGAATCTCTCCGGCGGTGGCAGCATCAACAAATTCGGCGGTGGCAATTTGACCATCACCCATGGCACGGGAGCTTCCGGAACGTTTAATCAGACCGGCGGCACGTTCACCATCGCCTCCGGTGAGGCGTGGATTGGCGAAGACAGCGGCACCGGCACTTGGAACATGAACGGCGGCACGGCCAATGTAGGGGTCGTCCATATTGTTCAAAATGCCAGTGCAACTGGCTATTTGAACCTGAACGGCGGCACGATGACGTTGCAGGAACTGACGACCGGCAACACCGGCGGCATCAGCACCCTGACCCTCAATGGCGGCACAATCAAGCCCTCGGCCAATAACGCGAATTTCCTCCATGACCTGACGGTCGTGAATGTCAGCGCCCCGGGTGGCGCGGTTTTTGACACGGCCGGCTTTGACGTCACAGTGGCGCAGCCCTTGCCGACGACCTTCAATCCGGGTGACAACAGCGGTGGTCTGACCAAAAATGGCGCGGGGACCCTCACCCTCTCCGGCGCCAACTCCTATGTCGGTCCGACGCTGGTCAATGCCGGCAAACTGGCCGTTTCAACCACCACCACGGGCGGCGGGAGTTACACGGTCGCGGACGGCGCGGCCCTGGGCGTGGCGGTGCAGGCGGCCAATGCCCAGCTCAATGTCCCGAATCTCACCGCAGGCACATCCACCGGAGCGTCGCTCAATTTTGATCTGGGTAATTTCGGGAACCCTGGCGTCAGTTTCGCCCCGCTGAATGCCAGCGGTATATTGGCCGCCAATGGAACCATCACGTTCAACATCGCGGATGCGCTCCCGCAGCTCGGGCAGTTCCCGCTGGTTAAATACGGGAGCCTGACCGGGTCAGCCACCTTCACTCTAGGTTCTGTGCCCACCGGCGTCACGGCCAGTATCAGCAACAATGTCGCGAATAATTCCATTGATCTAGTTATCATTGGAGTAAACCTGCCCCGTTGGGAAGGCCTGGCAGGCGGTAATTGGGACATTGGAATCACTACAAATTGGATCAATATCGGCACTGGATTACCGACCTTTTATACTGAAGGCAGCATTGACCTGTTCGACGATAATGCTCTCGGAACCACGACCGTGAACCTGGTGACTACTGTCCACCCCGGCCGCCTGACGGTTACTAACAATACCTTGAGCTATACCTTGACTGGTTCTGGAAAAATCAGCGGGTCCATCGGTTTGACCAAGCAGGGCACGGCAACGCTCGCCATTGTCAATACAGGCGGAAACGATTTCACCGGCCCGGTTACCATCTCCGGCGGCACATTGAGCGTAACCAATCTCGCCAATGGCGGTTTGCCCAGCCCGATCGGCGCCTCTTCGGCGAATCCAACAAACCTGGTGTTCGGGGGCGGCAAATTGAGTTACTCGGGACCACCCGTCTCGGTCAACCGTGGTTATACGGTGACCGCCGACGGCAGCACGCTGGAAACGGTGAGCAATCTGACCTTGAGCGGAGTGGTGCGCGGAGCTTCCGGAACTTTTAACAAGGCGGGTTTGGGACAACTTACCTATACCGGCGTGAGCTCCACCAACGTGCTTTGCGACTTTAATACGGCTGGTGCGGCCTATCAGATCAGAGCTGGCACGGTGGTTCTCGATGGCTCCGCTGGAGCCCAGACCAACTGGTCTCGCAATACGAACCTCGGAGCCGATGCTGGCGTGGATCCCACCTTGATCCTGACCAATACGACCCTGGTAACCAGATCCATGCAGTTGGGCAACAATGCCACTTGCACGGGCACGCTGATCATGAACAGCAACTCCACCATGACGGTGGCCGCCAATAACTTTGCGGTGGGTTTCTCCTCGGGCATCCAGAGCGCGGGCGTATTGACCCAGAATCCCGGCAGCGCCATTGATTCGACCGCAGAACTCTGGGTTGGGCAAGGCGCCCTTGGCACCGGCACTTACAACATGAATGGCGGAACGGCCTTATTCCGCTCTTGGGTGGCCATCGGTCGTAACGGCGGCACGGCAACCTTCAATATGACCGGCGGAACAATAACGAAGCTTGCAAATAATAATTTCATGATCGGTTCGCGCGATGGCACCACCGGCACTCGTGGAACTCTCAATCAGAGCGGTGGCACCATCCTTTGCGGCAGTGAATACTGGATCGGCGAAGCGCAAAACAACGCGTCCGCCGCGTTTGGAACCAATAATATCAGCGGCACGGCGACATTGATTGTCAGCAACTGGATCGCGATTGGGCGGGAGGGCGCCATCGGCGTCCTGAATCTCTCCGGTGGGTCGGTTACCAAACTCGGCACCAGCGGCAATAACATAGAAATTGGTAATGGCACGGGCTCCTCAGGCACCATCAATCAAACTGGTGGCGCATTCAACAATACCATCAGCGAGACAAGATTGGGAACCGGCGCCCCCGGCTATTGGAACCTGAGCGGCGGCACGGCAAATTTAGGCCCCCTCGTTTTTTGCCTAAACTCCGGTTGCACCAACGGCACTTTGAATCTTAGCGGCGGTGTCTTGACCGCGAGAGAGATCAGAGCGAATCAAACGGGCGTCGCCAACGTCAGCACGTTGAACTGGAACGGCGGCACCATCGCGGCCGGCAATGGAGCGAGCGCCAACTTCTTCCACAATCTGACGGCGGCCAATGTCCAGTCCGGCGGCGCAGTGATTGACAGCGGTACGAACGTCATCTCCATTGCCCAGGCGTTGCTGGCCGGCGGCGCCGACGGCGGGTTGACGAAGCAGGGCGTTGGAACGCTCTATCTCAATGGCCCGAATACCTACACTAACACGACGCTGGTCAGTGTGGGAACTTTGGGCGGCACGGGAACCATTGCCGGTCCGGTGAGGGTGGCATCGGGTGCGGCTTTTGCCCCGGGCGCTTCCATCGGCACTCTGACCATCAACAACTCGCTGACCTTGTCCAACGGCAGCAGCACGATGATTGAAGTCAACCTCAATGGCGGTGTGACCAATAATGACCTGGTCACCGGCTTGACCAGCGTGGCCTATGCCGGGTCCTTGGTGGTGACCAACAATGGTTCCAATTCAATCGCCGGCGCCCAGTTCAAGTTGTTTAACGCTTCAAGCTCCAGCGGCAACTTTGGTTCCGTCACCATCCTGCCGTCAGGCAGCGGCTCGTTTAATCCGGCCACGGGGATCTTGACCATCGCGCCGGCAGTGCCGCCCACGATCAACGCGCCCACGGTTTCCGGTGGCAACCTGATCCTGACGGGCACCGGTGGCACTCCCAGTAGTGGCTATACTTGGTTGACGGCCACGAACCTGACGACTCCGATTGCGTCATGGACGACCAACACCACGGGCACGTTCAGTATTAGTGGCACGTTCAGCAATGCGATTCCGATCACCACCTCCACACCGGCGCAGTTCTTCCGGTTGCGGACCCCGTAATCGGGGCGGGTCTGAAAGTGGATTCAAGGGCGTCCTTTCGGGGACGCCCTTTTTCATTATTTACAATGATTTTACGCAAAAAGACCGGCCATCGAGATGTGGCCAGTTTATGCCACATGACAGAGGGAGCAGGTGGAAGTAGCTTAACCGTGACCCACGAAAACGCCGTGCATGGATTTATTCCGTGTTCTGACAGGTGTGTTTTCCGGCAGGTAAAAATCAACTGCGATAATTTGAAGCGACTATGAAAACGAGACCACATCAATCCAACGCCGGCTCTGGCCACCGGCGTGCCGGTAGATTTTACCAGGCCTTCACCCTGATTGAGCTGCTGGTGGTGATCGCGATCATCGCGATTCTGGCGGCGATGCTGCTGCCGGCACTGGCAAAGGCCAAGGCAAAGGCCAAGCAGACCGGCTGCATCAACAACATGCGGCAGATCGGCATCGCCCTCGTCATGTATGCGGATGATTTTAATCAATACCCGAGTTGCTTCCGGCCGTCAAATTTGTCGTATGTATGGCAACCACGCTTGTTGAGTTTGATGGGGAATAATCGCGCGGCTTTTTCATGTCCGGCAGCGCGGCCGGAGAGTTACTGGGACACGAATCTGAACAGCACACTCTCCTCAATCGTTGGCGAAGACGGCAAGTTGGATCCGTATGGGATCAAAGAGAGCTCGCGCTTTTCGCTGGGGTATAACGACTGGGGGTTGAGTCAGGCATTAAATTTGGGAATGGGGGGTGACGTCGGCAGTCAACCGATCAAAGATTCAATGGTGCGCAAGCCTTCGGAGGCGATTACGATTGGCGAGGTTCGGACCGATGCACTCTCGGTTGATTTTGGTGCAAATATCGATCCTCAGGTTAGCAACATGCAAAATTCCCAGCAGCACAATCAATGTCCGTGCAACCGCCATAATTTTCGGACGGACATTCTATTTGCCGACGGACATGTGGATAGCCCAAAACGAAATGACGTCATTGATCCGAACTCCAATCTCTGGCGCGCCCGATGGAACAACGACAATGATCCACACCCCACGATTTCCTGGACCGTCCCTTGGCTCCCCAGCAATGGGCCACTCGAGCAATAATAACGATTCCGACGATAGCCCGGTTTCATGGCACATAAACAAACCAGAAGCCATCAATGCCGCATGAGTGGCATCCTTCCCTCCATGGATTTTAAAACTGAAGCCGGAATGGAAAGGAAATTTTGTCCATGACACTTTCAGGCGTCCCTCCCAATGGCTTGATTGATCACAAGGTTGGTGATAAAACTACGCTTCCTGGGCATTTTCTCAACTGATTGAATCAAATGAATCGCCGTGAATTTCTCTGCCGCACGTCCCTGGTGGCTTCGGGTTTGATGCTGGCACCTTCGCTTGGTTGGTCGGCCGAGACAAGCTTCCCCGTGGTCCGCACCCCGGAAGCAAAACGCAAATTCAAAAGCCCGGCGGTGGAGCGCACCATCGAACGTGTTCAGTCCACCATCGGCAACAAGGAACTGGCGTGGATGTTCGGCAATTGTTTTCCCAACACGCTCGACACCACGGTGGACTTTGAAATCGTCAATGGCCGTCCCGATACCTACGTCATCACCGGCGACATTGACGCGATGTGGCTGCGTGACAGCTCGGCGCAGGTCTGGCCTTACCTGCCGCTCATGCCGGAAGACCCGCAGCTCCAGCAGTTGATCGCCGGCGTCATCAACCGGCAGACGAAGTGCATTCTATTGGATCCCTACGCGAATGCTTTCTACAAGGATGCGTCCAAGGTGAGCGAATGGAAAAGTGATTTCACCGAGATGAAGCCCGGCGTGCACGAACGCAAATGGGAGGTGGACTCGCTCTGCTATCCCATCCGGCTGGCCTATGGTTATTGGAAAATTTCCAAGGACACCGCGCCCTTTGATGATGCGTGGCGCGAAGCCATCTTGAAAACCGTCCAGACCTTCCGCGAACAGCAGCGTAAAACTGGCAAAGGCCCATATCATTTCATGCGCCGCACGGAATGGCAGACCGACACGGTGGCGGGTCACGGCTATGGCAATCCCGGCAAACCGGTGGGCCTGATCTGCTCCATGTTCCGTCCCAGCGACGACGCGACGGTGTTTCCGTATCTGGTGCCGGCAAATTTCTTCGCGGTGGTGAGCCTGCGGCAGGCGGCGGAGATGCTGGAACAGATCCAGCACGATACGGTTCTTGCCAGAGAATGTCGGGCGCTGGCGGACGAAGTGGAACAGGCGTTGCACAAATACGCCATCATCCAACATGCGAAGCTGGGTCGGGTCTATGCCTATGAGGTGGACGGTTACGGCAACTATTATTGCATCGACGACGGCAATGTTCCGAGCCTGTTGTCGCTGCCGTATCTCGGCGCGGTGAAGCCGGAAGATAAAACGTATCAGAACACCCGCCATCTGGTTTTGTCGGAGGCCAATCCTTATTACTGCCAAGGCAAGGCCGCCAATGGACCGGGCGGTCCGCACGTGGGCATGGACATGATCTGGCCGCTGGGATTGATCGTGGAGGGTTTGACTGCCACCCAGGACCGGGAGATCAAGCAATGCCTCGCCACACTGCAAAAGACGCATGCGGGAACCGGCTTCATGCACGAGGCATTCAACAAGGACAACCCCAATCAATTCACCCGGTCGTGGTTCGCCTGGGCCAACACCATCTTCGGTGAACTGGTCTTGAACACATTTAATAGAAATCCGGACTTGTTAAATTAAGAAATCATTTAACACTGTCCGCAGCACTAATCACAAGTAACCCGAAATAAATCTATGGCGAGCATTCCCACCGCGACAACTTCCTCCTCTTCCCCGAACAACGGCCAGACCTACCGCGGACCGTTTGCGATCATGACGGTGCTGTTTTTCATGTGGGGATTCATGACGGTGTTCAACGACATCCTGATCCCGCGCTTCAAGGAGGCGTTCACGCTGGATTTTTTCCATGCGATGCTGGTGCAACTCGCGTTTTTTGGCGCCTATTTCGTGGGCTCCCTGCTCTATTTCCTGATTTCGGCGGCGACGGGCGACCCCATC
>Ga0247688_1000029_pt1 | contig 98410 bp, 96 predicted proteins | sample CNK29_metaG_FD_182718 | JGI IMG/M metagenome (GOLD analysis project Ga0247688, IMG submission 182718) | Soil microbial communities from Purdue University Martell Research Forest, Indiana, United States - CNK29 | ecosystem: Environmental > Terrestrial > Soil > Temperate forest > Bulk soil... | reverse complement strand
CCCTGAACCTCGTAGCAGCCGACGTGAGGAGGCTCCATCTGAACGCCGTCGAGTTAGAGCCTCCTCACGTCGGCTGCTACGGTTCAGGGGCACCCATCGCGGCTTTTCGCGGGCCGGGGATTCTCTCTCCGGTGGGGGGTGAGGGAGTGACCGATTAATCCACCAGTTGTCATTGAGAAATGGTATGAAACTTTTGAAACATTCCCTGGTCACGCGCCGTCGAAAACTGCTGCTCGTCGGCACGATTGCCGTCTTTGGTGTGTGGCTGTGTCTGCCGGCGCGACCGTTCCGGCCGGTGGAACCGGTTCCCGCCGGCATCGTGGACATGCACTGTCACATCGCCGGCATCGGCGCGGGCGGCAGTGGTTGCTGGGTGTCGCCGCGACTGCGGAACAACTGGCGGTTCAAGATTTACCTGCGCAGCTTCGGGGTATCAAAGCGGGAGTTGCTGGAGCAGGGCGACACTCTGGTGGGCGATCGCATTTCAGAATCACTGTCCAAGAGTAAATTTGTGAGTCAGGCCGTGCTGCTGGCGCTCGACGGCGCGGTGGATGCAAATGGAAATCTCGACACGAACCGGACCGAAGTGTTTGTGCCCAACGAATTCGTCGCCGGCGTCTGCGCGCGGCACACGAACCTGCTGTTCGGCGCGTCCGTGAATCCGTATCGTCCCGATGCGCTGGAACGGTTGGACTGGGCGAAGGCGCATGGCGCGGTGCTGGTGAAATGGATTCCGCCGGTCATGGGGATTGATCCAAGCGACCCGCGGCTGATTCCGTTTTACCAGAAAATGGTGGAGTTGCACCTGCCGCTGCTGTCGCACACCGGACGGGAAAAATCCTTTTCCGGCGCAGCCGAGGAATTTGGCGACCCGGAAAAACTGCGGTTGCCCTTGAGCCTCGGCGTGACGGTCATTGCGGCGCACATTGCGTCGTCGGAAAAATACGGCGGCGAACGCGGCCCCGACCGGCTGGCACGCCTGATGCGCGAGTATCCGAATCTTTACACGGACATCTCCGCGCTGACGCAGATCAACAAGCCGGGCGCATTGAAGGAGGCTCTGACCAAACCGGAATTTTCCGGCCGGCTCATTTACGGCACGGATTTCCCCTTGATCAACACCGCGCTGGTTTCGCCCTGGTATTCATTTCACCTGTCGCTCCGGCAAAAATATTCCATCTGGCGGACCAAAAATCCTTGGGATCGGGATGTGTTGATGAAACAGGATCTGGGCGTGCCGGCGGAAACGTTCGCGCGGTCGGCGGGGATGCATGGAAAATAGCCGGCAAATTGGTGGGGCGAGCGTCCTCGCGAGCAATCGGTCAATTGAAAACCTTGCTGCCACGGCTCGCGAGGACGCTCGCCCCACCGGGATTTTCCCGCCCACCATTCGCAAAGGTGAATTGACTTTGCCGCCGCAGTTTTCTAGCTTCTTCCGGCAAAGACCCCGCCGCTTTGCCCCGGATTTTCGTCCGGGGATTTTTATTGAAAACGCGCGGCGCGGTTTGCACCACAATTTATGGCAAACACAATTCTCGTCGGCGCCCAGTGGGGCGACGAAGGCAAAGGCAAAATCATTGACGTGCTCACCGAGTCGGCGGACATCGTGGTCCGTTACGCCGGCGGCAACAACGCCGGGCACACCGTCTGGGTCGGCAAGACAAAATACGTCCTGCACCTCATCCCGTCCGGCATCCTGCGCAAGAACAAGCTGTGCGTCATCGGCAACGGCGTGGTCGTGGATCCGCTCGGCCTGGTCAGCGAGATGGAAGGCCTGAAAAAAATCAACGTCAAGGTCAACCCCAAGAATTTCGTGTTGAGCGAAACGGCGCACGTCGTGTTCCCGTATCATCGCGAACTCGATGCGCAGCGCGAAGTGCTCAAGGGCAAGAACAAGATCGGCACCACCAAGCGCGGCATCGGCCCGGCTTACGGCGACAAGGCGGCCCGCGTCGGCTTGCGCGTGAATGATCTCGTGGACCCGGCCCGTCTCGAGGCCAAGCTGTTTGTTAGGATCAAGGAAAACAACGCCATCCTTAAATCGCTCGGCGCAAAACCGCTTTCGTTCAAGCAGGTCTTCGCCGAATACAACAAGGCGGGCCAGTATCTCAAGCCGTTCGTGACGAACACCGTGGTTCTCCTGCACACGGCGATCCGCAATCAAGCGGACATTTTATTTGAAGGCGCGCAGGGGACGTTCCTCGACATTGACCACGGCACCTACCCGTTCGTCACGTCATCCAACACTACGGCGGGCGGTGCCTGCACCGGTTCCGGCGTGCCGCCGCATCGCATGGACCGCGTGGTTGGCGTGATGAAGGCTTACACCACACGCGTCGGCGAAGGACCGTTGCCGACGGAGAACCAGGAGATTTCCGATCTGCTCCATGGCATGGGCCGCGAATTCGGCGCGACGACCGGTCGCGCCCGCCGCTGCGGCTGGTTCGATTCCGTCGCCACCCGCCACGCGACGATGGTCAACGGCATTGACGATCTCGCCATCACGAATCTCGACGGACTCGACACGGTGGAGACGATCAAGGTCTGCGTGGCGTATCGCCGCGGCAAGAAGCAATACGATTACATTCCGAACGACGCAGAAATCCTCGCCGAATGCGAACCGGTTTACGTCGAGTTCGAAGGCTGGCGCACGCCGACCGACAAGGCACGCCAGTTCAAAGATCTGCCGCTCAAGGCGCGCGAGTATTTGAAAGCGATCGCCGGTTTGACGGATGCGAAACTGTTCATCGCGTCCATCGGGCCGGGTCGTGACCAGACGATTTTTGTGTGAGATGAAAGCCAAACGCTTCAACGCAAAGAGCGCAAGGGTCGCGGAGAGGCGCGGAGAGGAAACCGGATTTTCCTCTGCGAATCTCTGCGTTCTCCGCGCCTCTGCGTTAAGTTTTTGTCTTTGAATTTCCAATGAGTGCCGCAATGACAAATCTTTCACCCGAAGCCAAAACGAACTTGCCCCGCCACGTTGCGGTGATCATGGACGGCAACGGGCGTTGGGCGAAGTCGCGGCATCTGCCGCGCATCGAGGGCCATCGGCGCGGCGCGGATTCGGCGCGCGAAATCATCCGCACGGCGGGCGAACTCGGCATCAAGTATCTCACGCTCTACGCATTTTCCGCCGAGAACTGGAACCGCCCCAAGGACGAGGTGGACGCGCTGATGAAGTATCTCGTCCATTATCTCAAGACCGAGACGAAGGATCTGAACAAGAATAATGTCCGGCTCGAGGTCATCGGCCAGATTCATCGGCTGCCGGACAACGTGCAGGAGCATCTCGCCAAATCCATCGCGACGCTTTCCAAGAACAACGGCCTGACGCTGATCATGGCCTTGAGCTACGGCAGCCGCATCGAGATTGTCGAAGCCGTCCGGCAGATCGCGCAGAAGGCCAAGGCCGGCAATCTGGATCCCGCGGACATCACGGAGAAGGTGATTTCCGACCATCTGTGGACGCGCAACGTGCCGGATCCGGACCTGCTCATCCGCACCAGCGGCGAGATGCGCGTGAGTAATTTCCTCCTGTGGCAGATTTCCTACGCGGAACTGGTCGTCACGCCAACGCTCTGGCCGGATTTCAAGAAGCCCCAGTTCTACGCCGCGCTGGAGGAATACGCCTTGCGCCACCGGCGTTTCGGCGGGGTTTAATTGAGCTTTCTTTTTAACAGGAGGAAACAGAGGGAACGGAGTCGCCAGCCGGGAGAAACTTGTCGCAGAAGAGTGAAAAAATCATCTTCGGTTTTGTGGTGCTAAAAATCTTGATTGGGCGAAAAAATTCATCTTTTAATTTCTCCGTTTCCTCCGTTTGCTCCTGTTCCAACTTCAACCTTCCGCCACCAGCGGCAAGATGCGCGTGAGCAATTTTCTCCTATGGCAGATCTCCTACGCGGAACTGGTCGTCACGCCAACGCTCTGGCCGGATTTCAAGAAGCCCCAGTTCTACGCCGCACTGGAGGAATACGCCTTGCGCCACCGTCGTTTCGGGGGCGTTTAATCCGGCAATAACCCAAGGTTTTTTGCGAACCAGGCAAAAAAACAAAACCCAACCTGATACAAAATCAGATTAGGCTGAAATTAACCGTTATGAATCAAGCGCGATGGAAACGACGGCGATAGCCAAGCAGCATCACGCCGCCGACCGCCAGCATTGCCCAAGTTGAGGGTTCGGGAACCGGAGCAGTCGTTACGGTCAAATTATTAAACCCGACGTCGCTGCCATTGCCGCCCGCGTGATCGAACACGTCCATCCCGATCAGAGACCCTGAAAATGTGCCATTCCAGCTGTCGGTGCCATTGCCGTTAAAAGCAATGGCGCTATAAGTGCCGGCACCGGTGACCGTGAAGGCGATATTGATGGCATTTTGATATTGGTAACCCAAGGGCCCGGCATTGGCGCCCGTTGACCCGGCATCGGTATAATAATAATTATTCGGACCACCGCCGATGATCGCAAAAGTTATCGCATTCCCCGAGCCGTTCAACAAGCTAACGCCAGCCTGTGTTCCAGGATCGAGAGCTCGCATGTTAAAGTTGATTGAAACGGTCTGGCCAATGGTTAAAGCGCCACCGTCAAATGTATTGTAGGCGTCCACACTTCCTCCGTTTCCAGGGGCGGTGTTTTGATAGCTATACGCCTGCCATGCATTGCCCAAACTGGGCTGTGAGCCGTAGTAGGTGCCTTCGCCATTGTTGCCGGCGGCTCCGGGGGTCAGAACCACCGTCCAGACATCAACCGGATTTGCGCTTTGATCTACTCCATCCGGGCTGCCACCCGGATCGGAAGTTGCCGTATAGGAAAAATTATTGGACGCCGATGCCACACTGACAGCACTGACCAAGCTCAAAAGAATGAATGGAGATTTTTTCATGATTTTCTGATTTTTGTGATACTGCATTGCGGGTTGTCACAACACTCTGCCTGATTGTCGGAATCTGACCACCCCTCTTTGGAGGGGTAAGGGATTTCGCTCCGGCCGGATTTCAAGAAGCCCCAGTTCTACGCCGCGCTGGAGGAATACGCCTTGCGCCACCGGCGTTTTGGCGGGGTTTAATTGAACTTTCTTTTTAACAGGAGGAAACAGAGGGAACGGAGTCGCCAGCCGGGAGAAACTTGTCGCAGAAGAGTGAAAAAAATCATCTTCGGTTTTGTGGTGCTAAAAGTCTTGATTGGGCGAAAAATTCAACTTTTAATTTCTCCGTTTCCTCCATTTGCTCCTGTTCCAACTTCAGCCTTCCGCCACGAGCGGCGAGAATTGCCGTGTCTCCGGATCGAAGGCGAACATTTCCGCCGTGGCGATCTTGAAGAACCAGCCGTGCAACCGCAGCGAACCGTCCATCAGGCGGTCCTGCACACAGGTGTAGCTGTGCAGATTGTCGAGGCCGAACAGGACGTTTTCCTCGGCGGCGGCGGTTTCGCGTTCCTCCAGATCCTGGAGATGGACGTAATCCTTTTTCAGCGTCTCCAGCACGGGAGTGGCCAGCCGCAACCAGTCGCGCAGATGGGGCGTGGAGTCGCTAACCGGATTTTTGCCGAGCAGGGCCCGGATGGCGCCGCACTGCGAATGGCCGCAGATGACGATGTCACTGACCCGCAGGTTTTCCACGGCGAACTCGATGGCGGCGGCGGTGGAGTTCGTGTCGCCGCGCACGTTCGAGGGTGGAACGATGTTGCCGACATTTTTGACGACGAACAGATCGCCCGGCTTGCTCTGCGTGATGAGTTCCGCCAGCACGCGCGAATCCGAGCAGGTGATGAACAGCGTGTGCGGATGCTGCTCCTGCTGCGACAGCTTGCGGAACAGTTTCCGGTAGTTGCCGAACTCTTCAGTCCGGAACTTGTGAACGCCTTCAATGAGTCGTTGCATTTTAATTAGAAGTCAACAGTCAGTGGTCAGTAGTTCGTAGCAGGATTGTCGAATGCTTCTGACTGCTCACGACTGACTACGAAATATTTTTATTCTTCGCGCGCGATTCCTCGGTGAGCCGCGCCTTGAATTTTGTCAATTCCGCCTGCAACCGTTCGTCGCCTGTGGCGATGATCTGCGCGGCCAGGATGCCCGCATTGCGTCCGCCGTTGATGGCGACCGTGGCCACCGGCACGCCCGGGGGCATCTGCACCATGGAGAGCAGGGAATCCAGACCGTCCGTGGACTTGCCCAGGATCGGCACGCCGATGACGGGCAGGGTGGTGAACGCCGCCGTGACACCCGCCAGATGCGCCGCGCCGCCCGCGCCGCAGATGATGACTTTCAGTCCGCGTTCGATCGCGCCGGAGACATATTCTTCCAGCCCGTGCGGATCGCGGTGGGCGGAAATGACCTTGGCTTCCGAGGCGATGCCGAATTCTTTCAAGGATTCGGCGGCGGCTTTCATGACCGGCCAGTCGGAATCGCTGCCCATCAAAATGCCGACCAGAATTGAATTTGCTTGGCTCATGTTTAAAATAGTTAAATGCGGCGGGAAAATATCAGCGCGGCGGCGGCGGCGCAACGCTTACCCGCCGGGCTGGCCGGATAATTCCGTGACGCTTTGCCAGTTGTCCAGCCCTTCACACCAATATTGCATTTCGCGGCTGATTTCACCGGCGTGCAGCATCGCCTGCACTTGCGAAAGGGTGAACGGCCCGGTCTGTTGCGTTCCGTCATGCACGAAGATGGTGGGTGTTTCCGTTGGGTGCACCATCCGGCGGGTCGGAACCGTCACCCGGATTGGCCCCGGGTTGCTGCTAAGCGGCTCGCTTTCATCCGTCGCTTCGTGTCGGCGGACGATCCATTTGTAAGCGGCGACCAGTCCCAAGCCGGCGAGAAACCCGCCGACATGTGCGCCGAAGGCCGTGCCGCCACCGGTTTGATGAAAATAAAATCCGAAAACCATCCAGAAAAGATCTTTGGCAAACCAGAACGAGATCGCGACCCATGCGGGCAGCACAAATTCGCCACTGCCGAAGGCGATAAAGAAAAGCCAGTAGAAATACTTGAACTCAATGTCCGTTTTCGCCCGCAGCAGGAGATACATTCCCATGCACGCCGTGATCGCACCCGAGGCACCGCCCATTGGCATCATGGATTCGAAATGCTCCGGTGTGAAAGCAATGTAAGACAGCGCCGCAAGGATTCCGCTGACCAGGTAAAAAACTGTGAAGCGCACCCGGCCGATCATGTCCTCCACGCAACAGCCGAAAAGGAACAGGTAGATCATGTTGCCCAGTAGATGAAAAATTCCTGCGTGGACAAACATCGAGGTCAGATACGTCCACCAGTAGGATTCCCCGGGGATCAGCCAGAGATGCTCAAAAATCCAGTCGTTTGATACGCCGCCGGTATTGATGGAACAGATGAGGGACACGAGATAGACCAGCGTATTGAGGCCGATGATGGAGAAGGTGACCAGCGGCAACCGTCCGGTCTGGTAATTCATTCCGACTGGCAGGATGACAATCATGGAGAGTTCTTGGGAGACGAGTTCAATTCAAAACGAGGGCCGAGTCAAGTCGGCGTTTGGAAATTGAAAAAACGGCCGGTTAAGGCCAAGTTCAACGCCGTTGACTGCGCTTCAAAAAATCTCAGAGTTCCTGGCGCTGCGGCGCAACACCTCGTTGCTGCTCGTCGCGCTCGTGCTCGCGGGCACGGGCGAAAAACTCTGGCTCGGTTTCGCGCCCAAATACATCGAGGTGCTGGCGCACGGCGTGCTGTCGGCGGCCCAAATTATTTTAATCATCGGCATTTTCGACGCACTGCAAACATTGCTCGGCGCAATCTATGCCTATCCCGGCGGCTGGCTCACGGATCATTGGGGACAAAGAAAATCGTTGCTGTTGTTTAGCGCCATTTCCATCACCGGTTACGCTTTGGTGCTGGTCTGGCAAAGCTGGCTGGCGCTGCTGCTCGGCGCATTTTTATTTTTGGCCTGGAGCGCGTTGTCGTTGCCGGCGACGCTGTCCGTCATCGCCACGTCGCTGCAAAGCAACCGGCATACGATGGGCGTGGGCGTGCAATCCATGATCCGCCGCGTGCCGATGATGCTCGGCCCGCTCCTCGGCGGCTGGCTGCTCACGCGCTACGGCTGGACGGATGGTGTGCGTTACGCGCTCGCCTTGTGCATCGCGATGAGCCTGCTGACGCTGGTCTTTCAGTGGTTCATGTTTGACATAGCGGCGTCTCGGCAGAGCGCCGCCATCACGGACAAAAATGAACAGCGGCGCTCTGCCGAGACGCCGCTACAACATTCTTTTTTCACCGTCGTCAAATCCTTCACGCCCGCGCTGCGTGAACTGCTCGTGAGCGACATTCTCATCCGTTTCTGCGAACGGATCCCCTATGCGTTCGTGATTCTGTGGGCGATGGATTCCGGCGGCGTCACCGCGCAGCAATTCGGGTATCTCGTCGCATTCGAGATGATCACGGCGATGTTCTGCTACATCCCCGTCGCGCATCTGGCGGACAAATACGGCCGCCGCCCGTTCGTGCTCATCACGTTCGTGTTCTTCACGCTGTTTCCGGTGACGCTGCTGTGGGCGCACGATTTCCGGTGGCTGGCGCTGGCGTTCGTCGTGCGCGGACTGAAGGAATTTGGCGAGCCGGCGCGCAAGGCGCTCATCATCGGCGAGGCGGTGCCGGAATTGCGGGCGCGGACTTACGGCGCCTATTATCTCATCCGCGATTGCACGGTGACGAGCGGTTCGTTTCTTGGCGCATGGTTGTGGCACATGAGTCCGCAGGCGAATTTCATCGGCGCGGCCATTTGTGGCGCGTTGGGCACGGTCTGGTTCTGGTGGTTTATTTACCGGAAGGACAAGGGGTGAATTCCGCAAATGCTTCCGTGACGGGCTTTGGTCAGGTTGGAGTCTGGGTCGCATTTCTTGCAGCGCCAAACGCGCCATTCAAAAATCCCAACGGGATTCCGGCTCAAAGCCCAAGGTTGGCGCGCCAGCGCCAACCTTGGGTGCCAGGCGGAAAAGGAAACAACGCCAAAGGCGTTGTGGCCAGGGTCAGGCGCGCGCGCGGGAACGAATGGGCCACAACCGCCTTGCGGTTGGATCGTTGGTGGGACCATGACCCAAGGTAGCTCGGTCCGAGCCGGACTGGCCACACTCGCAACCTTGGGCTGAGGGACACAATCCCTTTGGGATTAAACAACCAGGCCGATTCTCAGCAAACTGAGATGCGCCCTAAAATCTACATCTGTAAAGAATGCGCTTGACATTATCTACGTTTGTAGAGAATCTCGGCGCATGTCCAAGCCAACCGTGGAACTTACCGAATCCGAATGGTCAGTCATCAAGGCCGTTTGGGAAACCGAACCCTGCACCGCGCCGGTGATCCAGGAAAAACTGTTCAAGCCGACGGGCTGGCATTATTCGACCGTCCGCACCTTGATGGATCGCATGGTGGCCAAGGGCGTGCTCAAGGCGAAGAAGGAGGGCAAGCTGACCATTTACCAGTCCGCCGTCACCCGGGCGCAGGCGCAGAGCGGGGAATTGTTTTACGCGCTCAAACATGCTTTCAACGGCGCGCTCACGCCGATGGTGCAATGTCTCTTGGAGAACAGCAATCTCGACGCGACGGAACTGGCGGAACTGGAATCGTTGATCAAGGCGAAGAAAAAATCCGCGAAGAAGTGATCCCCACCAAGGCGAGACATGAATTCTATTGTCGAAATTCTGAACCACCGGGGCGGAAGTTTTTTAAGCTTTGCGTGGCCGATGCTTTGGCAATCGAGTCTGCTCATCGCGGTGCTGGCCGCGTTTGATTTTGCATTCCGGCGCAAACTCCGGGCATCTGTCCGCTACGCGCTGTGGCTGGTTGTGCTCATGAAACTTTGCATCCCGCCCACGCTGGCGCTGCCGACAAGCCCGGCTTGGTGGCTGCACAAAACTCCGCCGCCCGTCGTCGCCAAACCCTTGCCGCATTATACGGTCACTTACGACAATGGGCCGCTGCCACAAATCCCCCAGGTTTCGCTGCCTGTTGTCATCCAGCCAAAACCGTCCTTGAATTTTGCCGCGTGGTTGTTGGTGGGATCCGCTGCCGTGAGCCTGGCTTTGTTTGTCTGGTTGTTGGTGCGCTGGTGGCAAGTCGCGCGGTTGGTGCGCGGCGCTTCGGCGGCGGAACGATTTTCTGGACAATTCAATGACGCGCTGCGGCTGGCCGGAGCGCCGGTCTCCGACCCGGCGTGTTCGCGTTCGCTTCTGAAACACGCCGGGTCGGAGACCGGCGTTCCGGGCACACGGCAAAGGTTCGTGCAGTTGAAAATTGTCAACGGCCGGGTTTCGCCCGCCGTTTGTGGGTTGTTTCGTCCGGCGATTTTGATTCCGCAATCGCTCGCGGAAAATTTCTCGGACGAACAGCTGCGTGCAGTGCTGCTGCATGAATTGATTCATCTGCGCCGCCGCGATGTGTGGGTGAATTTTCTGCAGGCGCTGCTCCAGATTGTTTACTGGTGGCATCCGCTGCTCTGGCTGGCGAATGCGCGCATCCGCCGCGTGCGCGAAGAAGCCGTGGATGACGCCGTGATGCTGGCGCTTCGCGACGAAGCGGAAGCCTACGCACCGACGTTACTGGAAGTGGCGAAATTCGCGTTGAATCGTCCACTGGCAAGCCTCGGTCTGGTGGGAATTATCGAGTCTCGCAGCGCGCTGCGGCAGCGCATCGAACGGCTGGTGGATTTTAAACCGCCACATCAGGCTGGGTTAACATTGGTTTCGCTGCTGGGAATTCTGGCGTTCACCGCCGTCGCCGTGCCGATGGGCGAAGGGCCGGCTCCGGCGGAAAAATCATCTGCGGTTGCCACGACTGCGGTTGAAGAACATTCGCTGACGGTGACAGTGAACCCGGAAATTTTCATCCGCAACGTGAAGGCGCAGGCTGGGTTTACCCTGCACGCAACCAATGACGATTATACGGGCATTCTGTTGGATGTCTTGCGCGGAGAAGAAGTGGACACCGCACCGCCACACGGCCTCGCGTTCAACACCCATACCGGTGAGATCACGACGCAAAACAAACCGGAGCAGTTGGAAATCTTCCGTCAGGTTATCGAACAATTGAACCAGGCTGACGGCAAATGCGAACTGCCTCTTCGTAATAATTTCCGTCGCAAGAGCGTGTTGATTGAAGCCCGGATTTATCAGATGCCAGCTGGTGACTTTCAAAATATTGTTTCAGGTTTGCAATTTTACCGAGGCGGCCGGGGAAGTGATGCTTGGTGGTCGGTATCGCCGGAAAAATTCAAGCAATTCGTTGGCAGCTTGGAATTGTCCGGACTGCAATTGATCCAGCGGCCCCGTATCCAGACCGGGAGTGGCATGACCGCTTCATTTTATGTTGGCGACGCAGCCAACAGCGTTGAGTTTGACTGCAAACCGTTTGCGAAAGAGGGGTTCGTTGACCTGACGCTGCAAAGCACCGTTATCAGCGGCCGGCCGGCCAATACGTTCACCAATCGCTTTGGCATCCGGGCATCAGCGGAAGACCACGGAGGCATTGTGGTTCGCGTGGAAAACTTTGATGGCGATGCCGGCACCAATTTGGTGGCGGTCATTGGCATCCAAATCGTGACCAACCTGGTGGCGGGTGGAAGTCCGCCGGTAAATACGGCAGCAAAAACTTTGCGAACCATGACGTTCAAGCTGGATCATCCGGTTAGTCAGGGCGAATTGAAGGAAACATTGCTGGCGGCGGGTGTGGAGATTCCGACGACCGCCTACTTTTACACTGACAGCGGAATGATGCTGGTGCGTGGTTCCGAGGAACAACTAGCGCGGGTGAACCGGCTAGTGCTGAAGCTGAATGGATTTTCACCAAAGGAAGTGGAAGCCAGCAACAATCAATTCATCAAAGAAATCGGCGACGTTGGCTTTGGAAATATCTCCACCACCCCGATGACGAATCTTTTTAGCAGGCACTTTAGAGTGGACACAAACTTATTTACTGCTGCTTTGCAAAAAGCCACCGGCATGCAAGCCGAGGATGTTCCGACAATGGCTAGAAGTCTTTTCAACAAGCTGGGCGTGGACTTGGATTTGCCAGGCAAGTCAGTGTTCTATGGCGATCGTTTGGGTGAACTATTTGTGAGAGCAACGAAACCGGACTTGGATGTGATTGAACAGGCGCTTTCAGTGCTCATCTCCGCTCCACCGCAAATCCACATCAAGGCGCGGTTTCTGGAAGTGCCGAAAGGAACCTTGGCTGGATTGGAAAATGTCATTACCGTCACGAATCAACCCGTTCGATCGAACCAAGTTGCCGGATCGGTCGGGATTTTGACGGATAAAAATTTCAGAACCGTGTTGCACAACTTGGAAGCGCGCTCCGACGCTGAAACATTGGCCGAGCCGGAAGTGGTCACAACCAGCGGGCGGCAGGCTCAAATGCGGGCGACGCAGACGGTGGTCACGATTGTCACCAATTTTGTGTTTCAGGAAAATGCCGCCAACGGCACTGGTTCGGTCGTCACTCAAACCAGTCAAATCGAAACCGGTCCGGTTTTGGATGTCGTTCCTTACGCATTGTCCGATGGCTATACGATCAATCTGACCGTCATCCCATCGTTGATAGAATTTTTAGGCTACGACGCACCACCCACCAATACGACGGCAACCTTCAATCGCGCCGGAGAAAAAATTGATCTGCCGAAAAGCTTGCCTCGCTTCACCGTCCGGCAAGTGACGGCAACCTTGAATTTATGGGACGACCAGACTGCCATCATCAGCGGGTTGCCTGAAAAAGATTACGTCAACGGCAAAGAAGTTGCCGGTAAATCAAAAGCCAGTGATAAAGAATTGTTGATTTTCGTTACCGCCACGATCATTGACCCGGCGGGCAATCGGGTTCATGCCGACAAGGATTTGCCGTTCGCACAAAATGGAATTCCGCCACAGCCGCCGCAGCCGAAATGATTTCATCCAAATGCAGAGACGCGGAGGTGGCAGAGAGGCGCAGAGTTTGATGATTCGGCAAAATATTTTTCTCAGCGTTCCTTTGCGTTCTCTGCGCCTCTGCGTTTAAAAAATTGTCTACATTTCGTCACGCGGTTGTCACCCGGCTGTCTCTGCGTTTGGCGTGCGTTTGCTACAGCGAGTGCAGGGAAATAATTTTGATTCCGGGGACGCGGAACAGCGGCTTGCCGGGCAGTTCGCTGGTGATGAATTCATCCGCGCCCTGGCGGAGGGCGGAAGCCAGATTCAACGCATCACCCGCGGCCAGGCCGAATTTTTTTGCCAGCGACAGCGCGGCGTCTCCCAGTTCCCCGCTGAACGGCTCAATCGTCGCCGTCTGAAAATAGTCATTGTAAAAATTCACTTCCGGCTGACGCTTCTCAAAAATCGGCTTGGGCAGCACTTCCAGTTTCACATTTTCACAGGTATAAAACCCAAGGCTCTCATCGCTCAGGATGGACATGGCGCGAGCGTGGAACTCGCCGCGTTTCCATGCTGAAATCAAAACGCCCGAATCAAGGAATGTTTTCAATGAAAACGCCCCCGACGTTCGGCCAGTTCAGCGGCAATGCCTTCTGCGTCCAACGGTTCACCCCGTTCCGCAGCGCCCGCATCGAGCAAAGCTTTTAACCGCCGCCCGCGCGCCGTCGTGGGCTGCCATTCCGGCGCGTTCTGCCGGGAAATTTTTTCCGCCAATGCCGCCACGATGAACCGGCTGCGGCCGTTGTGCGCGTCGGGCAGGGCGCGGAAAATCTTCAACGGCACCTTCACGCTCACTAATTTGGTTGTAGTCATACCCGAAGTAATACCGGAGGTTGGATTTTGTCAAATCCGAACTCAACCACGTTTCCAGGCAAAAAGTCCGGGCTCCGTTGAATCTGCCGTCTCCATTTCGTCACGCGGTTGTAACCCGGCCGTCTTTGTGTTTGGCGCACGGCCCGCTAGCCTGTGAGCATGGTGCCGCGTATCTTGATCGTGGATGACGAGAATGATTTCATCGAGCTGTTGCAATACAAGCTCGCGGGGCACGGCTATGACCTGATCGTGGCCAACGACGGCGTCCACGCCTTGAGCCAGGCGCGGCAGATGAAGCCCGACCTCATCCTGCTCGACATCCTGCTGCCCGATCTGGACGGCATCTCCGTCTGCGAGATTCTTCATCGTCAGCCTTCCACCAAAAAGATCCCGGTCATCTTCATGAGCGCGCTCACCGGCGACGTGACCAAGCGCACCGTGGCGATGCATGCGGAGGATTTCTTCACCAAGCCGCTCGATCTGCCCCGGCTGGAAAGGCGCATCAACGAACTGCTGCACATCGCCCCGGCGGCGAATTGATTTGTCATCGGAAATTATCGGGCATGACTTGCGGACTTCCCTCGCCCTTCGGAGGGGAGAGAATCCACGGCCCGCGAAAAGCCGCGATTTGAGCCCCTGAACGGTAGCAGCCGACGTGAGGAGGCTCTACTCGACGACGTTCAGATGGAGCCTCCTCACGTCGGCTGCTACGAAGTTCATGGGTGGGGATCGAGGGTGAGGGGTGGCAGCTTGCGGGTTCGCGTGAGATTATCTCAAAAGACGCTGTGGGCATTGTGGCCTCAGGTCAATTCGCTGGTTGTTTCGACTTTTCCACTCCTCACCCCGGCCCTCTCCCTCCGAGGGGCGAGGGAGAAAAATGCAAGACAAGGCAGCCGGCCACGCGCTTCGCTTGACTTGCCTCCGCTTCATCTTCATTTTCATGGGCGTTTAAGGAAATGATATGAGCGCACCACATAATTTAGCCAACACACTTCAGAAATTTGATCTCGGCAACGGGAAACAGGGACAATTCTATTCGCTGCCCGCGCTCGAAAAGGCCGGCATCGGTCCGATCTCCAAATTGCCGGTCTCCATCCGCATCGTGCTGGAATCCGTCCTGCGCAACTGCGACGGCCTGAAAGTGCAGGAAGCGAACGTGAAGGAACTCGCCAACTGGAAGCCCACCGAGGAACGCACGGCGGAAATCCCGTTCGTGGTCGCGCGCATTGTGTTGCAGGATTTCACCGGCGTGCCGCTGCTGGTGGACCTGGCGGCGATGCGGTCGGCGGTGGCGAAGATGGGCAAGAACCCCAAGATCATCGAGCCGCTGGTGCCGGTGGACCTGGTGGTGGACCACTCCGTGCAGGTGGATTTTGCCGGCACGTCGGATTCCATGGCGCGCAATCTGGACCTGGAATTCTCCCGCAACCGCGAGCGTTATCAATTTCTCAAGTGGGGCATGCAGGCGTTCGACACGTTCAAGGTCGTGCCGCCGGGCATCGGCATCGTGCATCAGGTGAATCTGGAATATCTCGCCAAGGGAGTTCTCTCTCAACCCTCAACTAACAACTCTCAACTATTTTATCCCGACACACTGGTCGGCACGGATTCGCATACGACGATGATCAACGGCATCGGCATCGTGGGCTGGGGTGTTGGCGGCATCGAAGCCGAGGCGGGCATGCTGGGTCAGCCGGTTTATTTCCTCACGCCGGATGTCGTGGGCGTTCACATGACTGGTGCGTTGCGCGAAGGCGTCACCGCGACCGATCTCGCACTCACCGTCACGCAGATGCTGCGCAAGGCGAAGGTCGTCGGCAAATTTGTGGAATTTTACGGCCCCGGCGCGACGGCGTTGCCGGTGGTGGATCGCGCGACCATCGCAAACATGGCGCCCGAATACGGCGCGACGATGGGCTTTTTCCCGATCGATGCCGAATGTGTGAATTATCTGAAGGCGACCGGCCGCAGCGACGAAGCGGTCAAGGCTTACGAGAATTATTACAAGGCGCAGGGAATTTGGGGCATTCCGAAAAAGGGCGACATCGCCTATTCGCAGGAATTGGAACTCGATCTTGCCAGCGTTGTGCCCAGCGTGGCGGGACCGAAACGTCCGCAGGACCGGATTGAACTGCCCAAGATGAAACAGGAGTTCACGGCCGCTTTCAGCAAGCCGGTCACGGAAAATGGTTTTGGCATGAAGGTGGAGGAATTGACGCGCACCGTGCATGTTGCGGCAGGTGGCGAGTTTCATCCGGGTGGCGGCAGTCAGTTGGGGAACGCGAACGGCAAAGTCCGGCGTAGTGAGGGCGAGATGGCCGCTGAGCACCCGGCGCCCGATCCGATTCATGGTAACGCCGCGCACATCGAGGGCGATGTCCGCAATGGTTCCGTCCTCATCGCGGCCATCACCAGTTGCACCAACACCAGCAATCCGTCCGTCATGCTGGCGGCCGGACTCGTTGCCAAGAAGGCTGTGGAAAAGGGAATGACCGTCAACAGCACGGTGAAGTCCTCACTCGCGCCCGGCAGCCGAGTGGTCACGGATTATTTGAACAAGACCGGCCTCTCGCCGTATCTCGACAAGCTCGGTTTCCAGACCGTCGGCTATGGTTGCACGACGTGCATCGGCAATTCCGGCCCGCTGCATCCGGCCATCGAAGACGCCATCGTGAAGAATAATCTCGTCGCCGCCAGCGTGCTTTCCGGCAACCGGAATTTCGAAGCGCGCGTGCACCAGAACATCAAGGCGAACTTTCTCATGTCGCCGCCGCTCGTGGTTGCGTTCGCACTCGCGGGGCGAGTGGACATTGACATGAGCGTGGAACCGATCGGCAAAGACAAGTCCGGCGCGGACGTTTTCCTGAAAGATCTCTGGCCGACCTTGCGCGAAGTCCGCGACCTGATGCAGGCCGCGTTGCAGCCCGATGTGTTCCGCAAGCTTTATCAGGATTTCGCCGGACAAAATCCCAAGTGGAATGAAATCCCGTCCAGCACCGGTAACGTGTATGAGTGGGACCGCAAATCCACCTACATCCAGGAGCCGCCGTTTTTTGAAGGCTTCTCCATGACGCCCGGCAGCATCAAGCCCATCACCGGTGCGCGCGCGCTGGGCATTTTCAGCGACAGCGTGACGACCGACCACATTTCGCCTGCCGGTTCATTCAAGAAGACGACGCCCGCCGGAAAATATCTCATCGAGAACGGCGTCGCGGTGGAGGATTTCAACAGCTACGGTTCGCGCCGCGGCAACGACCGTGTGATGACGCGCGGCACGTTCGCCAACGTCCGCATCAAGAACCTGATGGTGCCCGGTGTGGAAGGCGGTGTGACCAAGTTCCAGCCGGACGGCGAACAGATGAGCATCTATGATGCCTCAATCAAGTATCAGGCGCAGAAAACGCCGCTCGTGATCCTGGCCGGACAGGAATACGGCACCGGCTCCAGCCGCGACTGGGCCGCGAAGGGCACGAATCTTCTCGGCGTTAAGGCGGTCGTGGCGCAAAGCTTCGAGCGCATCCACCGCAGCAATCTCGTCGGCATGGGCGTGCTGCCACTGCAATTCAAGGAGGGTGCTTCCGCGCAGACCTTGAAACTCGACGGCACCGAGACCTACGATATCGTCGGCCTCGATGCGAACATCAAGCCGCAGCAGGACCTGACGCTGAAGATCACGCGCAAGGACGGCTCTGTGGAAAATGTTGCCGTTCGCTGCCGCATTGATACGCCCATCGAAATCGACTACTACCAGCACGGCGGCATTTTGCCTTATGTCCTGCGCCAGTTGGTTGCGAAGGCATAAGCGGAACGCCGGTCTCCGACCCGGCAAGTTTCGAGTCAAATCACCAACTCGCCGGGTCGGAGACCGGCGCTCCAAAGTCATGCACCCGAAACCGAAGCGTGAATATTTGCGTGAGTTGGTCGCAGACAAGAACCGCTGGTCTGACCGTCAACTCACGGACGAGGAGGGCGCCCTTGGCTTCCTCGGCTGGCACGAACGCGGTTATCTGCCGCACTGTGATTTTCCGAACCTTGTCCAGTTCGTCACCTTGCGCCTCGCTGATTCAATGCCGGAATCCCGTCGCGGCGAATGGGAACATCTGCTTAAGATTGAAGATGACCGCGAGAAGCGCACGAAGCTGGAGGAATATTTGGATCGTGGAATCGGGGAATGTCATCTGCGAAATGCGCAAATCGCTCAACTGTGTGAAGAAGCTTTGTTGTTCTTTCATCATCGGCGCTACGAATTGCTCGCTTGGTGCGTGATGCCGAATCATGTTCATGTGCTCGTGCATATTTGGCGGATGCCGTTGGGCAAGATGGTGCAAAGTTGGAAGCGTTATGTTGCCATACAGGCGAAGACGTTTCCATTGGAGCGCCGGTCTCCGACCCGGCGTGTTTCTGCAAACGACACCAACGTGCCGGGTCGGAGACCGGCGCTCCAATGGCAGCGGGAATACTGGGATACGTTCATGCGGGATGAAGCGCAAGAGAAAGCCGCCATTCGCTACATCGAGAATAATCCTGTGAAAGCCAAACTCTGCGCTGCAAAGGAACACTGGCTGTTCAGCAGCGCAAGATTTCGGGATAAATATGCGCGGTTACTAATTCCGCCCGGAATGCCGGCCTCCGGCCCGGCTCATTGAAAAAGAATCGTAACACGCCGGGTCGGAGACCGGCGCTCCAATCCCAGACGTCCTCGTTGTATTGCTTGCACCCTATCCTGTATGCTGCGGGCTGTGATTCATAAAGTTCATGAGATTGCGGCGGAAGTGATCCGGCAGACCGGCAAGGACAAGCCGGCGGACGCGGCCTTGCGCGAAGTCCTCAAGCAGATCAAAGACCTCGCGCCGTTCGACGCGACGGAAATCGCCAGGACCGTTTTCATCTATTACCGCTGGCACGTCTGGCTGCGCGACGAGCGCGGCGTGGAATCCAAGATGCGCCTCGCCCTGCGGCTGGATGAACGCTTTCGTGTGAATGAATCAAACATTCCGCTGGCCGAGCTGCGCGCCAAGGCCGTGCCCGCTTGGACGGCGGAACAATTGGACGTGAGCGATGATTGGCTGCTTTCACTGCAACGGCAACCGAAATTGTGGCTGCGCGCCAAACGCGGAACGGCGGAGGCGCTGGCGGAAAGATTATTTGGCGCGGAAGCCAGTCCGGTTTCACCGGACGCCTTGATGTTCCGCGGCGAAACGGATTTGTTCAAGACACCGGAATTTCACGCGGGCGACTTTGAGATCCAGGACATCGCGTCGCAGATGGTCGGATTGTTCTGCGACCCGAAACCGGGTGAGACGTGGTGGGACACTTGTGCGGGTGAAGGCGGCAAGACGCTGCACTTGTCCGACCTGATGCAGAACAAAGGCCTGATCTGGGCGAGCGACCGCGCCGAGTGGCGTTTGACAAAACTCAAGCGGCGCACGGGTCGGGCCAAGGCGTTCAACTATCGCTCAGTGTTCTGGGACGGCGGCGCGAAGTTGCCGACGAAAACCAAGTTCGACGGTGTGCTCGTGGATGCACCTTGTAGCGGCATCGGCACCTGGCAACGCAATCCCCAAGCACGCTGGACGACTACGGTGGAAGATGTGCGCGAGCTTTCCGAGATTCAAAAAAAACTGCTGGCGAATGTCGCGCCGGGCGTGAAGCCAGGCGGCAAACTGATTTTCTCCGTCTGCACGTTGACGCGCGCCGAGACGACGGAGGTGATGGACGATTTCAACGCAAAGTTCGCCGCAGAATTTGAACCGATGGCGCTGCCGGACATTTCAGGAAGTCAGAGCCTCCTCACGTCGGCTGCTACGAAAACAATCTGGCCGCAGGATTTGGGCGGGAACGGCATGTTCATCGCCGGCTGGCGGCGGAAGAAGGCGTAGCGGCTCCTCGGCAGAGAGCCGCAATTCAATTTTAGTCACCGGCGACTTGCCGACGTGCCGCTACTTCGCCGCTTCCAGAATCTTTCCGAGGATTTTACGGATGTTTTCGTTGTGCGGTTGTGAGGCCAAGCCGAAGGTGTGGATGATGTCGAACAGGAACGCAGCGTCCGCCGGACTGAAATCGTAGTAAACCATTTCTTTGGATTTGGCCGGCCCGGGTTTTCACGGTGAACCACGTCGCCATTGGTGAAAATGATGACTTGTTTGTAATCGGCATCCGCGCATGACCCGCGCAACCCCAACCTCAGAAAAGCCTGGCAGATGACCTTGATCTTCCGCATCGCGAGAAATGGCTTGCCGGTTTGCCCCACGCAATTCGACCTGCAATTTAAAATTGCATCGAGCCATCGTAGCGGCGGTCGGCAGACCGCCACATTTTCAAAGTTCTTACAAATGCGGATCTCTGCCGGGGAGCCGCTACAATTTTAGATTCCACGCATCGGTCGAATATTTTTGCTGGGCGAGCTGTTGGGTCTCAGTTTCCGGGAATTTCTGTAATTCATCGGTCGCGTTCCAGGCTTTTTGCAGCGCGGCTTTGACCAGGTCGGCGGGCAGCTTCAGGTTCGTCAGGAAATCATCGTGACTGCGACCGGCGCGGTAGCCGGGCTGGAGCGACGGCATCCGCAAAAATTCGCGGATGAGTGTGATATCGGCGTTCAGCAGGAAGCAACCGTGAAAGAGCAGGAAGTTTTTTTTGCGGCGTTGCGAGTTGCCGCTGAATTTGTTGAGAGTTGAGAGTTGAGAGTTGAGGGCCAAGTCAGTGTGTCCGCAGACGGTGATTTCGGGTCTGGGATCCGGGGTCTGGGGTCTGGGGAGGACGGTTTCAATCGCGGCGCGGTTGCGCTCCATGATGAACTGGTTGGCCGAGGTGATATTGCGCAGCGGACCGTCGTCGGTGATGCGCAAAACGAGCGCATAGTTCAAACAGCCATGACCTTGCAATACCGTGCCGCCGCCGGAGCAGCGCCGGTAAATCGGGATGCCGCGCTTTTGACAGGCTTCGACATTCACCTCGGTCGCGACTTTGTTCGCGTAGCCGACGACGACAAACGTCTCGCGCGGCTCCCAAAAGAGCAGGGTTTCCTCGCCGTGGCCGCTTTCGCACCAGTCCAGCAGCGCCTCGTCGCCGGCGAGCTGTGCGGCCGGGGCGGGGAGGTTGAGATTGAACCATTTCATGTTAGAGTAATTTCGCTGGCGTCGGGTGGCTGAATTCGGTTTAATGGATGAGCGCAATTTCTGCGCAGGCGACACGAATTTACTCAAGTGAAAGCATCTAAAAAAGACATTTACAGTTCCCGCAACGGGGGTATTGCCACGCATGGCGGCAATGGCGACAAGGTGTCGGAATCCTTGCAATCGGTTTTTGAACTGTCGCTGCAAAGCCAGGGACCGGAGCGCACGGCGCAACTGCTCGAAAAGCTCGCCGACCAATTGCGCACCACGCCACGCCCGTCTTCCGGCCCGACCACGGCCTACGTCAACACCATACCGCCGGATCAACAGGCGGCGTTTCCCGGCGACCGCGACATCGAACGCCGGATCAAGAGTCTCATCCGCTGGAACGCGATGGCGATGGTGGTGAAGGCGAATTCCACGACGAACGTCGGCGGGCATATCGCATCGTTCGCGTCGTCGGCAACGCTTTACGAAGTCGCGCAAAATCATTTTTTCCGCGGTGCCACGGAAGATTTCCCCGGCGACATCGTTTATTTTCAGGGTCACGCCGCGCCCGGCATGTATGCACGGGCTTATCTCGAGGGCCGCATCAGCGACAAGCAACTGCAAAATTTCCGGCAGGAACTCGCCGAGGGCGGCGGGTTGTCGTCGTATCCGCATCCGTATTTGATGCCGGAATTCTGGCAGTTTCCGACGGTCTCGATGGGCCTTGGCCCGATCATGTCCCTGTATCAGGCGCGGTTTAACCGCTACCTGCAGGCGCGCGGTCTCGTGAACTGGAAGGAAGAGCCGAAGGTCTGGGCGTTTCTTGGCGACGGCGAATCGGACGAACCCGAATCACTCGGCGCGATCACGCTCGCGGCGCGCGAGAATCTCGACAACATCATCTGGGTGGTGAACTGCAATCTGCAACGGCTCGACGGGCCGGTGCGCGGCAATGGGAAAATCATCCAGGAACTCGAGGGGCTTTTCCACGGCGCGGGCTGGAACGTCATCAAGGTCATCTGGGGCACGGAATGGGATGACATCATCAAGCGCGACAAGACCGGCCTGTTGCTCAAGCGCATGGACGAATGCGTGGACGGCGATTACCAGAAATACATCGTCGAACCGGGCAGCTACACCCGGCATCACTTCTTCGGGAAATATCCGGAACTGCTCGAACTGGTCACCCATCTGAGCGATGAGCAAATCTCCAAATTGCTGCGCGGCGGTCACGACGTCCGCAAGATGTATGCAGCCTACAAATCTGCGATGGAACATAAGGGCCAGCCGACGGTCGTACTCGCCAAGACGGTGAAAGGCTATGGCCTCGGCGAAGCCGGCGAAGGCAAAAACATTTCGCACCAGCAGAAAAAAATGAATGAGAAGGAACTCCGCGAGTTCCGCGCGCGTTTCGACATCCCGCTCACCGACGATGTCATCGCCGACATGCCGTTTTATCGACCGCCCGCCGACAGCCCGGAGATGAAATATCTTCTGGGCCAGCGCAAGAAGCTCGGCGGATTTGTGCCCGCGCGCATCGTCAAACCGGCCAAGCTGGACGTGCCGACGATGGATTACTTCGTGGAATTTTTCAAAGCTTCACGAACGGAAATCTCGACGACGACCGCGTTTGGAGCATTGCTGAGAGTTTTGCTGAGGCATAAGGGAATAAATAAAAATCTCGTGCCGATCATTCCCGATGAAGCGCGCACGTTCGGTTTGGACGTGCTGTTCCGGGAGATTGGAATTTATTCCTCCAAGGGCCAGCTTTACTCCCCGGTGGACAGCCAGACGCTTTCATATTATCACGAGGCCAAGGACGGTCAGATTTTGGAAGAAGGCATCAGTGAAGCGGGTTCGATGGCATCGTTCATTGCCGCGGGCACCAGCTACGCCACGCACGGCGTGCCGATGGTTCCGTTTTATATTTACTACTCAATGTTCGGTCCGCAGCGCGTCGGCGATCTGTTCTGGCTGGCCGGCGACATCCGGGCAAAGGGCTTTTTGCTCGGGGCGACTTCCGGCCGCACGACGCTCAATGGCGAAGGCCTGCAACATCAGGACGGCCACAGTCTGCTGCATGCGAGCACGATTCCAACGTGTCTGCCTTACGATCCGGCGTTCAGTTATGAACTCGCGGTCATCGTCGCCGATGGACTGCGCCGGATGTATGTCGAGAACGAGGACATTTTTTATTACCTTGCCGTCTATAACGAAAATCATTTGATGCCCGAGATGCCCGCCGGCTGCGAAGACGGCATCTTAAAGGGCTTGTATAAATTCAAGCCCGGCGTTGCGGACAAAAAAATCAAGGCTCACCTATTCGGCAGCGGTTCCATCATGCAGTCGGCCTTGAAGGCGCAGGATATTCTCGCCGAAAAATACGGTGTGAGCGCCGATGTCTGGAGCGCGACGAGCTACAAACTGCTCCGCAGTGATGCACTCCGTTGCCAGCGCTGGAACATGCTGCATCCGACACAGACGCCGCAGAAATCTTACGTCGAGACTTTGCTGGCGAAAGAGCAGGGGGCCTTCGTGGCGGTCTCGGACAACATCCGCACGGTGCCGGACCAGATTGCGCCGTGGGTTCCTGGTGGATTGTTCACGCTCGGCACCGACGGATTCGGCCGCAGCGACACGCGGACGCGGTTGCGCCGGTTTTTCGGGGTGGATGTCGAATCCACCGTCATCGGCACGCTCTACGCTTTGGCGGAAAAAGGCCAGATCGGGCGCGAAGTCGTGGAGCAGGCGATTAAGGACTTGGGGGTTGATCCTGAGCAACTCCAGCCGCAACTTGTCTGATTCATTTTTTTCAAAAAGCCGGGCCATGAAAGTGGTCCGGCTTTTTTGCGGGCTGGATGGTTTGACCGATTGCTTCACCCATCCGCGATTGGGTGCATCCGCACACCGCCCCGGCGGAGTGCGACCGGTCCCCGGTCGCAGCGGGTGGAAAGCACCGAACGGGTTGGGAAATCAGGACGCTGGCTTGCCGGCGCGACCGCTGCGGGCGGGGGGACCGCCCGTGCTCCGGGCAGGGCCCGGATGCGTCCGGCCGCGATTCATTTCACGATTATTTCCTTGATAAGTTCGTTCCGGCCAATGAATTTAAGGGCAGATAATTTCCACATTGAACCAAAGGAATGCGCCATGATTAAAATTCTCCTCAACCCCGGTCGTCATCTCCAAAAAGTCCTGAGCATGATTTTGCTCGGGGCCATCGCCGCCGGCTGTTCCCCGGACAAGCCAGCACCCTCGGCGGAGACCCCGGCGGACACGGGAAAGGTCACCATTCGCGGCTCCAACACGATTGGTGAAGAACTGGCGCCGCAGTTGATCGCCGAATATAAGAAGGATCACCCGGCAGCCGCATTCGATCTGGAGGCCAAGGGGACTTCGTATGGCATGGGCGCGTTGATGGGTGGTTACTGTGACATCGCCGGAGCGTCCCGGCTGCCGACCAAGGAGGAATTGGAAGTGGCGCAATATCGCAACGTCGAGTTCAACGATTACGTCATCGGCTCTTATGCCGTGGCGATTGTGGTCAATGCCGGCAACCCGGTGACCAACCTGACGCGCGAGCAGGTGCGGGATCTGTTCACCGGGACGATTCAAAACTGGAAAGAGGTGGGCGGGGCGGATGCGCCGGTTCATTTGTATGTGCGTGATCCAATGTCCGGGACCTATATGGGTTTCAAGGAACTGGCGATGGAAAATAAACCTTACACACCGGACCCAAAAATGTTGAACCTGTCCACCAACTACGTCGTCATCGCACAATCGGTGGCCGCGGATCCAAACGGCATCGGTTATACTGGAATAAATCCGGCCAAAGATGCCGGCGCCAAGGTGGTTTCCATCGGCGGGGTGCAACCGGATGCCACTACGGTGAACAAAGGGCAGTACCCTTACACCCGCTCCTTGCACCTCTACACCAGCAAAGGAAAGGAAACCCTGGCCACGACCGACTTTATCCAGTTCATTCTTTCGGCTCGCGGTCAGGAAATCGTCGCCCGCCTGGGCGACGTGCCGCATCCTTGATTAGATTAATTTGTTCGCAGAGAAAAGCCGGGCCCTGAAAAGGGTCCGGCTTTTTTGCCGGGCGGTCACAAATTCTAAATCCGAACTCCGAAGTTGGATTTCCAAACCGTCGGAGTGCGCCCGTCCCCGGGCGCAGCAACATGACATTTGCCAAGCCGTTTAAAATTTCCCGCCAACATGTGCTCGAATATTGCTGCGCCCGAGACGGGCGCACTCCGACGGCGGACGATCCGCCGCGTCGGCCCGGCTGCTTCGGAATTCGGGCTAAATCCAAGATTGATCAGGCCGCTGCGGGGAGCTGCACATCGTCGCTCAATTTTTTCCCCGCGTCCGGATCCACCCATTTGATCAGCGCGACAAAATTGAACGGCAGCGCATTGCCGGGATTCGCCTTGAGCATGCTCTTCAGGCTGTTCACCACTTTTTGGTAGGTGGCCGCATATTTTTCGTGAGTGAGCCGGATGGCATAGGTTTCCATGACGTTCCGGGCGATCTCATCGGTCGAGCCGTCGGGCAGATAGGGGATCTGGCAGAACGTTTTGATCAACGTGATCACGTCCGCCTCGATCAAAACCATCCAGCTCTGTTTCAATTCGTCCGCGTCGTATTTGCGGTGCAGGCGGTCGCGGATGGCGGTCGCGATGACCGCCGGATCGGCCCGCTTCGAAATCAGCTCCTTGATGTTTTCCCAGGCGATCTGTTTTTCCATTTCCGGCGGGATGGACGTCAGCGCTTTGGCTTCCAAATCCATGCCGGTCAGGCCGAGTTCGGTTTGCAACGCCTTGGCCAGTGCCTCCCCTTCCGCCCGGGGCAGGCGATCCGTGGTCTTGACGCTCTGCACGAATAATTTCTGCATCTCCGGCCGGATCAACCGCAAGATCACGGCGAGCGCGGTGGCGGCCTTTTGGGCGGGGATGAGATGCTTGATGAATTCCTGCATCAGCGGGCCCGGTTGCGGCGGGTTTTCCATCCGGAACCGGAGCACATATTTCAAGGTGGTCGCCAGCCCGCCGCTTTTCCCGATGTTGTTCACCACCATCTGGCGATGATCCTGGTTGATGATGAAGGCCAGCAGACGCTCCGTCGGCGCGATCAATTTCTCATCCAGTCCGGAGGAACCGGTCACCACCATCTGCTCCACCAGGACCGGCAGGAGCTGGGCATACAGACTTTCCGACGCTTCCGTGTTCCGGTTTTTGTAATAGTGCAGCAGCTCCAGGATGAACGAGAGCCGGGCGAAGGCCCGTTTCTGCGCCCGGGCCGTTTCCGTGGCACCCTTGCTTTGCTGGACTTTTTTATGAAGGCTGGTCAAGGCCTCCCGTTTGCCGGGGATCACCGCCGGATGTTGCTGCAGCAGCGCTTCGAAATCCGGTTTGAACCCGAGCAGGATATCCTCGGTTTTGGGACGCGGATTCAGTTTGGGGTCCGTGGTCAGGTCGTTGAAGAAGATGAGGGCTTCTTCGCCGAATTCCTTGACGATCCGTTCCCGTGGCAGCTGGCCTTTCACAAAGCAACGATTGGCCCGGACCATGCGCGGTGTAAAAAATAATTCCGGATCCGTGATCAGCGCGGTCAGCGTGTCTGGATCGAAAGGCAGGTCCAGTGCGAGCAGCTCCTCCACCGCCGGCTTCACGGCCGCCGCCAGTTCCTGCTGGGTCTGCTCGAACAATTTCAGCGAGGCCGGCTGGGGCAGGCTTTCATCGGCCTTGCCCTTGATCAACGTGGTGAGGATTTCGCCGACCTGGGAATTATGTTCCACCAGCTTGGCGACGGTGAATCCGATGTCGTTGATCGGCAGTTTGCTCACCAGTCCGGCCAGGATGAGCACCAGGTCGCTGTGTGATTTCTGCCGGTGTTCGATCGTGCGTTCGAGCATCAACCGCAGCGCCTTGAGCTCTTTTTCCAGACCCTCCTGGCCGGCCTCCAGAATGGCCAGCTTGGATCGCAGATCCATTTCGATTGCGCCCGCAGAAGCGGGAGCACCTGCGGCGGCCGGCGAATGTTCGGTCAGAATCATGCGCGCATGTTCCACAATTGCCGGATTTCTGGCCAATCTTTTTTAGCCAATGGTCGGGTTTGAAATCCGCTGATCACGCCAGGCACGAATCATTGTCAATCCACTGGCGGGAGCGGACCGGAATCCCCGCAACCTCTCAAATCATGAACCGCGTGGGCGAAAGTCCAGCCCGATTCATGAGGAAAGCCGATGACGTTGCAGTTTATCTCGACATTAGGAGGCTGCCTAGTAATCAAAAACAAGCATTGTAGATTCAGCATAGTCACTCCAAAACAGGTATGCAGGCTTGCCACTCACTTGGCCAACGTAACAAGTCATATAGCTTTTAGGAGGATTTGGGGGTAGGTGCATCGATTTCAGATACTCGGATGGTATTGTGATCTGGTGCCAACCTTTGGAAGCCGTGCGCGTTCGGAACTCGCCTCGTGGAAGTTTGGCAGACGCGCGAACCTGCCTCAACTCGCCCTCATTTGTAAACCAGCCAGTCGTATCGTCCAATCTGAACTGGGCCGGCATGGGCTGGCCGAATGTCGCAACAAATGCGTCGGAAGCGATCTCTTCCAGCTTCGTAGCTTCAGCGGGTGTCGGCTCCATCTTCGGATGCATCCCCATCGCCTCAGGATCTATTGGGTGAAATGATTCCTGAGTCCTACAACCACACAGAATGACCAGGGCAAACAATGTCACAGTGGCAATTTTCATAGTAAGATGATCAAGCAGCCTCCTATGAGGATTAGCCGGCGTGTGTGCGCGGTTGTATTTAGAGCGGCTTTTGTTCCCATGAGTTTATGAAACCTGATTGGCAAATTCCTATCAAGGATTATTCCCGGGGGAAAATCATTTCAACGACGCCATATCAATCACGAACCGGTATTTCACGTCGCTCTTGATCAGGCGTTCGTAGGCTTCGTTGATCTTCTGGATCGGGATGAGTTTGATGTCGGACGTGATGTTGTGTTCGCCGCAGAAATCCAGCATCTCCTGCGTCTCCTTGATGCCGCCGATAAGTGAGCCGGTGAAATTCTTGCGCCCGAAAACCAGGCTGCTGACGTGGATGGAGAGCGGTTCGGCGGGGAGGCCCACCTGTGCGAGCGTGCCGTCGCGTTTCAACAGGGCGAGGCAGGCATTGATGTCATGCTGCGCGGCCACGGTGTCGAGGACGAAATGAAACGTGTTGAGCTGTTTCTTCATTTCCGCTTCGTTTTTGGAATTGACGACTTCATCCGCGCCGATCCGCAAGGCATCCTGCACTTTGTTCGCGGATGTGGTGAAGACGACGATGTGCGCGCCGAAGGCTTTCGCCAGTTTAACGCCCATGTAACCCAGCCCGCCGAGTCCGACCACGCCGACTTTCTGGCCTTTGCCGACCTTGTAATGGCGCAGGGGCGAATAGGTGGTGATGCCGGCGCAGAGCAGGGGAGCCGACGCGGCGAGATTCAGATGCTTCGGCATGCGCAGCGCGAACGCTTCGTCCACGACGACACTGTCGGAGTAACCACCGTAAGTCATGCCGCCGGAAATCTTGTCGGGCGCATTGTAGGTAAAGGTCGGGCCGGCGGCGCAGAACTGTTCCAGGTCTTCTTTGCAGTTCTCACGGGTGCGGAATTGTGCCACGGCCAAAGAGCATCACCGGGAGCGAAACCTTTGCTGGCGAGCGGTTTTAAACAATTACCGTGCGATTTAACTGGTTTAATTGCAAGATTCCGGGAATCATGAGTAATGAGGAAAATTATGAGCAAGCCCGCCAGCCAATCTAAAACCGCGCCCAGGAAGTCTGTTGCCAATGGCGCGACCAAAAAATCTGTGGTCAAAGCGGCATCCAATGGCGCGCTCAAAAAACCGGCAACCAATGGCAATGGCGTCGCCAAGTCTCGTCTGCCAATGCCGCCGCTGGAAGCCGGACAAATCTGGCAGATGAAGGAATTGAATCTGCAGGTCGGGCTCGTCGGCAAATTGCTCGTGCATTACAAACTCGCCAAGCCCGACGCGGTCCGCATTGCGAATTCCGTCGGTGGCCGTTCGACGGTGGAAAAATATCTCAAAACGAACAAGGCCGTGCTGATTCGGGTGGACAAGGTGGCGGCGGCCAAAGCCAATAAAGTTTGATCCGCCTCCGGGTGGCTCTGCGGATGAAAATTGGGAGCGTCGAGCCTTGCTTGGCGCTCCTTTCATTTATGTGCATCGGGATCGTGCGCAGTTCCGCTTCCAAAAACGACGAACGAGTCCAACGCGAACGATTCAGGAAACGGATTGCTCTGATTGCTCCTCAACCGGCTTTTCCTCGCCAGGAGTCGCGTTCTCTTCGGGTTTGGGTAGTTCGGTTTCGATGAGCTCCTGGAGTTCTTCTCCGTAGAGCAGCTGAAGCGGGGCGGACTTGACAAAGAGTTTGGTGCTTTCATCAGGAACGCCGGTGCTGACGATCACCGCCAGATCGGCCTTGGCCATTTTCCGGTTTTCATTGGTGGTTTGGGCGTGGAACAGGTCGATGGTGGGTTCTTTCCAGCGGCTGGTTTCAAACACGAAAGTGCGGCCCTCCTTGACGGTGCGCACGCCGAACCCCATTTCAATTTCCTGGTCGTGTAGCGGCTCGGATTTGAATCCGTATTTCTGCTGGATACGATCGAGGGTTTGGTTGAGTTGGACTGTGGGGATGTTGTCGGCCCAATGAGGCGAATCGTCCGCGCTTTCCACCCGGTTTTTTTTGAGCCGTCGGGTTTCCAAGCCGGCGAGGGCCATGGTGGTGGCGAAGAAGCCTCCTTGGGCGTTCACTGCCAGCTTGCCGCAGCTGGCCCAGTTGATGAGGGCAATGCTGTAAAGAGTGATCCAGCCGGCAAAGCCAAGTCCGAGGAGTTGCCAGGATTTGACCTGGGTGAGAAGGGGCGCTGAATTGGTCGCACGCATAATTCCACCTTTGACATAGCAGGTTTTCTGCCACCGGCTCATCCGGGTTTTTAACCGCTGTTTGCGACAAGAAATTTCCCAGATTGAGACCTCGGCAAAAGAATAGGAGCGACGCCTCGTCGCTTGTGCGACGGCTTGAAATCGTTGAAAAGACACAGGTTCTCGGCGACGAGGGCGTTGCCGCCACGCGTTTTGCAGAGGTCTCAGATTATGAGATTTCGGGTAATGGACGGCGGCGGCTGGCCATTATCGTGTCTCGATACTATTCTGCGGCCCGGTTGCGGCTGTCCCGATTTTGGTGGCGACGGAGCAAATTTCCGGCGGCAGACCGTCTGGCAATTCGCGCTTCTGTGGTTCCTGACAGTCCGGACCGGGCAAATTTTCTTTAGTTCAATGGCTTTGCGGCTATGCTGCGGCATCCGGTGCCCCGCCGGATTGATTGATGCATCCAATGAAATACGAATTAACACCCCATGCCAGGCAGGGTTTGTTCGCTTTCATTGCCGTGCTGGCGCTCACCGGCGGCATTGAAGGTTGGATGGGACGTTCACTGCTCGGACCGGACGGCCGGCTCGGGGTTTGGGACGGGAACATCTGGAGCAGTGAGAATTCGCAACGCCTCGCGGACCCGTATTCTTTCTCGCATCTCGTGCACGGGATTTTATTTTACGCCGGACTGTGGCTGGTGGCGCGCCAGATTCCCGTCCGCCATCGGCTGTTGATCGCGCTGTTGCTGGAGGCGGGCTGGGAAATCCTCGAAAATTCGCCGCTCATCATCAATCGCTACCGCGAGGCCACCATCGCGCTCGGTTACGTGGGCGATAGTGTGCTGAATTCCTTAAGCGACGTCCTGATGATGACCCTTGGTTTTCTATTCGCCTGGCGCATGAAACCGTGGATCACGGTGACCGCCATCGTCATCATGGAAGTGAGCTGCGCCATTTGTGTTCGCGATAACCTAACCCTTAATGTCATCATGCTGGTTCACCCGTTCGACGCGATCAAACACTGGCAGATGGCGGGTGCGCCTGCCGGTTAAATTTACTTTTCTTCAAACCCATTGCCAGTATTGTTCGCTCCGGACAATTCTTGACGACATGAAAAGATTTTCCCCAAGCATCTATCTTTGCGCCGGACTGGCGCTTGCGCTGCTGTCATGCGCGCCCAAGCACGTCGCCAATCCGCAAAACCGGTTGAAGTGGAATCTGTCCGCCTTGACGAACGATTACCATGCCGTTGGCCGGAACAATGTGAAGTGGGACAAGGATGCCGAGGAGGCCTTGACGCAATTCGCCCGCATCAACGCCGCCCCAAATGATGACCTGGAAGTGCGCCGTGATCTGGCGGGCAGTTTGGCGGATAGTGCCGTCAAGGCCGGCTGTGACGATCCGATGATCAAGTTCTTGCAGTGCCGCTACGCCGAAACGACCCGGAAGTTTCCGGAACGGCAGGAACAATATCGTGCGGTGGCCCGGGACCTGGAGGCCACCGGCTACGCGCCGTTGTGGAAATTTTATGCCAACGCCGATGCCGCCGGAATCCTCTGGCAGCAGCGCGCCACGAATCTCTGGCCGGAAGTTCGGCAAACCCGTGCACTGGCGGTCAATGATTTGAACCAGGCTTTGTCTGACCCGACACTGCCGATGGAGGAAGCGTGTCAGGCTGCCGAGACCCTGTTCCAGTTGCTCTCACGCAACACACTCGAATTGACCAATGCCTACAACACGATTGAAACGACGCTGTTCAAAAACGGAGCGAAGTCCGCAGCGGCGTATGTGATCAAGGCGGACTTTTATTTACTCTATGCTTGGCGCGCCCGCGGCAATGGCAACGCGGACCAGGTGACGGAGGAAGGCTGGCGTCTCTTTAAGGAGCGGTTGGCCGAATCGGAAAAAGCGCTGAACAAGGCGTGGTCGCTGGATCCGAACAGTGCGCAAATCCCCGTGCTCATGATGTCAGTTGCCCTCGGGCAACAAAAGCCGCGCCCGGAGATGGAACGTTGGTTTCAGCGCGCCATGGAGCTGGAACCGGACAATTATCAGGCGTGTCGTAGCAAGCTGCATTTTCTCCTGCCGCAATGGTATGGATCGCGTGACGAGATGGTGGCGTTCGGCCGCAAATGCGTGGCCTCCACCAATTGGGGCGGGCATGTGCCGTTGACGTTGGTGGACGCGCACAGTGAGTTTTCCCGGACGCTACCCGACGCCGACACGCGACACGCTTACTGGCGGTTGCCCGACGTCTGGCCGGATATCAGGGACGGATACGAAAAATTTGCCCAGGCAAATCCCAACGCAACTGATTTCCGCTATCCGTATGCTGCCTATGCGTTCCGCTGCGGCCAATGGCAGGATTTCAATGAACAGATCAAGCTCATCCGGCAGAACGATAGCGTAGTGAATTACCGTTACTTTGGCGGCAAGGACGCCTTTGATAAAATGACCGAGTTCGCCGCGCATCCCGTCGTCGCCGATCCTGATCCTTGAAAGAACAGCCGGCGAATCTTCTCCGCCTCGATTGCTTTCCGCTGTTTGCTAAAACCTCCGGGCACGGCACATTCAGCACATGAGAGAAGCCAAGCCGCCGTCCGCCGGGGATTTTTCCATCGTCACTCGTTGAGCATCGGCGCAATTGGACTGCTCGCATTTTGGATCCTTTGCTACTGCTGCGTCGACCCGGCCACGCATCTCGGTTCATTCTTCGGCAACGCGATTGCCGACTGGAGCGGCTCGGTGATCATCATTCTCGGCACGAAGTATCTGCTGGAATTCCATTCTGCCGAAAGCCGCCGCGTGAAAGGGCGGTTGGCCAATCCGGTGCTGGATTTTCTGTGGCGCCATTCGCTGCTGCTCTTCATCCTCGTGACCGGAATCGGCTGGGCGATCCTGTTCTGGAAAATGGACGCGCACAGCAAATGGGGCGAGGTGGTGGGCAACATCGTCTCAGAATGGGTGCAGATGGGCGGGCTGGTGTTCCTGACGAAGCGGCTGATTGAACGCGGCTCCAAGGAAAGCCGGTGAAGACGTCAGCAAACCTTTCATGAAATGGCCCGGTTTGCAATGCCAGCAACGGTCCTTGAATTCTCGCCATTAGGCCACGCGACAATGCTTGGATTATTCCTGACATTTGGCGAATCTTCTGGTGTCGTTTAACTAATGGTTGATCCGATGAAAGAGCCAGCCAAAATATCCGCCAGAGAGGTGACCAGCCCCGCCGTTTATTTTAATCGCCGGAACTTCATCCGTACGGGAATCCTGGCAGCCAGCGCCGTCGCCACCGGCATGGTTTACCGGCGGCTCAATCATGTGGCCACGGGCGAGATTAAAACTGCGCGTATCGAAGGATTGACCACGGCGGCGACGAATGATGTCAACGGCTTCCGGGTCGCCGAGCCGGAAACCTCGCTCCAGGACATCACGCACTACAATAATTTCTACGAGTTCTCCACCGACAAGGAAGGTGTCGCTGCGGCGGCTGCCAATTTTGAAACCAAAGGCTGGCAGATGTCCGTCGAAGGTTTGGTGCGGAAACCCAAAATCTTCGGCCTCGACGAAATTCTTAAAATCAGTCCGCCAGAGGAGCGCATCTACCGCATGCGCTGCGTCGAGGGCTGGTCCATGGTCATTCCTTGGGCTGGCTTTTCGCTGTCCAAACTGCTCGCGGTGGTCGAGCCGGCGAGCGATGCGAAGTTTGTCGCCTTCGAGACATTGCTCGACCCCAAACGCATGCCCGGCCAACGAAGTGATGTGCTCAACTGGCCATATGTGGAAGGCTTGCGACTGGATGAAGCGATGCACCCGCTCACACTGCTGGCCAGCGGACTGTATGGCCGGGCGTTGCCGCCGCAGGATGGCGCGCCCATCCGGCTGGTCGTTCCTTGGAAATACGGGTTCAAGGGCATTAAATCCATCGTGAAAATCAAACTGGTGGCAGCGCAACCGCGCACGACCTGGAACGAGGCTGCTCCGAATGAATACGGTTTTTACGCCAACGTGAATCCGCAGGTGGATCATCCGCGTTGGAGCCAGGCTACCGAGCAGCGCATCGGTGAATCCGGACGACGCCCGACGCTGATGTTCAATGGTTACGAAGAACAAGTCGGGCATCTCTACGCCGGGATGGATCTGCGCGCGAATTTCTGACGCATGAAAGAATCCGATCTTCGCTTCGCCCGGCTGCTCGTGCTGATCAATTGTGCCGTGCCGGCGGCGTTGCTCGGCCGGGACGCATGGCACCATCAGCTCGGTGCCAACCCGGTGAACTTCGCCATCCTCACAACCGGGCTGCTGGCACTGATCTTTTTGCTGCTGACGTTGCTGGTGACGCCGCTGCGAAAGCTCTCCGGCTGGAACTGGATCATATTTTCCCGGCGCACGCTCGGACTTTACGCCTTCTTTTACGCCTCGCTGCACTTCCTGATTTTCTTCTGCTTCGACCGGTCGTTTAGCGTCTCCGGCACCTTGTCGGAAATGGTCAAACGCAAATATCTGATGGTCGGTGCCACCGGCCTGCTTGTCATGGTGCCATTGGCCGTGACCTCGACCAACGCCATGATCAAACGGCTGGGCGGCAAACGCTGGCGGGCGCTGCATCGGCTCGCGTATGTGGCCGCCGTCGCGGGCGTGCTCCATTATTACATGCAAGTGAAAGCCGACGTGCGCCAGCCGCTGGCATTTGCGACGGTGCTGGCCATCCTGCTCGGTTACCGGCTGGTGGTTTACTGGCGACAACGCAAGTCGGTGTCGGCGGCAGTCACCTCCGTCAAACCGAAGCCGGAAGTGTGAGCGGCGCAAAATGAGTCCGGTTGATTTCCCCTTCTTCAAAGCGGCCGGCGAATCAACTGGTTTAATCCAGGGTTAAGGCGCAGGATGCACCATGAAAAAAACCAAGCTGGCCCGCCGCGTTCGTCCGCAACCACTGGCAGACGGTCAACTCTGGCGCATGGCGGAGGCGAATCTGCAGGTGGGCATGGTGGGCAAACTGCTGGTGCATTACAAACTGGGCAAGCCGGACGCCGTCCGCATCGCCAACTCTTGCAGCGGCATTAAGACCATCGAGAAATATCTGAAAGCGAACAAGGCCGTGCTCGCCTAGCGACTGCAATCGTTGGTGACCTTGGCGACGAGCCGGTGCATCCCGGCGGCGGAGGCGGCAGCGATGCGCCGACATTGGGAGAAACAGAAGTCGGTGACGGAAGATTTTATGCAGGCGTGCGAATGGGGCATCTTCCGGGGCGGGGCATTTCTGTGGGCGTTCGGCTGCTGGCTCGCCAGCGGGGAAGTGGTGCTGGCGGACGGCGTCCTGGCGGCGGAGGCCGGTTAAGCGGGGAAGAATATCGCGCGGCAATGTCGGGTCGGCGCAGCGCGCCGACCCTGCCATTTCACGACTGCGATCTCACTGAGCCGGTTCTCATGTCGTCCAAGGCTCCCGGCCAGGAGGGACTGGTTTACGCCAGTTAAGATATTTTGACGGTGGAACGACGTCTGCGCTGTTCGAACACCACCAGGAAAACCCCGAGGCCGCCCAAGATGCAGGTGCTGGGTTCAGGAACCGGCGCAACGAGGTTGTCATAATAGGCGGAATAGGTCACGCCCTGGGGGTCCCCAGTCAAGCCATTTTCGTTATCAATCGCAAGACTGCCGAACGCCAAATTGCCGCCATTGCTGATTTCGGCGACCAGCGCACCATTCGCATAGAAATCAATGTCGGCGCTGGTGAATGTCATGTTGAACGTCATCCATGTGCCCCAATCAATGGTCGTGCCCAAGGAAACCCAATCTCCGCCACCAGGCAGGTTGTTGTCAAAATATTCGAGGGTCGGGTTGTTCCCGTTCAAATTCGAAAATCCGAAAATGGCGACCCAGGTCGGATCGGTGGCGGAGCCAAGCCACAGGCCAGTGCGAATGCGCGAAGACGTTTGCCAGGCCGGATCCAGATAGAGCTGGGTCTGAACGTAGTTAAGCGCGCTGCCGGCGCTCAAGGAGATGTCCTTCCGGTATCCCTGATAATCATAGAAATGATTGGCCTGGTAATCCGCCGCCGCCACGCCAATTTGCAATGCGTTGGCGCTTGAATTATTCACATCGGAGTGCGGGTTGGGCGAACTTTGGAAAATGGCCGAAGGATAGCGGTCCGGAGTCCACTCCGCTCCGATCGAATCAAAGGTGTCGGTGTTTAAAACAACTTCGGAACGGGCGGCCGGTGCGGCGGCCAGTGAGACGATTCCCAAGATCAGGGACAGGGTTTTGCCGGGGATGATTTTCATTTCAGTGACTGTTTTGTTGCTGGTGATGTGTTAATGGTGTGTTTTCGAAAGCAGGTCAGCGAGGAAGTTGGGATTGAGGATGGCCTGACATTTTCCCGGACGCATAGCATTTACAACACCAAGTATTCTTGTATTGACGATCAAGCGATTGCGAGGGATCGGTGCCCGCCCGCTGTCCCATAACTGGATTCTTTCTTTAAAAACAGGACATGCGTGAAGTCAAAAATAGAAGGCGCCTTCCATCCTCATCCGATTTCGGCGTGACCCGTCAGCGCCTTTGAATTTGTGTTAGTTCGTGGAATTCGCGTCAAAGCGCTTCGGACCGTGGTTTCCCGGCGTTGAGCCGATGTCCTGTCAAATTTCCTTTTCATCACGCGTTTTCCCGTTATCCTGCTGCGCTCTGATTTAGGACAAAATGGACGCCGCACACATACGCAATTTCAGCATCATCGCCCACATTGACCACGGGAAGACCACGCTCTCGGACCGTCTCCTGCACATGACCGGCACCGTCGCCACGCGCGACATGTCGGATCAGTTGCTCGACGCGATGGATCTGGAGCGCGAACGCGGCATCACCATAAAGGCGCATCCGGTCACGATGCTTTACAAGGCCAGGAACGGCGAGACTTACGAGTTGAACCTGATTGACACGCCCGGCCACGTGGATTTCTCCTATGAAGTCTCCCGCAGCTTGAGCGCATGCGAAGGGGCGCTGCTGGTCATTGACGCCGCGCAGGGCGTCGAGGCGCAGACGGTGGCGAATTATCACCTCGCCTCCAAGCTGAACCTCACGATCATTCCCGTCATCAACAAGATTGATCTCGGGCACGCGAACGTCCCACAGGCCAAGCAGCAGTTGGAAGACGTGCTGGCGATTCCCGCCGAATGGGCGATCCCGTGCAGTGCCAAACAGGGCATCGGCATCGAGGACATTCTTGAGGCCATCATCGCCCGCGTGCCGCCGCCCAAACCCACGGGCGAACAGAGTTTGCAGGCCTTGGCGTTCGACTCCTATTATGACACCTACAAGGGCGTCGTGACGCACGTCCGCGTGTTCAACGGCGAGATCAAGCCGGGCATGATGGTCAAGTTGTTGCACTCCGGCAAAAACGTCGAGGTCAAGGAAGTCGGCAGCTTCAATCCCAAGCCTTACGTCCGCGAAAAATTGGAAGTGGGCGAGACGGGTTATTTCACGGCGAACATCAAGACTGCGCAGGAAGTGAAGATGGGCGACACCATCACCGACGCGCGCCATCCTTCGGGCGAACTGCCGGGCTTCAAGGAGATTCACCCGATGGTGTTCAGCGGGATTTATCCCATCAACACGGCGGATTATGAGCATTTGAAATCCGCGATGGCCAAGCTGCAGTTGAACGATTCGGCGTTCGTCTATTCGTCGGAAACGTCGGTCGCGCTTGGGTTTGGATTCCGCTGCGGATTCCTTGGCCTGCTGCACCTGGAGATCGTGCAGGAACGGTTGCGTCGCGAATACGACATGGACATCATCGCAACGTATCCCAGTGTCATCTACCGTGTGACCATGAATGACGGCACGCTGAAGGAGATTGATAATCCGGTGTTCATGCCCGACCCCAGCCACATCGCGAAGATCGAGGAGCCGATGGTGAAGGCCTTCGTGATCTGCCCGAACGAATGCATCGGCGACATGATGGCGTTGATCTCGGAAAAGCGCGGCGCGCTCGATCACACAGAAACCTTGGACGCGCGGCGCGTGATGCTGACAAGCCGGCTGCCGCTGAACGAAATCCTGATTGATTTCCATGATCGCATCAAAAGCATGACGCGCGGTTTTGGCTCGATGGATTATGAGTTCGACGGCGAATTGGAGTCGGACATGGTGAAGCTCGACATGCTCGTGAATACCGAACCGATGGACGCTTTTTCCTGCATCGTGCATCGCTCGAAGGCGGAGGGCAGGGGACGCACGCTGGCGGAGAAGTTGAAAGAGGTCATTCCACGCCAGCAGTTCCAGGTGAAAATTCAGGCGGCCATCGGCGGCAAGATTGTTGCGTCCGAAATCATCAGCGCGTTCCGCAAGGACGTGACGGCGAAATGCTACGGTGGCGACGTATCGCGCAAACGCAAGCTGCTGGAGAAGCAGAAAGAAGGTAAAAAACGCATGAAATCCATCGGTAACGTGGACATCCCGCAGGAGGCGTTCATTGCGGTGCTGAAATCGTGAACCCCACTCAAAACTATGACCAAGAATAAATGGTATCGGGCGCTGGGATTTGTGATGGTGCCGCTGGGATTATTTTTGACCATATCCGCTTTGGTTGAGCAAGGCCGACCGGTTGGAGCGATTCCTTGGGTCAAGCTTGGGCCATTTGGCCTGATGAGCGTCGTTGGTGGTGTGGGTCTGTTGTTTCTGCCGGACAAAATCAAATTCAAATGAACGGAAACAAATCCAGACCCGTCAGAGTGAGGGAATATTTATGACAATGTTACGCTGGTTCATGTCCGCCACCGTCCGGGACGCCGCCGCGATGCGGAAACATGTCCGCCGCATGCTGTCCGCCCAGCGTGATCTGCTTCCAGCGCCAGCGATGGCCGGCGTCATGGCCGCCATCAATGCCCTGGATGAAACCCTCCAGGAAAAGCACGCGGGCAAAATCCGGATCAAGATGGAGGAACTGGAGTTTGCCGCCAACAAATGGCTCAAGCCGTATCCGAACGCCGCCTGGCGGGAGAACGTGGAGGTCCTGCTCGTTGCGCTCGCGGTGGCGATGGCCATCCGCACTTTTTTTATCCAGCCGTTCAAGATTCCGACCGGTTCGATGCAGCCGACGCTGTTCGGGGTGACGTCGGAGCCGGATTTCAGCCATTACGATTCCTGGAAACCGCGTGAAGCGGTCATCGCGCAATTGAACGAGCAGGTGAAATTGCGCAATGCACTCGTCATCCCGACCGGATTGCAGCGCATCAAGGAATGGTTTGAAGGGATTTCCTATCTGCATGTCACCGCGGCGGCGGAAGGCACGCTGCAATTGGGCAAGCTGCAGCGCTTTTTAATCTTCAACCTCTGGCAATCCTACTCGATCGGCGGCGTCGAAATGAAGATGTGGTTTCCGCCGGATTTTGGCGAGCAGCCGCTCGATAAACGTGCCGGCCTGTATCTCAACCCGGAACATGTTTATCATCCGGGTGAGGACATCATTAAAATCAAGGTCAGTGCGGGGGATCATTTGTTCGTGGACCGGCTGACTTATAATTTCCGCAAGCCGACGCGCGGCGAGATTTTGGTGTTCGAGACCAAGGGCATTGATCACCCGATGATGAAACAGGACCAGTTTTACATCAAACGCATGGTGGTGATGCCTGGGGATCACGTGTCCATCGGTGACGACCGGCATCTGGTCATCAACGGCCAGCGCCTCGACGCCTCGACCCCGCACTTCGCGAACGTTTACGGGTTCAATCCCGCCACGCCCCCGCGCGACAGCGAATTTTCCGGCCACGTCAACAGCGCCGTCGCGGAGAAATTTGGTTTGTACCCCAACATCGCGCCGCTCTTTCCTGACGCGCAGACGGTGTTCACCAACGACTCCGATTCCTACATGGTGATGGGTGACAATACTTGCAACAGTTTTGACTCGCGCGCCTGGGGGCCGTTCCCGGCCAAAAACGTCATCGGCAAATCCTTCTTTGTCTACTGGCCGATCACCTCGCGTTTCGGTTGGGGCAATCAGTGAAATGAAACCCGGAATTATGGATTCTTGGATTGATGGATAATGGGGCATCCATTTATCCATGTATCCACTGATCCAACGATCCATTTTTGAATGAAAGAAACGGTTTTGATCACCGGCGCCTCTTCCGGCATCGGCCTGGAACTGGCGAAATGTTTCGCAGCGGACAAGTGCCGATTGATCCTCGTCGCCCGCAACACCGAAGCGCTGGAGACGCTAGCGAAGGAACTGCGCCTGGCCCACCAGATCGAAGCGCGGGTGCTGACCGCTGATCTTTCCCGGCCGGAAACTCCCGGGCGGATTTTTGAAGAATTGCGCGCGGCAAACATCAGCGTGGATGTCGTGGTCAATAACGCCGGCTTCGGCGCCAACGGTTTGTTCGCTGAAATCTCCCTGTCGCGACAGCTCGAAATGCTGCAGGTCAACATCACCGCCCTGACGGAACTGACCGGATTGTTTTTGCCCGGCATGATCCAACGCCAGCGCGGCGGGATTCTCAACGTCGGATCCGTCGCCGGATTCCAGCCCGGACCCGGCATGATGGTTTATTACGCGACCAAGGCCTTCGTGTTGTCGTTCACCGAGGCGCTGGCCGAGGAACTGCAAGGCACCGGATTGAAGGTCTCCGTTCTGTGTCCTGGCCCTACCGAAAGCAATTTCGGCAATGTTGCCCGCGGAAAAAAAGTCCGGCAGCTCAAGACCGGCAAGATGACTTCGGAAGCTGTCGCGGTTTACGGGCACCGCGCTTTCCGGAAAGGCAGGATTACCGCCGTTCCCGGGCTGCAGAACAAAGTCTTCATCTTGTTGAACCGGATTTTGCCCCGCACGATTCCGCGCAAAATCGTCAAGTTATATAATCGAACGACGGAATAAGCCTGATGGAGCGCGGGCTTCAGCCCGCCTCACCGCCCACTGCAGTGCAGTCCGAAACAATCTGACTTGTCTGACGGTTCAAGGCTTGAAGCGGCGTGAACGCCGCGCTCCGTTCACAGCGTCGAAAATGACTCGTCCAAAACTTCCAGCAAGAAATCCGCATCCGCCTGGGTGATGCACATGGGCGGTGCGAACCGGATCGTCTGTCCCCACAAGCCGCCTTTGCCGATGAGCAGGCCCAGTTCGCGCGCCTTCTCCAACACCATCGCGCATTCCGCCGACGCCGGAGCTTTCGTGTCACGATCCTTCACCATCTCGATGCCGATCATCAAACCCTTGGCGCGCACGTCACCGATGATTTTATGTTTCTCTTTCAGCTTGTTCAGTCCGGTCTTGATGTAAGCGCCGAGTTTGAGCGCGTTCGCCTGCAGATTATCCTTCTCGATGACTTCGAGAACGGCCTTGCCCATCGCGCTGACCACGGGGTTGCCGCCGAAGGTATTGAAGTGAACTTTGCCAACGAGCGATTGTGCAATCTTATGCGTCGTCACCACGGCCGCGAGCGGACAGCCGTTGCCGATGCCCTTCGCCATCGTCACGATGTCGGGAATCACATCCTGAGTTTCAAAGCCCCAGAAATGTGTGCCCGTGCGACCAAAGCCGGTCTGCACTTCGTCGGCGATGCACACGCCGCCGGCCGCGCGGACGTATTCGTAAGTCTGCTTGAGGTAGCCCTGCGGAAATTCCACGAAGCCGCCAACGCCTTGGATGGATTCCGCAATGAAACCCGCGACCTTGCCGGGCGTGGCGAAATCAATCACCTCTTTCACGTCGTTCGCGTATTTCTTGCCGGCGTCCGCGTCGTCATAGCCGAACGGCCCGCGGTATTGATACGGCGCGAGCGCGTGATGCACGCCGAAGCTGTGCGGCACATTATATTTCCAGGTGCTGTGCGCAGTGACGCCCATGCCGGACGCGTTGCCGCCGTGATACGCATTGCGCAGCGCGATGATGTCAAAATTCTGCGTGTAAGCGCGCGCCATGAGCAACGCGAGATCGTTTGCCTCCGAGCCGGAATTCACGAAATAGACCGCCTTCAAGTCGCCCGGCATCTTCGACGCGAGCTTCTCGGCATATTGCGCCACGTTCGGGTGCAGATAGATCGTCGTCGAATGCTGGTAGATTTCGCTCTGCTTGTTGCCCGCGGAGATGACGCGCGGATGACAATGCCCCACGCTAATCGTCACAATGCCGCCGAGACCGTCGAGATAGCGCTTGCCCGAATCGTCCCAGACATATTGCATGGAACCCTCGACGACCATGAGTGGCTTTTTGTAATACAGAAAAATGCCAGGATTCATGAACTGCTTGCGCAACGCGAGCACTTCATCAGCGGACGGGCCGGAGTATTTTATCGGGGTATGACTGGTCGGGGGCAACGGGATGTTTTTCATAATGTAAAACGCGTATCGTTTCGGTTCCTTTTAATTTGGGCGGCCATCTTGGCGGTTTTGCGCGAATTGTTCAACGCTGAAACTCACAGCTTCGGGGCAAGCTTGCGTCCAAGCAGATAAACCACAAATGCCACGGCGAAACCGATGAACCACGCGTAATTATACAGATGTGCGAGAAAGGGTGGAACGCTGTCAGCGTTGAGCAGTTTCACGTTCACGAGAAAGCCGGGCAGACTCGGCAATGCTCCAAGCGCCAGTGCGATCAGCGCCACGCAGCTGATGCCGTTGATGAAACGATATTCTCCTTCAGTTTTGTAGAGTGCGGTGACATTCAGCTTGCAGCGTCGGTAGACAAAATAGTCGGCGATCAAAATACCGCCGATCGGTCCCAGCAATGCGCTGTAAGCGATGAGCCAGGTGAAGATGTAACCGTTCGGGTCGGCCACCAATTTCCACGGCATCATCAAGATGCCGACGATGCCGGTGATGAGGCCACCGATACGAAAGGAGATTTTTTTCGGCGCGAGCTGGGCGAAATCATTCGCCGGACTCACGACGTTCGCCGCAATGTTGGTCGCCAGCGTGGCGATGCACAGAGCGAGCATGGCGACCACCAGCACGACGGGATTGGTGAATTTCGTCAGCACATCCACGGGATTCCAGATCGGTGCGCCATAGATGATGGTCGTGGCCGAAGTCACGGCGACGCCGATGAAGGCATACAACGCCATGGTCAGCGGCAGGCCGAGCGCCTGGCCAATGACCTGGTCGCGCTGCGATTTGGCATAGCGCGAGAAGTCGGGGATGTTCAGCGACAGCGTCGCCCAAAAGCCGATCATGCCCGTCAGCGCCGGAAAAAAATAAGGCCAGAACTGTCCGGCCTTCGGCTGGCCCACGTCAAATGCCGACGGCTGCGACAGGATCGGTCCGAAGCCGCCCGCCGAGCGCCAGGCCCACCACAGCAGCAACAATCCGAGCGCGAGGAGCAGGGGAGCCTTGATGTTCAGCAGCCAGCGGATGGTCTCGATGCCGCGATAGATGACCCACATGTTGACGCCCCAGAAAAATAGGAAGCAGAGAAATTGGCCGCCCGTGATGCCGAGCCAGTTCGTCGCGACTGCGGGATGCAGATTGAAGATTGTCACGCAGATTTTGTAGATCGCCTCGCCGCCGATCCACGTCTGGATGCCGAACCAGCCGCACGCGACGAGCGCGCGCAGAATGGCTGGCACATTCGCGCCCTTTGTCCCGAACGAGGCTCGACAATAGACCGGGAATGGAATGCCGTAAAGCGTCCCGGCGTGCGCGTTGAGCACCATCGGGATGAGCACGATGAGATTGCCGAGAAAAATCGTGAGGATGGCCTGCCACCAGTTCATGCCGCCGCCGATGAGTCCCGACGCGAGCATGTAGGTGGGGATGCACGCGGACATGGAAATCCACAGCGCGGCAAAGCTCAACATGCCCCACTTGCGCTGCGACTGCGGCACGGGCGCGAGGTCGGCGTTGAACAACCGGCTGTGCTCGATGCCGGCCTCGACATCGGGCGCGTTGGCGGCCAGGCCGGAAGGAATGGCGCTCATGGTTGGTTTAAATCTGATTTTCCTTGTTTCGCTTCGTTGAAATTAGAACTGACGCGGCAAAGCGAATCAAGCTTTGGTTCGCGTGCAATCAATGAGTGAACGATTTTAATAATTGTTCAATCAGGCGAATCAATTCGACACTGAGTGGGACGAAAGCTGTGGCGACCAAAAGCCATTGGCAGAATCCGTTTGGGCCTTTATGCTTTCGCGAGTTCTTGCATTTCGGCGATCTGGTTTGATTTGCAGCTTTACGCATGTGAGGACATTAGCGCGCGTCTGCGTTGGAAATCCATTGGGGGACTATGATTTTAATTCGGGTGAGATGTCGTCACATCTGAAGCCAGTTTAAGTGAAGCAAATTCCATCAACTGCGCGACGATAGCGGATAAAGACTTGAGATGTATCCTTTTGTCTCTTTGTTACAGACTCCTCAAACTGTGAAATCAGCGGAAGCCAATCCTGCCAGCGTGCCTTTTGCTTGGGGCTGGCTTTCCTCCGTTCTGTGAGGTCATATACCTTTTTCATCATTGAAGCGGCTTTGTCCGCTTTCAAATCTGGCGCGACGGCCAAGAGCGTGTTGCCTTGGCGGTATGCTTCAACCGCTCGGTTTCCGATAGCAGCTTCCCATTCTTCAGCAGTCGGTGGATTCACAGCGAGGTCATTGTGAAGCGTGCTTAAATTTTTCTTGCGATCCGCTTCCCATTTTTCGTGAGTCTGCTCGTAGTTAAGGTCATTGATCTGCCCCTCTTTTCTTAACGCGGTCTTGCGCTCATTAATGATTCTTCAATGAGCCATTTGGTTGATTGAGTAACACTGTAAATCCTCGTCGCGGAGGTCGAGACCTTTCAAGTTACCGGCGTTAGACTCCCAATTTTTGCGTTCTGTGTAACCGAGCTTCGCCCATGACTTGACGCCAACCAGACAGGTCCAGTAAACCGAAGATGGTTCATGCAATCCGGCAACCGCTTCTCGGATTAAGTCATTGAGGCGAGCTTCGACTACGGCGGGTGGACAGGTTGGATCATGACCCCACACCTTCGTATACATAGCCGCTCGCGCTGCTGGACTTGGCATTCTCTTAAATAGTCCTTCGCCAATAAGAGGATGACGACGGGCGAGTTCATAGAGTGCTGCAACTTGGCCTGTTTTAGAATCAGGCATTCCCTTCCACCAGTGCGAGCAGTCAAACTCTTTGTCAAATGGTGGGCGTAAGTGCCATGTATAAGTCTGCCGCGTAGCTTGCCTGTCCCGTTTCTTAGAATTGGACTTGAGAGTCATAATTAAAAATGACCGACTTGCGCTGGAGGGATTTTCTCATCGCGTGTTTTACGGTTTTACTTTCAAGCCTTCCCGCTTGGCAAGTTCGCGCTGGCGGTCGTCGAGGCTGACAAATTCCGGCGTGCCGGTGATGAGCGCGGCGGCGACATGAAAAATGTCGAGCGTGCGGCAGCCGATTTCGGCGGCGTGACGGGCGGAGAGTTGCGCGGCGCGGTCGTGAACTTCGGCGAGCGCGTAGTCCGGGCGCTGCCAGCGGCCAGTGGCGATGTCCTCGTCAAACGCGGCGAGCGAGGCGTGGAGTTCGTCCTCTGTGATTTCGCGGCGAAACAGTTTCAGGCGCAGCGCCGTGCGGACTTCGATCTCTTGCCAGTGGGTCAGCGCGTAAGGCGCGGTGTCGGCGGAAACGAGGCGGATGGCCTCGGCACTATTCGACTCCTGAACATAGAGTTTGGCGATGACGGCGGAGTCGAAATAGGCGTTCATCACCGGTCGCCACGCAGTTCGCTGATCAGGCTCTGGCTGTCGCCGGCGGTTTTGTTGCCGTAGATGTTTCGCAAGCGGGTGAGAAGTTGTTCCTCTGTCAGTCCCTTGACGTGACCAGCGGCAACGCGCTCAATCCGCTGAACGCCTTCGGTCACGGCGTCATTGAGTTTTGCTGGTGCCACCACGCTTTCCATCAAGCGACGGGCCAGTTCCAATCGCTCATTAGCGGGAAGCTCCAGCGCGGCTTTTAACAACTCGGCGGCAGACATGTGGCTAATTTACTTCGACACCGGCACAAGGCAAGCAGGCTTATTTCAAAAATGACCCGGCTTGCGCTGGAGGAATTTTCCGCTCACATCTTGACCAAGGTTTTCACGCAATAACTGTTAAGGCTTTCGCCGGCGGCAATGGCCTTGGCCGCCAGTCGCCGGTGCAACGCCGGTTCAAGCCGGAGCACAAATTTGCCGCTGAATTTCTTTTTATTCAGCGGTTCGGGCAATGCCTTGCCGCCAGTTTCCAGAATTTCAATCCATTCCTCCACGATCCGGCACAGTTCGGCATAGACCTTGGCCTCGTCCTTGCCGTGACAGCATTGACCAATCAACGGCGGCGCGCTGCCGACATAGCAGCCGTCCTCGTCGCTCCATTCCACGATTTTGTGGTAATGCGCCGCTTTCGTTTTGGATCCGTTCCGTTTCATTTTTGACTTGCTTCAATCTGCCGCCGCACCTGACGTTCCTGATACGGCTGCGCGTCATGCCCGGGATTCCCGCTCAACGTGACGCGCGGCCCTTTGGGATGCTCAAAATTCCGATGACTGCCTTTGCCACCCCGGTTCACAAACCCCGCCTTCTCCAACTCGGCGATCAATTGTCGCAGCTTGCGCGGCATTTCAGTATCAAGTTAGTATCACGGTTGTTTTCGGCTGTCAACCGGCTCAAAAATGCCCCGGCTTGCGCTGGAGGAATTTTCCGTGGCCGTGGTTGCCGGCGAATTTGTCATCGCGCAGTTTCATGGTTTCACTTTCAACCCTTCGCTCGCGGCGGCTTTTCGCTGCCGGTCGTCAAAACTGAAGAAGATTTTCGATTCCAAAATCAGCGCCGCTGCGACGTGCAACAAATCCAGACTGCGCGTGCCGAGCAGGGGTGTGTGGCGGTCGCTCAATTGCCGCGCCTTGTCGTGCAACAGACCGGACGCAACCGGCGTCGGCACGAAAAATCCGTCGGCGATGTCCGCCTCCACGTCCTGCCAGGTCGCGTCGCGCTGCGCCAGCGTGATGCGCCCGCGCTGGACGGCGCGATTGAGTGCGTTGCGAAGTTCCAGCGCGACAAGCGGAGTGAGCGGCAGCGGCCCGCGTTTGCCGCCCAATGCCGCCTCCGCCGCTTTGGATGTGGTTTCCTCCAAATAAAGCGAAGCGATGAAGCCGGTGTCGGCAAAGGCTACCATTTGTAGCTTTCCCGTTCTTCCGCGACGATGCTGCGCGGCAAAGGTCCTTTGCTCTCGCCAAAAATACGTTTGCGCCGCGCTTCAAAATCCGGGAGCTTGAATTTTTTCGGCGTGACGGATTTGGCCGGCGGCGACAAAAGCGCAACCACCTTGCCCTTCTTCACAATTTCCACCTGCTGGCCTTCGGCGACCCAATCCAACACGCTGCCGAAAGCGTGGCGAAGTTGTCTGACATTGGCTGTTTTCATGTCTAACAACGATGTTATACTTGGTTCCGCGCGCCGTCAAATTCAAAAGTGGCTTGGCTTGCGCTGGAGGAATTTCCCGTGGCCATGTTTGCCGACGAATTTGCCGCCGCGCACGGCGACTTGTCCGCGCACGGTGACGACACTCGGGCGGCCTTCGATTTTCCAGCCTTCAAACGCGCTGTAATCGAGGTTCATGTGCTGCGTCTTCACGGAGATTTTGCCGCGGTAGTCCGGGTCATAGACCACGAGGTCGGCGTCTGCGCCGGGCTGGATCGTGCCTTTGCGCGGAAAGAGGTCGAAGGTCTTCGCGACCTGCGTGCTGGCGACGTTCACGAACGTGTGCAGGTCAATCTTCCCCGCCTTCACACCGTAGGTGTAGAGCAGGTTGATGCGTTCTTCGAGCGACGGAATGCCGTTGGGAATCTTGGTGAAATCATTTTTGCCCATCTCCTTCTGTTTCCGGAAATCGAACGGCGCGTGGTCGGTGGCCACGGTGGAGATGAATCCTTTTTTCAAACCGTTCCAGAGAACTTCCTGGTTATATTTGTCGCGCAACGGCGGGGACATGACGTATTTCGCGCCCTCAAATTTTGGCTTCTCAGCGTAGGTTTTGTCGAGCGTGAGATACTGGATAAGCGTCTCAACGGTGACTCGCACGCCGCGCGCCGAGGCGTGCATGGCTTCCTGCAAGGCGTCCGCGCAACTCAGGTGAACGATATAAGTCGCCGCACCCGTGAGTTCGGCGAAGGTCATCAAATGATGCACGCCCTCGGCTTCGACGCGCGTGGGGCGGCTGGGCTCGTGAAATTCCGGACCGGTTTTGCCGGCGGCAATCAATTCCTTGCAGCGCTCGCTGACGAGCGTTTCGTTCTCGCAATGCGCGGTGACGATGACGCCCAGTTCCTTGGCCAGCTTGAGCGTCCGATACAATTCCGAGTCATCAATCCCAAAAGCGCCCTTGTAAGCGAGGAAAATCTTGAACGAGCTGATGCCGCGCTTCACGATCTCGCGAAGCTGCTTCTCTGTCGTGTCGTCAAACTTTGTCACGCCCATGTGAAACGTAAAGTCGCACGCGGATTTGCCGGCGGCCTGCTTCATCCACAACTCAAAGCCCTCCAGCGTGTCATCCTTGCGCGCGGGGCAGCACATCTCAATGAGCGTCGTCGTTCCGCCAACCAACGCGGCCTCGCTGCCCGTGATGTAATCGTCTTTTGCCAGCGTGCCCATGAACGGCAGATAAATGTGAACGTGCGGATCGATGAAACCGGGAAAGACAAACTTGCCCTTCGCATCAATCACTTCCGCGCCTTTCGGCGGAGTGATGCCACGGTCAATGCGCGTGATGGTTTCGTTCTCGCACAGGATGTCCGCGACGTAACGTTCGCTGGCCGTGACGATTTCGCCGTTTTTAATTAAGAGTGACATGAATTTTGGTTTGTTGGTTACTGCCAATCTTCGAGGACAAGCCCTCGCACACGTGAAAACTCAGCCGTGTTGTGCGTGACCAAGGTGTGATTATTCGCCAGAGCAATGGCTGCAATCATCAGGTCGTTCGGGCCAATAACATTTCCCGCCGTCTCCAACGCGTGGCGGATTTTTCCGTAACGCACAGCGGCAGCATCATCGAAAGATAGTGAGACATAGGGCGCAAATAATTCGTCAAGAATGTTCAGCCGGCGTTCACGGTTGCCGTATTTTTCTGCGCCATGCAGCAACTCTGCTTTGACAACGGAGCAGAGGATGACATCGGCTGGTTGGAGAGTCTGAAGACGGCTGCTGATGGAAGACTGCGGCGTCTTCAGGTAGATGATCCACGCGTTAGTGTCGAGCAGCCAAGCCATCACCACTCCTCGCGTTTTTCAAACGGCAGTTGCGCTGGACGCTCAAATGGCTCGCCGACGAACGCACCCGCCGTGCGCTCGAAGTATTTTTGAGGCCACGCCTCTGCCGCCGCTTTCGCGCCGTTACCGTTGTGCGCTCCCCGTTTGATGAGCGAATCAAGCTGCTGTCGCATTGCCAACAGCACCGATTCTGGTTGCTTCATCAATTCCTGAATCAACGCGTCTCGTGTGCTCATGACAAATGAACTGTAACTCGGATTACGATAATTTCGAGCCTTATTTCTTCGCTTCCGCGTGCCAGATGTCGCCTTCACCGTAGCTGAACCAGCGGCTGGTCGTCACCTTTTGCTGCGTGAAGAATTGCACGCCCTCCCGGCCCTGCATGTGCAGGTCGCCGAAGAACGATTCGTCCCAGCCGTTGAACGGAAACCACGCCATCGAGGCGGGCACGCCGATGTTGATGCCGATCATGCCGGCCTTGGCGCTGTGCTTGAACTCGCGTGCCGCCTTGCCACTGCGCGTGAAGATGGACGCGCCGTTGCCATATATGGACTTGTTTGCCAGTTCAATCGCCGCCCCCAGATCTTCCATGTGCATCACGTTCAGGACCGGGCCAAAAATTTCTTCCTTGGCCACGGTGGTGCCGCTTTGGACGTGGTCGAGAATCGTTGCGCCAACATAGAAACCATTCGGCGCTTCGGAAACTTTCACACCACGCCCGTCCGCGAGCACCTTCGCGCCTTGCTGTTCGCCTATGCCGATCAACTCCTGCACGCGGTCGCGATGCTGGCGCGAGATGACAGCGCCCATGTCCGGCTGCGCTTCGCGATCGGTCGGGCCAACCCTGATCCGCTTCGTCGCCTCAACGAGCGTGGGCAAAACCAGTTTCTCTGCCGCGCCAACCACCACGGCGGTGGAGCCCGCCATGCAGCGCTCACCCGCGCAGCCGAACGCGGCTTCGATGACACCGCGCGTGGAGTTTTCCACGTCGGCGTCGGGCATGATGATGACGTAGTTCTTCGCGCCGCCGTTCGACTGCACACGCTTGCCGTGCTTCGTCCCGGTCTCGTAGATGTGGCGTGCAATCGGCGTCGAGCCGACGAACGAAATCGCCTTCACCTTCGGGTGCGTGAGCAGTGCGTCCACGACTTCGCGTCCGCCGTGAACAATGTTCAGCACGCCTTTCGGCAGTCCGGCTTTCTCCAGCAGCTTCGCGATCTTGATGGCGGTGAGCGGAACTTTTTCGCTTGGCTTGAGGACGAACGTATTGCCACACGCGATGGCGATGGGATACATCCAGAGCGGGACCATCGCCGGAAAATTGAATGGCGTGATGCCGACACAGACGCCGAGCGGCTGGCGGATGGCTTCGCAATCAATGCCGCGTGCGATGTTCTCCAGCACCTCGCCCATCATCAATGACGGCACGCCGAGCGCGAACTCGATCACTTCCATGCCGCGCTTCACGTCGCCGCGTGACTCGACGAGCGTCTTGCCGTGCTCGCGCGTGTTGCTGCGGACGATGTCCTCAAAATTTTCGTCCATCAACATTTTGAAACGGCCAAGAATCCGCGCACGTTCGACGGGCGGAGTTTCCATCCACGCCGGAAACGCAGCCTGCGCAGCTTCGACAGCGGCGTATGCATCAGCGAGATTTCCGACCGGACATTCAGAAATCACTTCGCCGATGGAAGGATTAAAAACGGGCGTGCGCGCGGTCGCGGATTCAATCCATTCACCGCCGATGAAATTGGGACAGGGTTCAAGTGTTTTGCTCATAAAAATTTATTCAGACGAGAAAATTGTTGCTGTGCCTCCACTGTCTTTTCCTCCAACAGCAATACCGCGCGACTTTCCGCATTTGGGGCAAACACGTTCGCCGCCTTTCATGTGCGCGCTGACAATGAAGACTTTCCGACAAGCCGGACAACTAATTGCAAAGTTGTTTCCATACCAGTCTTCAGAGTCTCCGAGTTTGTCGCGGTCAAGATTTCGTTGCATAACAATTAAATTATTCTCGTTGCTTCAACGGCACGACGCTTCGCTGCGCCGGCCCGTTGTATTGCGACAGCGGCCTGATGAGCCGGTTGTCCGCAAGCTGCTCCATGATATGCGCTGTCCAGCCGGTGATGCGCGCCATCACGAAGAACGGCGTGAACATATCAATGTCGAAGCCCATCATGTAATACGCCGGGCCGCTCGGAAAATCGAGGTTCGGGTGGATGTTCTTTTGCTCGCGCATCGTGGCTTCGAGGATGTCCGCGATGTCGAGCCACTTCGACTGCCCGGTGAACTCCGCCATCTTGCGCGCGTATTTTTTCATTGTCGGCACGCGCGAATCGCCGTTTTTATAGACGCGATGGCCGAAGCCCATCACCACGCGTTTTTCGCGGAGCGCAGCCAGCATCCATTCCTTCGCTCGCGCCGGCTCGCCGACTTCCAGCAGCAGGTGCATCACCGCCTCGTTCGCGCCACCGTGCAACGGGCCTTTGAGCGACGCGATGCCGCCCACCACGCCGCTGTAAATATCCGACAAACTCGACACCACCGTCCGTGCGGTGAACGTCGAGGCGTTGAATCCATGCTCGGCGTAAAGGATCAGCGAGACCTCAAACGTGTGGATGACTTCCGGCGCGGGCACTTTACCGAAAATCATGTGGAAAAAATTCTCCACGAAACCGAGGTCGCTGCGCGGCGGAATAAAATCCTGTCCTTTGCGAAGGCGATAAAACGCCGCGATCACCGTGGGAATCTTTGCCATCATGCTGATGGAGCGCTTCAGATTGGTCGCCGCATCGGTCTTGTTCATCTCTGTGTCTTCCGTTCCAAGAAAACTCACCGCCGTCCGTAACACATCCATCGGGTGTGCTGTGCGCGGGGATTTTTGGATCACGAACAAAAGATCTTTGCTGATCTCGCGCTGGCCGCGACCAAGGGCCATGAAGTCGGCGAGTTGCTTCGCTGTCGGCAATTCGCCATGCCACATGAGCCACGCGACTTCCTCGAAGTGACAATTCTCGCACAACTCCTGCACCGGATAACCGGCATAAACCAGCGAGTTGATTTCCGGCATCACTTTCGAGATGCGGGTCGTGTCCACCACTACGCCGTCCAAGCCGCGATGGATGTTTGCTTCGTCGCTCATGTTATATTTCTTGGTAGGGCGGCGCTGCCGCGCCGCCTTTTCGTGCCACTTCCAAATTTGGGCAAAGCGGCAGCTTTGCCCTACCTTCAAATCTTAAAATTAAAAATGTCCTTGTCGAACTTCGCGTAATCTTCGTAACGCAGCAACTCGTAAAGTTCCGCGCGCGTCTGCATCTTGCCGACGACAGACTCTTGTGTGCCGTCACTCTTGATTATCGCCAAACCATCTTCGATGGCTTTCATCGCCAATCGTAGCGTCGTCACCGGATAAATCACGATGTTGATGCCGAGGTCGGAAAGCTGTTTCGCTGTCAGCAATTGACTCTTGCCAAACTCGGTCATGTTCGCCAGCAGCGGAACTTTGATGGCTTTGCGGAATTTCTCGAACTCGCCTTCGTTGCCCAGCGCTTCAGGAAAAATCGCGTCCGCACCGGCATCAACGTAAGCCTTCGCTCGCGCAATCGCGCCATCCAGACCTTCGGAAGCCCGCGCGTCTGTCCGCGCCATGATGAGAAAATTCTTGTCACGGCGCGCACCGACGGCGGCGCGGATTTTTTCCACCATCGCCTGCGTGGTGACGAGCGACTTGCCGTCGAGATGACCGCAGCGCTTGGGATTCACCTGATCTTCCAGATGACAGCCACAAAGTCCCGCGTCCTCGAGCGTTTGAATCGTGCGCGCCATGTTCAGCGGTTCGCCGAAGCCGGTGTCCGCGTCAATCAGCGCCGGCAAATCCACCGCCCGCGCAATCGCGCCGCCACGCGTGGCGACTTCAGGCAAGGTCGTCAGCCCGATGTCTGGCAAGCCCAAGTCTGCCGACAGCGCCGCGCCGGAAATGTAAACGCCATCGAAGCTGTGCTTTTGGATCGCCATCGCCACGAGCGGCGAGAACGCGCCGGGAAAGCGCAGCAGTTTGCCGGACTTGAGCGCCGCGCGGAATTCCTTGCGCTTGTCGGAAGCGGCTTTCGTGGAGGACAGCATATTAAAAAGCTCCAAGCACCAAGCTCCAACATCCAGAGAAGCTCCAAATATGAATATCCAATCCAAAACGCGCGTCGCGTTGTTTGGATCTTGGTGCTTGGTGCTTCTCTGGAGCTTGGATCTTGGTGCTTGGAGTTTTGCTTTTCGCTTGGTGCTTCATTTCCCTTTAGAATATGCCTCGTTTGTCACGCATGGCACAAGTCAGTTTGTTTCACGTCACTTTCGCTCCATCCCGTAATCCGGGTGGCGTTTGTTGTGGCGGACGTGCATGACACGCAGCGATTCCGCGTGAATTTCGTAGAGCACGTGATACGGAAATCGCGGCAGGTTTGCCCGCCGGAAACTGCGCCCGGCTGGATGATTCCGCAGCGGATTTTCTCCGGCTTGTTCCATCACGGCTTTCATTTCCGCTTCGAATTCGTCCGCCAGCCGCGTCGCAATCGCGTCGTAGTATCTCAACGCCTTGGCGATGTCCCGCTTCACCAGCGGGTGATATTTTATTTCCACGACGCGCGTTCCCGTTTCACAGCGGCCCAAAATTCGTCCGCAGAAATCAAATCAGCCTTTCCGGCGTCCAGTTCATCCCGCCGCCGCGTGGCCTCTTCAACACCGGCATCGCTGTCATCCTCCGCCGCGTGCGGCGGCAACGAATCCAGCAACCACGCCGCGAGCGAGCCGCGAGCTTTGTCGGGCAGTCCCGCGACCGCATCTTTGATTTGGTTCAGCGACATGGTTGGAAAATACTCCTGCTGGGTTTCGCCTGCAAACGCTAAAAAATCCCCCGTTGGTCGCGCACCGCGCAAGTTAACTCGCCTGACGGCAACACCACATTAAGTTCACGAACTTCCGCCGCTGAAAGGTGTGGCAGCCTTTGGACCAGATCTAAAAACCGTTTTGATTCATCAGGAGAAATCAAGTCTTCCGTCAGCGCCTGAAATTTCCCGATGTAATTGGCGCGAGCAAACGGACGCGCGCCGAGTGGATGCGCATCGGCCACGGCGATTTCGTCGGTGATTTTTTTGCCGTCGTTGAAAGTGATTTCCACGCGGCCGCCAAAGGCCTTTTCCTTCGGATCAATCGAGTGATAGCGGCGCGTCCACTCAGCATCTTCGCGTGTCGTGATTTTTTTCCAGAGCGCGACGACTTCGGGGTGTTTCGCGACTTCGGGCGCGTAGCTATTGACATGATGCCAGAAGCCGGTGTGCAGCGCCGATGCGAAGATGAACATGATGCTATGGTCAAGCGTTTCGCGGCTGGCGTTCGGGTCGGATTTCTGCGGATCACCCGCGCCCGTGCCGATGACGAAGTGCGTATGATGGCTCGTGTGAATGATGATTTCGCGGATCGTCTTCAGGTCGGGAATCTGCTGGCGCAATTTGAATGCGAGGTCAATCCACGCTTGTGCCTGATATTCGGCGGAATGTTCCTTCGTATAGGAATCGAGAATCGCGCGGCACAGTTCGCCGGGCGCGGGCAGGGGAACGTCGTAACTGGCGTCCTTGCCGCCGAGCATCCACGCGATGACGCTGTCTTCGCCCTCGTAGATCGGCGACGGACTTTTCTCGCCACGCATCGCGCGATCCACGGCCTCGACCGCGAGCTTGCCGGCGTGCGCCGGGGCGTAAGCCTTCCAACTGGAAATCTCCCCCTTGCGCGATTGGCGCGTGGAAAATCCGACATGCACCGCCTGTTGCACCGCCTGATAAATCGTGTCGGTGTTGAGGCCGAGCATCGCGCCGATGCCGGCGGCGGCGGACGGACACAGATGCGCGATGTGATCCTTCTTGTATTCGTGCAGACAGATCGCGCGGACCAGATCCATCTGGATTTCGTAGCCGACCAGGATGCCGCGCAGCAGATCCGCACCGCCGCGCCCGGTCTGTTGCGCGACGGCGAGGATCGGCGGGATGTTGTCGCCGGGATGGGAATAATCCGCCGCGAGAAACGTGTCGTGCATGTCGAGTTCGCGCACGGCCACGCCGTTCGCCCACGCCGCCCACTCGCAATCAAAACGCTGTGCTGCCGGAACACCGAAGAGGGTCGCGCCGCTGGTGCGTGGATGCGCCAACGCCTGCGTGCGGGCATTGGCTACGGGAGCGCGATTGACGGCGGCGAGCGCGACCGCCGCGTTGTCAATGATGCGGTTGATGACCATTTCGCCGGCAAGCGGATCCATCGCCATGCTCGCGGACGCGACTTCGGCGATTTTCCAGGCAAGTTGCTCGCTTTTGGGAAGCGCGACTTTCGATGGGTGGACTTTGACTTGATGAAGAATCATTTTATAAGTAGCAGCCGACGTGAGGAGGCTCTGTTAATTGCCGATAGCCAATGGTTAATCGCCAATTTTAATTTGAGCCTCCTAACGTCGGCTGCTACGAGAATGCATTTTAGCCGCGCGACAACGCATCCGACTGTTTCACGAATTCATCGCCGCTCCATTCGCCGTCGGCTTTGACGACTTTGGTGGCCGTCGCGGCCTTTTGCGCCGCCTTGCGTTCCGCCTGACGTTTGACGAGGTCGGCGTGGGTGGTGAAATAATCGAGGCTCTTGCCCTTGAAATCGGCGAGCGTCGCGAACTTGTGCTTTTCCATGAACGCGAGCAGTTCGTCGCACATGGGTTTCACGCATTCGTAACCAAACTTCATCACGCCGGTGCAGACTTGCACGGTGTCCGAGCCGAGCAGAATGAATTGCGCCGCGTCGTTGCCGCTTTCGATGCCGCCGAGGCCGGAGAGTGAGCGTCCGGGAAATTCCTTGCGGATCAGCGTGGCGATTTCCATCACCATGCGCAGCGCAATGGGCTTGACGGCCTTGCACGAATATCCGCCGGGCGTCGTATAACCCTCCACGCTCGGTTCGGGGCGGAGGGTGTCGAGGTTCACGCCGATGACGCTGCGGATGGTGTTGATGGCGCTAATGCCGGTCGCACCGCCGCGCAACGCCGCGCGGCTCGGATCTTCAATGTGTGTGATGTTCGGCGTCATCTTTGCCCAGACGGGCTTGTTCGTGGCGGATTTCACCCAGCCGCAAACTTCCTCGAGGATGTCCGGGTCCTGGCCCATCGCCGCGCCCATTTTGCGTTCGGGCAGGCCGTGCGGGCAGGAGAAGTTAAGTTCAAAGCCATCCACGCCCGAGGCTTCGCAGCGTTGGACGAGTTCAATCCAGGCGTCCTGGTTGTATTCCTCCATGATGGAGGCGATGAGCACGCCTTCCGGGTGCATCTGCTTGCACTTCTTGAATTCCTCCTCCCACAGCTTGAACGGACGGTCGCTGATCAGTTCGATGTTTTCCCAGCCGACGACTTCCTGGCCATCATTTGCCATCAGCTTGCCGTAGCGGGGCGTGACGTTGATGACCTTGGACGCGTCGAGGCTCACGGTCTTGGCGATGACCGCGCCCCAGCCTTCCTTGAAGGCGCGCGAAATGACGTTGAGATTCGTTCCGGGCGGGCCGGATCCAATGATGAAAGGATTCGGCAGTTTCAGCCCATCTACCGTTGTGGCTAATGTTGACATACGTTGGTTCCCTGTAACTTGTTTTTAATTTTTAACTCGCTTTGGGCGCATTGGCGACAATAATTTTGCACAAAAGGAAAATAACCAGCGGAACATGAACCCAGTGCTGAACCCAAAACGCACCGTCGCCGAACTGAAAGAACTGCGCGCGCTCACCGGTGACGAGAACGGCGCTCAACGTGTTGCCTTCACGCCGATGTGGGTGAAGACCCGCGCGTGGCTGCTTGAAAAAGTCGCCGGGCTCCCGCTTGAAATCCACAATGATGCTGCGGGCAACACCTGGTTCACCCTGCGCGGCGAATCGGAAAAGTGCCTGCTCATCGGCGGTCACATGGATTCCGTGCCGAATGGCGGCTGGCTGGATGGCTGCCTCAACGTGCTGGCGGGCGTGGAGATTTTGCGCCGGATAAACACGCAATACAGCGGCAAGCCGCCCGTGACCGTGCGGGTCGTGGATTGGGCCGACGAAGAAGGCGCGCGCTTTGGCAAAAGTCTTTTCGGCTCATCGGCGTGTTCCGGCAATCTCGACATGAATGAAGCGCGCGGCTTGATCGACAAGCAAGGCCTCAGACTTCCCGACGCGCTGAAAAATGTCGGGATTGATTTTGAGCGTGTCAAGGACAGCGGCAAGGAACTCAAGCACGCCGCCGCGTATCTGGAATTGCACATCGAGCAAGGACCGGTGCTGTTGGATTTGGATCTGCCGCTCGGGGCGGTGCTCGGCACGTTTGGCGTCGAGCGGCACGCCATCACCTTTCACGGCCAGGCCGCGCACTCCGGCAGCACGCCGATGAACCGCCGGAAGGACGCCTTTCTCGCCGCCGCAAAGATGAGTTCGGAGATTTACAAAATCGCCGAGCGCAGCGGCAACGGCGTTTGCACCATCGGCTCCTGCACGACCAAGCCCGGCATCGTCACCAGCGTCGTCGAGGAATGCCGCATCACGCTCGACCAGCGCCATCTCGATGCCGCCAAGCTCGCGACGATGTTGGCCGAAGCCAAAGCCGCCGGTGAAAAATTCGCGAAGGAAGGCAACGTGCAAATTTCGTGGGAGCGTCTCTGGCAAATTGCCCCGCGCCCGTTCAACGACGAACTCATCGCCTTGTGCGATGAGGCCATTGGCGAGACCTGCGGCAAGCGGCATCGCCTGCCGAGCGGTCCTTTACATGACGCCGCTGAAGTCGCAGCCGCTGGCGTGCCGACCGTGATGATGTTTGTTCAGAGCCTGCATGGCATCAGTCACAACAAGATCGAGGACACGAAGGAAGAACACCTCGAACTCTGCGTGACCGCGTTCGACAAGCTGGCGGAGAAGGCGATGGTTTGGATTCAGAAAAAATCTTAACCGCGGATGAACACGGATGAACACCAATTCGAATTGTGAAATGAACGACCGCCCTCACCCCGGCCCTCTCCCCCAGGAGAGGGGGAAACTTGCGCCGTCTCTTTGCTTTGCGGAGGCCTCGCATATTTCGGTCGCCTTTCGTTTCGATGAATCAGGCGTGGCGACAAAACGGTTGACTCTCAGAAAATCAGTGTCGGCCAATCGCTGTTCCTTCTCCCCGGGGGAGAGGGTTAGGGTGAGGGCGAGCGTCAACAACCATCTCAAAACTTCGGAACCAAATGGAATAGTGAAAAACGCGGTGAATTTTACGAAAGCAATTTTATGATCATTGGCGTTCCCAAAGAAATCAAGGAGCAGGAGTATCGTGTGGCAATGTTGCCGTCAGGTGCGTATCAACTCGTCAAGCGCGGACATCAGGTCGTCGTCGAGCGCGGCGCAGGCGCGGGCACGGGTTATCCCGATGCCGAATACGAAGCCGCGGGCGCAAAGCTCGTCGCCACGCACACCGAAGTGTTTGCGCAGGCCGACCTGATTGTGAAAGTCAAAGAGCCGTTGCCCGCAGAATATGATTTGTTGCGGCGAGGTCAACTGCTGTTCACCTACCTGCACCTCGCCGCTAGCAAATCGCTCACGGATGCACTGGTGAAATCCGGCGTCACCGGCATCGCTTACGAAACCATCGAGGTTAACCGCCGCCTGCCGTTGCTTGAACCGATGAGCGAGATCGCGGGGCGCATGAGCATTCTGGTCGGCGGCTATTTTCTCGCAAAGCATTTCGGCGGCAGCGGCACATTGCTGGGCGGCGTGCCGGGCGTGTTGCCGGGCAAGGTTGTCGTCATCGGTGGCGGCGCCTCGGGCGTGAATGCCGCGCGGATGGCGCAGGGACTTGGCGCGGACGTGACCATCCTGGAAGTGGATTTGGAACGGATGCGATTTCTCGACATCACCCTGCACACGGCGCACACGCTTTACTCGAACGAAACGCATCTGATGGAACTGATGCCGAACATTGACCTGCTCATTGGCGCGGTGCTCGTGCCGGGTGCGAAAGCACCCAAGCTCATCAGCCGCGAAATGCTCCGCCGCATGCGTCCCGGCAGCGTGCTGGTGGACATCGCGATTGACCAGGGCGGCTGCGCCGAGACGTCGCGCGCCACCACCCATCACAACCCGGTCTATGTCGAGGAAGGTGTGACGCACTATTGCGTCGCGAACATGCCCGGTGCCTACGCGCGCACCGCCACGCAGGCGCTCACGAACGTGACACATCGTTACGTTGAACTGCTCGCCGACCTCGGCCTCGCCGAGGCGTGCCAGAAACAGCCCGCCCTCATCGGCGGCATCAACGTGATGAACGGCCACGTCACCCACAAAGCCGTTGCCGACGCGCACGGGATGAAATATTCCGAACCGCAATTTTGAATTTAATCGCAACAGTTATGAGTTCGGCTAGCAGGAAACAAATGATGATTGATTTGTTGTCAAAGTTTTTAGCTGGAAGCCTCTCTTCAAGCGAGGCGCTGAATGCTTGGCCAGATATTGATGATCCAACAGATGATAGACTGATGAAACATGCTTGGCATTTGCTTTGCCACTATGATGTCGATTCCGACATCCGCGCCAACGAGCCGGCTTATGAAATTCGTCAAAATGCTGATCTGCAGAAAGTCTTGGATAAACTCAAATTGTCGGCCTCAAAATGAACGAGTGATTTAATATGGAACTAAAAGCAAAAATTGAAGGCCAGATGGCCGAAATCCTGACGCCCGAAGCGCTCGCCTTCGTGGAAAAACTCTGTCGCCAATTTGAACCGACGCGCGCCAAGCTGCTCGCGCGCCGCGTCGAACGGCAGAAGGAAATTGATAATGGTGCGATGCCGGATTTTCTCGCGGCGACCAAATCCATCCGCGACGACAAATCGTGGCGCGTCGCTTCGATTCCCGCCGACTTGCAGGATCGTCGCACCGAAATCACCGGGCCGGTGGATCGCAAGATGGTCATCAACGCACTCAATTCCGGCGCGAAGGTGTTCATGGCCGACTTCGAGGACGCCACGTCGCCGACGTGGAAAAATCTCATCGAAGGCCAGGCGAATCTCCGCGACGCCGTGCGACGGACGATTTCGTTCAGCAATCCCGACGGCAAGCAATACAAGCTCAATGAGAAAACCGCGACGCTCCTCGTGCGTCCGCGCGGCTGGCATTTGCCGGAGAAACACCTGCTCGTGGACGGCCAGCCGATTTCCGGCAGCCTGTTCGATTTCGGTCTGTATTTCTTCCACAACGCCGCCGAGTTGTTGAAGCGCGGCAGCGGGCCGTATTTTTACCTGCCGAAGATGGAGAGCCATCTCGAAGCGCGGCTTTGGAACGACGTTTTCAATTTTGCACAGGACGCGCTGAAGATTCCGCGCGGCTCGATCCGCGCGACGGTTTTGATCGAGACGATTCTCGCCACGTTCGAGACCGAGGAAATCCTTTACGAACTGCGCGAACATTCGGCGGGGCTGAATTGCGGACGCTGGGATTACATTTTCAGCTTCATCAAAAAATTCCGCAACCCCGAAAGCTTTCAGGGCTTCACCTTCCCGGACCGCGCGCAGGTCACGATGACCGCGCCGTTCATGCGCGCGTATTGCCTGAATGTCATCAAGGTCTGTCATCGGCGCGGCGCGCACGCGATGGGCGGCATGGCGGCGCAGATTCCCATCAAGAGCGACCCGGCGGCGAACGAAGCCGCGCTCGCCCGCGTCCTCGCCGACAAGGAACGCGAAGCCTCTGACGGCCACGACGGCACCTGGGTCGCGCATCCCGGCCTCGTGCCCGTGGCGCTCCAGGCATTCGACAAACACATGCCGACGCCAAATCAAATCTCCAAACAACGCGATGACGTGAACGTGTCCGCAAAAGATTTGCTGGCCGTTCCGACCGGCACGATCACCGAGGATGGCCTGCGCGGAAACATCCGCGTCGGGGTGCAATACCTCGAAGCGTGGCTTGGCGGCAACGGCTGCGTGCCGCTTTACAACCTGATGGAAGACGCCGCCACCGCCGAAATTTCGCGCGCCCAAATCTGGCAATGGCTGGCGCACAACGCCGCGCTCGCCGACGGACGCAAGATTACGACCCAGCTTTACGACGAATTGTTGCCGCAGGAAATGGCCCGCATCGAAAAGGAAGTCGGCAGCGCGCGGTTCGCGGCAGGAAATTACGCCCGCGCCGCGAAGCTGTTCAGCGAAATGTCGAAGGCCAAAGAGTTCGCCGAGTTCTTGACGTTGCCGGCGTATGAGTTGATTGATTGAAATGGGCTGCGTAGCGGCGGGTCGTCAGACCGCCACCATTTGAAGCCGGAATATTTGCGGCACTCTGCCGAGACGCCGCTACGGCAGAAGGCGAATTGCGGCAATGAATAGTTTGGTTAATATTTTATCAGGATTATGGCCGATGTTTTTGAATTTACATTGAACGGCAAGCTGGTTCGCGTCGGAGCGGTTTCACCGAACACGACGCTGCTGGAATTTCTCCGTAACAGTGGTCTCACTGGCTCGAAGGAAGGCTGCGCCGAGGGCGATTGCGGCGCGTGCTCCGTCGCCATCATCGAGCCAGACGCCAACGGCAAGCCGACGTATCGCGCGGTGAACAGTTGTCTCATGCCCGTCTGCCTGCTTGCGGGGCGCGAGGTCGTGAGCGTGGAAGGCATCGCCAACTCCCAGACCCCGGACGCCAGACCCCGGACGCCAATTTTGCATCCCGTGCAACGCACGATGGCCGAGGGCTACGGTTCGCAATGCGGCTACTGCACGCCCGGTTTCATCTGCTCGATGTTCGAAGGTTACTATCGCGATGACCTCCGCACCCACGACGATCTCGACGAGCAACTCGCTGGCAACCTCTGCCGCTGCACCGGCTATCGGCCGATTCGCGACGCGGCGATTGAAGCCTTTGCTTGCAGGAGTCGACGTGAGTCGGCTCAAATCAAATCTGGGGACAAGTTAGAGCCGACTGACGTCGGCTGCTACGAAGATCAGTTCACCGAGCGCTTGAAAAAGTCCGATGCCAGACTCGGCGCGGCGGAATATGAATTCGCCAGTGAAAAATTCCTTCGTCCAACCACGCTGCGGAAACTGCTCGTCTTGCTGAGGAAATTTCCCGAGGCGCGCCTCATCGCCGGCGCGACGGAACTCGGCCTCGACATCACCAAGCGATACAAAAAATTCCCGACGCTCATTTCCGTTGAAGCGGTGACGGATTTTAAGAAAATCCGGCGCACCCCCAGCGAATGGCACATCGGGGCAGCGGTCACGCTCACGGAGATCGAGGACAAACTCGGTGAGGAATTTCCTGCGCTCGGCGACATGCTGCGCGTGTTCGGCTCCCGGCAAATCCGCAACCGCGCCACCATGGGCGGCAACCTCGTCACCGCCTCGCCCATCGGCGACAGTGCCCCGGTGCTGCTGGCGTTGGATGCGAAAGTTGTCCTCGCCTCGGAAAACGGCGAACGCACGGTGCCGATTGACCAGTTTTTTGTCTCGTATCGCAAGACCGCGCTGCAACCGAACGAGGTTTTGAAATCGATCGTCATCCCGCGAGGTGGAGCGGCGGCGGGCCTTACGCGCAAAATGGCTTGGTTCAAAGTTTCCAAACGGCGCGAGATGGATATCAGCACCGTCGCGAGTGCGTTCGTGGTGGATCTGGATCCGGACGAGATTGTGCGGCATGTGCGGTTGGGCTACGGCGGCGTGGCGGCCATGCCAGCACGAGCGCTGAAGACCGAGGCGGCCTTGCTCGGCAAGGACTGGAACGACAAAACGATTCAAAGCGTGCTGCCGGTTTTGCGGGCGGAGTTCACGCCGATTTCCGACGTGCGCGGCACGGCGGAATATCGGGGTGGGTTGATCACGAGTTTGCTGGAGAAATTTTATTCCGATTCCGTAGGAGACGAGGTGACGAGTCTCAAATTAAAACCCGAAATCCGAAATGCGAAATCCGAAATTGATCAGAGCCTCCTCACGTCGTCGCCTACGAGGATGCCACCGCACGAAAGCGCGCACAAGCACGTCACGGGCGAGGCGATGTATGTGGACGACCGCACGAACGGGATGCTCGAAACGTGGCCGGTCTGCTCGCCGCATGCGAAAGCAAAGATTTTGAAACGGGATGCAACCGCCGCCCGGCAGATGCCCGGCATCAAGGCTGTGTTGTTGGCGGAGGACATCCCCGGCCTGAACGACGTGGGCATGAAGCATGACGAGTCGTTGCTCGCGACGAGCGAAGTTCTCTTCCACAGCCAGCTGGTGGCGCTCGTGGTTGGCGAATCGTCGGAAGCCTGCCGCGCGGCGGCCGAGAAGGTCGTCGTGGAATACGAGCCGCTCGCGCCGATGCTCACGCTGCGGGATGCGCTCGCCAAAGGAAGTTTTCACAACGAGCCCAACTTCATCCGACGCGGCGATTGCGATGATGCCTTGCAGCAGTCTCCTTTGTCGCTTGAAGGCGAGTTTGAATTGGGCGGGCAGGAACATTTTTATCTGGAAACGAACACGGCCTGGGCTGAGCGCGGCGAGGACGGCTCGATTCACATTGCTTCGTCCACGCAGCATCCGTCGGAGGTGCAGCAGGTCATCTCGCATGTCCTGAATCTGCCGGCGAACAATGTCGTGGTACAAATGCCGCGCATGGGCGGCGGCTTCGGCGGCAAGGAAACCCAGGCCGCCACGCCCGCCGCGCTCGCCGCGCTGGCGACGCATCACACCGGCCAGCCGGTGCGCGTGCGCTTCAATCGCGACCAGGACATGGCGCTGACCGGCCATCGGCATCCATTCTTTGCGAAATTCAAAATCGGTTTTGATGAAGATGGATTGTTGCGCGCGGCGCAGGTTCATCTCACTTCCAACGGCGGCTGGTCCCAGGATTTGTCGCAGGCCGTGACCGACCGCGCGCTGTTCCATCTCGACAACGCGTATTACATCCCGGCGGTGGAATTTCGCGGGCAGGTGGCAAAGACCAATCTGTCGTCGAACACGGCGTTTCGTGGCTTCGGCGGGCCGCAGGGAATGCTGGTCATGGAGGAAATTTTGGATCGCATCGCGCGCCGGCTTGGCTTGCCGCCGGAAGTGGTCCGTGAGCGAAACCTTTATCACGGAAAAGGCGAAACGAACACGACGCATTACGGCCAGGAGATCGAAGATAATCGAATCCAAACCATCTGGCAGGAGTTGAAGAAAACTTCTGAGTTCGAGTCGCGGCGTAACGAAATTGACGAGTGGAACTCCACGCATCCGCACAACAAGCGCGGCATCGCCATCACGCCGGTGAAATTCGGCATCAGTTTCACCGTCACCCACCTCAATCAGGCCGGCGCGTTCGTGTTGATTTATCAGGACGGCACGGTGCAGTTGAACCACGGTGGGACCGAGATGGGGCAGGGGTTGCACACGAACGTGGCGATGATCGCGGCGCAGACGCTCGGTGTGAAGCTGGAAAATATCCGCGTGATGCCGACGAGCACCGACAAAGTGCCGAACACTTCCGCGACGGCGGCGTCGGCGGGCACGGATTTGAATGGGGCGGCGGCGAAAAATGCATGCGAGATATTGCGCGCGCGGCTCGCGCCGGTTGCTTTGAAACTGGTAGGAGACGAGGTGACGAGGCTCAAATCAAAGTCGCAGGACGGAAATAGTCAGAGCCTCCTCACGTCGTCGCCTACGAATGAAGAAGGTTTGGTTTTTACGGACGGGTTTATTTTTCATCGCGACCTGCCCGATGTGAAAATTGCATTCGCCGATGTCGTCAAGAAGGCCTACCTCTCGCGCGTGAGCCTCTCGACCACCGGCTACTATGCCACGCCGGGGATTCATTGGGATCGCGCGGCGGGACGCGGCAAGCCGTTTCATTATTTCGCCAACGGCGCGGCGGTCACCGAAGTGGAGGTGGACGGCTTCACGGGCATGCACCGCGTCCTGCGCGTGGACATCTTGCACGACGTGGGCGATTCGGTGAACGAAGGCGTCAATCGCGGCCAGATCGAAGGCGGCTTTGTGCAAGGCATGGGCTGGCTTACTGCCGAAGAACTCATCTGGAACGACAAGGGCGTGCTACTGACCCATTCGCCGGACACTTACAAGATTCCCGCCATCGGCGACACTCCGCAGATTTTCAACGTGGCTTTGCTAAAAAACGCGGCGCAGAAATCCGTCGTTCACGGCAGCAAGGCGGTGGGCGAACCGCCGCTCATGCTGGCAATATCCGTGCGCGAGGCGATCCGTGATGCCGTGGCGGCGTTCGGTTCGGGCGAAGGCGAGGTGCCGCTGGCATCGCCTGCAACTTGCGAGGCGATCTGGATGGCAATACAGAAAGTGAAAGCTCCAAATTCCAAGCTCCAACATCCAGAGAAGCACCAAACTCCAAGCTCGATACTGGCAAGCGCAACCGTTTGAAGTTTGGACCTTGGAATTTCTCTGGAGCTTGGATGTTGGAGCTTTTCAGCCTAGCAATTCCATCTTTCCCGCCGCCCCGACGCTCTTCTCTTTCACCAGTTCCGCGCGCTTGTCGATGTATTGCGCGATGATGTCCACGGCGATTTCCATCACGCTTTGCGAGCGGATCTTGATGCCGACGGGGCACGCGACGCGCGCGACTTCCTCGGCGGTGGCGATCTTCTTTTGAACGAAATGTTCGGCGATTGTCCGCGCTTTGCGCGAACTGCCGATCATGCCGAGGAATTGAAACGGGCGATGAATCCACGTCTCCAAAACCAGCGCATCATGTTTATGGCCGCGCGTGACGATCAGGCCGAACGTCGGCACGTTCGGAAACGGCGCGTTGAGCAAATCGTTCCAATGGCCGGTGCGGAGCGAAACTTTCTTTGGGAAAAAATCGTAGTTGGCCAGTTCCGGCCGGTCATCAAAAATCGTGACGGCGAAATCCAGTTGCAACGCCAGCGGCGCGACGGCCTGCGCGATGTGGCCCGAACCGGCGATCCACAACGCGCACGGCGGCGTGATGGTTTCCGTGTAGAGCCAGTCGGGTGAGTTGAGAGTTGAGAGTTGAGAGTTGAGAGCGGAGTCAGGGCAGGCGATTGATAAATCGGTCTTTACTCCCCACGCTTTTGTCGCGTCGCGCTTTGCCAGTTCGTTCCAAAATTTTTCGCCGAGCTTTTGCGCGTCCGGCAAAATAACGCCAAGAACTTTGCCGCCGCAAATTAATCCGTCGTCCCAGCCAAAATCGTGGTCGAGGACCAGTTCAAAGGTCTCTGGCTTTCCGGTCTTGAGCGAGGTCAGAGCCATCCTCTGCGCCTCGGCTTCCAGGCAGCCACCTCCGAGCGTGCCCTTGATTTTGCGGTCGGGATAGAACAGCGCCTTCGCGCCGAGCTTTTGCGGGCTGGAACCTTTCACGCCGGTGATGATGCCAAGCGCGACGGGTTCGTTCGCCGCAGCCGCGGCGGCAAGCGATTGGAAGATGGAATCGGTCACGAGCAAAGCGTAGCGTTCCCAATGACGAATGACAAATGACGAATGGAGCGGCGAAGTTCCATTCGTCATTTGGAATTTGCAGCTTTGAATTCTGCGCCGGGTATTTACAATTCTCCGAACAAGAAGGCCATGCTCGAACGCATCTTCAAGCTCTCGGAAAACCAGACCACGGCCCGCACCGAATTGCTCGCGGGCGTCACGACGTTTCTTACAATGGCTTACATCATCGTCGTGCAACCGGCGGTGCTCTCGGGCGCGATGTTCGGGATGAAGACCGGCATGGACTTCGGTGCGGTGATGGCGGCAACCTGTCTCGCAGCGGCACTGGCCACGGCGCTGATGGCGTTGCTGGCGCGGTATCCCATCGCGCAGGCGCCAGGCATGGGGGAAAATTTCTTCTTCGTGTTCACCGTGATTCCTGCCGCGACGGCGGCCGGCTTTGCGAATGGCTGGCAGGTGGCGCTCGGTTGCGTTTTCCTCTCCGGCGTATTGTTCCTGATTCTATCGCTGATCGGCCTGCGCGAAATGATCTTCAACGCCATTTCACCAAGCATGAAGTGTGCAATCGCGGCCGGTATCGGGCTGTTCATCGCCTTCATCGGCTTGCAGAACACGGGACTCATCGTCAAGGACCCCGGATCGGCGGTGAAATTGAATGCTCATTTTGCGTCGCCCGATTTGATGGTGTTCTTCACCGGGCTGCTGACCACGGCCGTGTTGCATGCCCGCAAAGTTCGCGGCTCGATTCTCTGGGGCATCATCGCGGCCACTGGACTGGCTATCGTGCTGAAGTTGACTTTGGTGCATTCCGCTTCAGCGCTCGTCACGGATTCAATGCTGATGAAACAGTTCGCATTCGCCAAAGGCATTATCTCCGCACCGCCATCGCTGGCGCCAACATTAATGCAAATGGACGTGGTCCATGCGCTCTCGCCAAAAATGCTGCCGTTTATCTTCGTATTTCTGTTCATGCTCACCTTCGACGCCATTGGCACGCTGATTGGCGTGAGTGAGCAGGCCGGGTTCATGCGCGACAACAAGCTGCCCCGCGCCAAACAGGCGATGGTCTCGGACGCTGTTGGCACGGTGGCGGGCGCGGCGCTCGGCACCAGCACCGTGACGAGTTTCATCGAGAGCGCGTCGGGCGTGGAGCAGGGCGGGCGCACGGGCTTGACGGGACTTGTCGTCGCTGCGCTGTTTTTGCTCGCGCTGTTTTTCAGTCCGGTGATTGCGATGGTTGGGAGTTATCCGCCCATCACGGCATCGGCGCTCGTGATTGTCGGGGCGATGATGATGCAGAACGTGGCGAAGATTGACTGGCGCGATCACACCGAATCCGTCCCGGCCTTTCTGACGCTCATCGGCATTCCGCTCTCCTATTCCATCGCGGACGGCTTGGCGCTCGGCTTCATCAGCCATCCCCTCATCAAGTTTTTCAGCGGACGCGGACGCGAGGTGGGTTGGCTGACTTATATTCTGGCCATCGTGCTGGTGCTGTATTTTGTTTTCGTGCGGAGCAAGATGGGCTAGAGTCGGAAAAAGAGGACGAGGATTTATGCGCAACATTCAACAGAAACTTTCCGTGGCCCGCGGCGAACAACGCGCCGAACTGCTTTTCAAGAACGCCCGCGTCGTCAATGTCTTCAGTGGTGAAATCCACAAGACGAACGTCGCCGTCGAGGACGGCCGCGTCATCGGCTTTGGTGATTACAAGGCGAAGAGGTCGATTGATCTCAAGGGCGCCTACCTCGCGCCGAGCTTGATTGACGGGCATTTTCACGTCGAGAGTTCGATGCTCACGGCACCGGAATTTGCCCGCGCCGTCGTGCCGCATGGCACCGGCGCGGTTGTCATTGACCCGCACGAATACGCGAATGTCCTCGGTCTCGACGGCATCCGCTACGTCCTGGAATCCACCAAGAATCTCGCGGTGGATTTTTTCATCATGCTGCCAAGTTGCGTTCCCGCCACGCATCTGGAAACCGCCGGCGCAAAACTGACGGCCGACGATTTGAAATTGATGATCCACGACGAGCGCATTGCCGGCGTCGCGGAGTTGATGAATTTCCCCGGGGTCTTTCTTGGCTTTAAAAGCGAGCTGGCAAAAATTGACGCGGGCAAAGGCAAGGCGATTGACGGCCATGCGCCCGGTTTGCGCGGAAAAAATCTCAACGCCTACGCGCTCGCCGGGGTCCGTTCCGACCATGAATCCGTGGAAGTCGGGGAAGCCCGCGAGAAACTGCGCCTCGGCATGCATATCCTCCTGCGCGAAGGCAGCACGGAACGGAATCTGGAGCATCTGCTGCCGCTCATCAACGCGCACAATTCGCAGAACTGTTCCTTCGCGACCGACGACAAACTTGCAGGCGATCTGGTGAACGAAGGCCACATCGACCACGCCGTGCGCAAGGCCATTCAGGGCGGCGTGCCACCGATCACCGCGTTGCAGATCGCGACAATCAACACTGCCCGTCATTATCGTTTGCACAATCTCGGAGCCATTGCGCCGCGTTACTGGGCGGATTTCATCGTGTTCGATGATTTGAAAAACTTCCGCGTGCGCCAAACTTACAAGAAAGGAGTGCTGGTCGCGGACAACGGGAAATTTCTCGGCAAATCGCCCGCCAAAATCAGCCTGCCGCGCAGCACGATGAACCTGCGCTATTCGCCAAAGGATTTTGTCGTGAAACCGTCCGGTTCAAAAAAGATCCGGGTCATTGGGATCATTCCGGACCAGATCGTCACCAAGGAACTGATTGTGTCGCCGAAGATTGAGGACGGCGAAATCGTTGCCGACCCGTCTCGCGATATTTTAAAAATGGTCGTGGTCGAGCGCCATCGCGCCACCGGCAATGTCGGCGTGGGGTTCGTGCGCGGTTTCAAACTCAAGCGTGGGGCGATTGGCTCGACCGTGGCGCATGATGCGCACAATGTGGTTGTCGCCGGCACAAACGACGCGGACATTGTGCGCGTCATCCAGGAACTGGAGAAATTGCAGGGTGGCCAGGTCGCGGTGGTGGACGGCAAGGTGAAGGCGGAACTGCCGCTGCCGATCGCCGGACTGGTGACCGATCAACCGCTTGCCAAGGCGATGAAGCTGATTGATGACCTGAATGCTGCGGCGCACGCAATGGGTTGCGATCTGACCGCCCCGTTCATGGCGCTGTCCTTCTTGAGCCTCTCTCCGATCCCTTCGCTCAAATTGACCGATCAAGGTCTGATTGATGCGACACGGTTGAAGAAGACTGATTTGTTTGTCGGGTGATCCAAAGCCCCAACATCCAAGCTCGAGAGCAGTTTCAAGTTCCAAACATCCAACAACTGCGCGGCGGTTTTGGAGATTGGTTTTTGGTGCTTCTCCGGAGGTTGGTGTTTGGAATTTGGAGCTTTGATTTCACAGCGGCGCGCGGTTCACATCCTTGTAGTAAATGTAACTCGAATTGGTTTTGCCCTGCGCGAGGAACCATTGCGGGCAGTAGCTTGCCATCCAGATGATGTCACCGGCGGTCACGCGATGACGGTCAGCCCCGAGACGGTAGATGCCGCGGCCCGAAAGCATCAGCAGGCCGTGTTCCATGATGTGCGTCTCGACGAACGGCAGCGTTGCACCGGGATCGTAGGTGAAGATGTTCACGGCCATGTCGAATGACGGATGATCGGGCAGCAATACTTGCAGCCGGGCGTCCTCGTGACCGAGGAATGGATTGCCTTTGATGGCGTTGGCGTGACCGACGATGACGCCGGGGGGCTGCCCGCCGGCGAGCGCTTCAAATTTCTTTTGGAACACGATCAGCCGCGTGTCCTTGCTGGTGCCGGAAAAATTGAAATTCGTTTTAGGCGGCAGAAACAGGTAACTGCCGGCAATCAATTCATGTTTCCTGCCGTTGGCTTGCGCGGTGCAGTCGCCGCTGCTGACGTAGTAAAAATGTTCGAGCGCACCGGTGTTGCCCGCGCCGGAACTTTTTTCGTCGAGCGTGATGGTCAACTGCGCGAAGCGCGGACCGCCCATCACGGGCGCAATGTGGATGATGACCACGGCGTTCTTCCAGCCGGGCAGCACGCTCGGCACGAAGCCGTCGGGCGTGATGAGCGCGTAGTTGGGTTTGACCACGGTGCGGGTGGATCCAGAGCGGTCGGGCATATTATTTTTTCGGTTTGATGAGTTTGCCACCGCCGGTCGCGGTGATCCTGCCGTCCTTGAAAATCGTTCTGCCGCGCAGGATGGTCTGAACCACGCGCCCTGTCAACGCGCGGCCCACATAAGGGCTCTGTTGGTGGCGATAAAACAAATCTGCCTTCGCCACCGTGAACGACTGATTCAAGTCCACGAGGGCAAAATCCGCGTCGTAACCGACGGCGATGGTTCCCTTGTTGGGAATGTTGAAACGGCGGGCGACGTTTGCGGAAAGCAGGTTGGAAATCAATTGGAGCGCCGGTCTCCGACCCGGCTCGTTTTTGTGCGCAGAATTTTGGAACTCGCCGGGTCGGAGACCGGCGCTCCATTCCGTCAGCAGCAGCGGCAGCGTGTGCTGCACTCCGGAAATGCCGCCCCAGACTTTGAAAAAGTTTTGGTCCGTCTTTAATTCCATGGGCGATGGCGAATGATCCGAGCCGATCGTCGTCACGTCGCCGGCAATCAAGTGCCGCCAGAGGTCGTTCTGGACGTCGGCTGGACGCAGCGGGGGAGCGCATTTGGCGACGGCTCCCAGCTGTTCGACGTCGTCTTCCGTCAGGACCAGATAGTGGGGACACGTTTCGCACGTCACATCCAAGCCGGACTTTTTGGCGGCGGCGACCAGGGCGACGCCTGCGCCGCTGCTCACATGGACGATGTGCAGCGCGCAGCCGGTCTCGCCCGCCAAGTCAATCGCCCGGCGGATGGCATCAAGCTCCGCCGCAACGGGACGCGAATCGAGATAATCGCGGATGGAGGTTTTTCCGGCGGCGATTTTCTCCTGCGCCAGTTGGCTGGTGAGCGTTTCACTTTCGGCATGGACGGCGACGAGCAATTTTAATTTCGCCGCGCGATTCATGCCTTTGCGCAACGTCGCATCGTCCACGCAGGAGAAATCCTCGATGCCGCTGTTGGACATGAACGCCTTGAAACCAATCACGCCGCGTTCCGCCAATGCTTCCAGCTTGTCAATGTTTCCCGGCACGAGTCCGCCCCAGAACGCAAAGTCGGTGGCAGACTTTTTCTGCGCCGCTGCCAGCTTCAAATCAAAACTCTCCGCATCACAGGTCGGCGGGTGGGCATTGAGCGGCATGTCGAAGAACAGCGTGCCGCCACCCGCCGCGAGCGCGCGCGAGCCGGTTTCGATGCCCTCCCAATCGGTGCGGCCCGGTTCGTTGAAGTGGACGTGCGAATCAATCACGCCGGGAAAAATGTGCAGCCCGGTCGCTTCGATCTCCTCGCGCGCCGTGCCGTTCGATTTCAGGGAAACAATTTTCCCATCCGCGATTCCGATTTCAGGAAACGGCTGCGCACCGCGGATGACCAGGTCGAAATCAGGCATGACGCACGGCAAGGGTTTGGATGAAATCCGCCAGCACTCCAATTGCGGGAGCGACGTCAGTCGTCTTTACCGATTCGGCGGGGTTGTGGCTGATGCCGCCTTGGCAACGGACGAACAACATTGCAACCGGGCAAATGGCCGAGAGCGCCGCTGCATCGTGGCCTGCGCCGCTCGGAAGTTTAAGAACTTCCAGGCCCTGTTGTGCGACGCACTTGGAAAAAATCTGCGTCAAGGTGGGATCACACGGCACGGCGGCGGTTTGCTGCACGAGGGTCCAGGTCAGTTTCAGTTTGCGACGTTTGGCGATCGCTTTGGCCCGGCTGTGCAATGCGCGCATGACCGCGGCGCGCCGAACGTCATTTTGGTGGCGCACATCCAGGGTGCATGAAACGTGGCCGGGAATCACGTTGCTGGCGCCATGATCCACGCCGAGTTTTCCAACCGTGGCAACGGCTCCCGCCGACCGGGACGCAACCGATTCCGCGGCGAGGACAAATGCCGCGGCACCGGCGAGCGCATCCTGACGGGAGTTCATGGGCACTGTTCCGGCGTGACCGGCCACGCCGGAAAATTCCACCTGCAACCGGCTTTGGCCGGCGATGGCTGTGACGACCGCCACAGGCAATTTTTTCAACTCCAGCACCGGGCCTTGCTCGATATGAACTTCCGCGTAACCAAGAAATTCTCCACGCTTGCGACGTGCCTTCACGATTTGCTTTTCCTTGATGCGCGCCAGGTCGGCGGCGGTCAATGTTCCCGCCAGCGCACGGCTGCCGAGATAGGTCGTCTGATAACGCACGCCTTCCTCGTCGCTGAAGCCGACGACTTCCAGGTGGAACGGCAGCTTCACATTGCGTTCGCGCAACCATTGCACGGCGGCGATCGCCACGAGCACACCGAGCGGACCGTCGTATTTGCCGGCATTGCGCACGGTGTCCAGATGCGAGCCGAGCAAAAGAGTTTTCGCGCCGCGGCCCGTGCCGGGCAGGCCGCCGATCAAATTAAACGCTGCATCTTCCCGGACTTGCAGGCCGGCCTCGCGCATCCAGGAGCCGACGAGTTTGTTGGCGCGGCGCATGGCGGGCGACGCGAACGTGCGCGTGAGGCGCCCCGGCTCTTCGGTGATTTGCGCCAGCGCATCACAGCGTTGCATTACCAGTTGGGCAATTTGGCGGCTCATTTTAACGCAGAGACGCGGAGAACTCAGAGGTTCGCGAAGAGAAAACATCCTTTGCGGCGCTCCGCGTTCTCTGCGTCTCTGCATTTTTTTTCATCTCAACTCCCGCGATAGGTTGAATAGCTCCATGGTGAACAGAGCAGGGGGACGTGATAGCCCGCGCCAACGTCGGCGAGGCCGAAGCGCACGGGCACTTTGTCGAGGAACCGGATTTTCGGGAGGTTCGCCGATTTCGCCGCGAAATAATCACCGACGAAGAAAATGATTTCGTATTGGCCGGCCTGCATCTCCTCAGTGGACAACAACGGGGATTCGGTGCGGCCGTCGGCATTGGTCTTGGCGGTGACGACCAGCGTGCGTTCCTCACCGTCGAGCGACCAGAGTTCGATTTTCATCCCCGAGGCGGGGCAACCGTGTGCGGTGTCGAGAACGTGCGTGCTTAATTTTGCGGGCATAAATCAGTCGGCCATTAGATCCTGCAGGCGCAGTTTCGCGATTTTGAAGATTTCTTCAAGCGCTGTTTTGATCTCCTGCGCGCGCGAATTTTTCAACCGCCGTTCAAAGCCGGCCAGGATCGCCGCTTTTTTGTTCAGTCGCACGCAAATGATGAAGGGGAAGCCGAACCGGTCCTGGTAGGCGGCATTTTGTTTCTGGAACAAGGCGATCTCATCCGGCGACAGGGCGTTCAGACCCGCGCTGGCCTGTTCGCCGGTGGATTCGCGCGTGAGCGTGCCGGCCAAAGCCGCGCGGCCGACCAGGTCGGGATGCGCGCCGATGAGCGCGAGCTGTTCCGGTGCGCCGGAATTTTCAACGGTCGTGCAGAGGGCGCGGTGCAACGATTCCAGGTCCGCAAACGGACGTTGCGGCCAGGTGGATTCCGCGATCCACGGGGAATGTTCAAACACCGGCCCGATGATCCGGGTGAAATCCGGCTGCCCGAGTCCGTTCAAGGTGGCCAGCGTGATTTTTTCAGTCATGCGATTTTTTGCGTGTCATCCTTAATTCACGGTTTAAGATAGGACTTCAAAAGAGGAAAGCGACATGAAACTGATCCAGCATCAATACGGCAAGGCGCACGTCCGCGTCATGAAAGTCACCCGCACCGGCAAACAACATTCCCTGAAGGAGCTTGATGTGCAGGTCGGGTTGTCGGGCGATTTCGATGCGTCCTACACGCAGGCCGACAACCGGCTCGTGGTGGCGACGGACTCGATGAAGAACATGGTCAACATTTTCGCAAAAAAAAAGCTTGGCAGCGAGAATGAGGAGTTCGGTGTCAGCCTGGCGGAACACTTTTTGAAGACGTATCCGCAGGTGGAGCGCGTGGAGATCAACCTGTCGGAACGCTGCTGGAGCCGGATTCAAGTCGGCGGAAAACCGCACGCCCACTCGTTCACCGAGAAATCCCCGGCGAAACCAATCGCCAGGATTGTCTGCACCAAAAAGGAAACCCTGGTCGAATCCGGCATCGAAGACCTGCTGATCTTGAAAACGACCGGTTCGGGTTTTGAAAAGTTTCTGCGCGACGAATTCACCACGCTGCCGGAAACGAGCGACCGGATTTTTGCCACGAAACTCAAGGCGACGTGGACTTACCTGAAGCAGCCGAAGAGCTATTCGGCGACGAACGGGAAAATCCTGGCGGCGATGCTGGCGGTGTTCGCCAAGAATTTCAGCCCGTCCGTGCAGGTGACCCTGTTCCAGATGGGTGAGGCGGCGTTGAAGGTCGCTCCGGCCATCTCGAAGGTTCATCTGGCGATGCCGAACAAACATTGCCTGCCGATCAACCTGGCGCCATTCGGCCTGGAAAATAAAAACGAGTTGTTCGTCCCCACGGACGAGCCGCACGGTCAGATTGAGGGAACCGTTTCCCGCTGATGATTTTGGTGGTCAGCCGCGTTTCCGGTTGAGGCCACCCGTTGACAGCGGTGATTATTCCGACCATCCTTCAACGCAACGTCAGTTAAAACCGATCCAGACAAAAATTTCAACATGCCCGCACCGATTCCAAAAAATGAGGCCAAGCGCATCAAGGTTCTCTGGCAATACGAGGTGCTCGACACCGTGCCGGAGGAGGTGTTCGACGAACTGACGGCCCTGGCGTCGCATATTTGCGGGGCGCCCATCGCGTTGATCACGCTGGTGGATGAGAACCGGCAATGGTTCAAGTCCGCGGTTGGCGTGAACCTCAAGGAAACCGCACGCGATGTTTCCATTTGCGCCCATACGATTTTACAGAGCGATCTGCTCATCATCCCCGACACGATGCTGGACGACCGGTTCAAAGACAATCCGCTCGTCACCGCGTCTCCCAAGATCCGTTTCTACGCGGGCGCGCCGCTCGTGACACCGGATGGTTACGCGCTCGGCACGCTGTGCGTGGTCGATCTGGTTCCGCACGAAATGACCGCCGATCAAAAGCAGGCGTTGCGCGTGCTGGCCCGGCATGTCATGACCCAGCTGGAACTCCGCCGCCATGCGCTGGAACTGGGCAAGACGCGCACGGATTGCAAGAAGACCAAGGCCGACCTCGCGACGGCCAAAACCGAAATCGCCCGTTTGCAACGGGAGCTGAAGCTGGCGAAACGCTCAAAGCCTGCGACCGCAAAGCCGAAAGCCCGCGTCCGGCGTTAGGAATCATTTCTGAGATTGTGCGCCGAAATTCGCATAACGCACCGCCAGCGCCGGCAGCACCAGCAGGTTCAAGAGCGTTGAGGTGATCAACCCGCCCAAAATCACGATGGCCATCGGGCCTTCGATCTCACGTCCCGCCGCCCCGCTGCCCAACGCCAGGGGCAGCAGACCCAGCGCGGTGACCAGCGCCGTCATCGCAATCGGCACGAGCCGTTCCGTCGCCCCGCGCATCGCCGTCTCGATGCCCCACGTCAGGCCTTCCTCATTCACCAGATGTTCGAAGTGGGAGATCATCATGATGGAATTGCGCATCGTGATGCCGAACAAGGTGACGAACCCAACCAGCGTCCCGAGCGACAAAGAGCCTTGTCCTTCGTCGCCGAAATAGCCCACGAGGAAAATCGCCAGCACGCCGCCGACCAGCGCGAACGGCAGGTTGGAAAGCACGAGCAACAGGTGGCTCGCTTTGCGGAAGACCACCGCCAGCAGCAAAATGATGCCCGCTGCCGCGGCAAGCGAGTGCAGGAGCAATTCGGTCTGCGCCTGTCGTTGTTCCTGCGCCGCGCCGCTGAACTCGGCATAGATGCCCGCCGGTAATTTTACCTGGGCCGCAATCGCCTTTTGCGCATCGGCCTGGAACGAGGCCACGTCGCGTCCGGCGGGATTGCAGGTGATGGTCTGTCGCCGCCGCGCGCCATCGTGCAATATCGCGAAGCGCCCCGTTGTCAGGAAAACGTTGGCCAGTTTGTTTAACGGCATTTGTATGCCCTGAGAGTTGCTGACCAGCAAATCGCCGATGGTTTCCGGTTGCTGCCGGGCAGCGGGCTCGAGGATCACCGCCACGTCAAAGACCTTGCTGCCTTCGTAGGTTTGCGCCACGACATCGCCCTGGTAGGCGGTCTGCACGGCGTCGAGAACTTCGACCGGGCGAAAACCGAATTGCGTCAACCGGTCGGGAAGCAATTGGATCATCATCCGCGGCGCGCCCGGCGGCGCGGACACCTGCACGTCCGCCGCGCCGGGAATGGTTTTCAACACCTGCGCCACTTCGTTCGCCTTGGCGTCCAGCGCGTCCAGGTCTTCGCCGAACAGATTCACGACCACTTGTGCCGTCTCGCCGGAGATCGTTTCGCCGATCCGGTCGCCAAGGAAGGTCATCACTTCCGTCTGGATGCCGGGAAATTTCGCCAGTGTTTCACGGATTTCCTCCTGCACTTTTTCCTGATCTTCAATGCCGGTTGGTTTCAACTCGATATGCATCTCGCCGCGATGCGTGCCCCAGGTGTCCTCGCCCATCTCGGCGCGGCCGATCTGTTCCTCGACACTCTGGAGGTTCGGATTCTGGAGCAGCTCCTTCGAAATCTGCGTGCCCAGCCTTTTCATTTCGGTCAGCGACGTGCCGGGTGCCATCGTGATGCCCACCACAAAATGTCCCTCGCGAAAATCCGGCAACAGTTCACCGCCAAAAAAGGGCAGGGTGGCCAGCGCCGCGATGAACAAAACCAGAACGACGCCAATCACCGTGCCCGGCGCGCGGTTCACTTTTCCCAACGCCCATAGATGAAGAGTTTTCAGGCGCAGCAGATAATTCGGCGGTTCATGCGGTTTGGTGCGTGAGAGCAGCGCGTAGCACAATGCCGGCGTAACCGTGAGCGCGACCACGAGCGAGGCGAGGTTCGCGAGAATGAACGCGACGCCGAGCGGCGCGAAGAAGCGCCCTTGCAAACCGGTCATTGTCAGCACCGGGAGAAAAACCATCGCCACGATGAACGTCGCATACACCACGGCGCTCCGGACTTCGAGCGTCGCCTCAAGGATGACCTGCAGCAATGGACGCGGCGCGGCGAGCGCGGAGTTGTCCCGCAGCCGGCGCAGGATGTTTTCCACCGTGATGATGGCATCATCCACCACCACGCCCAGCACGGCGGCGAGTCCGCCGAGCGTCATCGTGTTGAGCGTCACGCCGAAATGATCGAGGACAATCACCGCCGCGAGCAGGGACAGCGGAATGGCCATGAATGAAATGAGCGCCGTCCGCAGATCCAGCAGGAACAGGAACAGCACGACGGCCACCAGGATCGCGCCGAGCAGAAGCGACCATTTCATGTTCTGGATGGCGCGTTCGATGAAGGTCGCCGGGCGATGCAAGTCGGGGACGTATTGGATGCCTTCCGCCGCAAACACGGGCTTCATTTCCTCCAGCGCCGCTTCGACGCCGCGCGTCACCTCCATCGTGTTCGCGCCGTATTGGCTGGCGGACGTCATCAGGATGCCCGGCCGGCCATTGATGATCGCGTCACCGAATTTCGGTTCGCCCCCGAGGATGACATCCGCCACGTCCTGCAAACGGATGCTATGGCCGTTGCGCTGCGTCACGACGACGTTGCCGAGCTGTCCGGCCGTGAGCGACTGGCCTTCGGTCTGGAGCACGAGGCGTTGCGCCTCGGTTTCGACAAAGCCCGCACCGCGCACCCCCGTCGCCTCGCGCGCCGCCTGCGCCACGTCCGAGACGGAAATGCCGAACGCCGCGAGCCGGTCGGGCTTCACCTGGATCTGCAATTGACGGACTTCGCCGCCAAAAACCTTCACGCCCGCCACACCTTGCACGGAAAGCAGCCGCGGCTTCACCGTCCAATCGGCGAACGTCCGCAATTCCATCGGCGAAAGTTTGTCAGAGACCAAACCGAATTTGAGGAGATCCATCGTGGACGACGTCAACGGTGACATCGTGGGCGACTTCACGCCGGCCGGCAGGTTGCCCGCCAGTTGCGCCAGGTTTTCCGCGAGCACTTGCCGCGCGATGTAGATGTCCGTGCCGTCCTTGAACACGGCCGTCACGACCGACAGGCCCTGGATGGATTCCGAGCGGATGGATTCGAGATTGCCCGCGCCGTTCAACACGCTTTCGACCGGGCGTGTGACGAGCGCTTCGACCTGTTCCGGCGCGAGTCCGGGCGCTTCGGTCTGCACCGTGGCCTGCGGCTGGACGAATTCGGGAAAGACATCCAGCTTTGCGTGCGTCGCGACAAACAGCCCGTAGCAAATCAGCCCGACCGCGAGCGTGATGACCACGCCGCGCGACCGCAAGGAAAGTTCGACGAGGTGGCGCAGCATTTTAGTCGCGGGTTCCGGTGTTGAAATCGCCGCCGCTCATCTCCGCCGAAAGGATCGTTTGCGCACCGGTGACAACGATACGGTTCGTTGACGACAGGCCGCCGGAAACGAACCAGCCATTTTCCGTCACATGGTCGAGCGGAATTTCCGTCCGGAGAAACTGACCTTCACCCGTCTGGACGTAAATCCAGCCTTTGCCTTCATAACGCAGCACCGCGCTGGATGGCACGGTCACGCCGCCCACCGGTTCCCCGGAAATTTTCAAGCTGGCCGTGAGCGAAAGGCTCGGCCGCAATTTTTTGCCCACTGAAAAAAGAAGTGTTTGAACTTGCGTGGCGGGATCAATACCGAGGTCATCGGCAAAATCCGCCGCTGCGGATTTTGTCTCATCGTTGAAGAAATAAATGGTGGCGGCCGCCGGCAACGGACTGGGGAACGTGCCGGCAGGCAGTGTCAATTTAACGAGTGCTTTGTCATCGGTCTGTAGAGCTTCGGCCAGTTCGGTGAGGTTCGTCCGCGCGGCCAGATGCGTGCCCCAATCAGCGGTGAACTTTGCCCGGGCCGCCTTGAGTGCGAGTGAATCATGCGCTGCCATCGCCCGCGCTGCCTCCAATGCGCGAGGCGACGCGTTGTCTTGTGCGGCGAGCATCTGCATACGCTCCCATTCACTGCTGCTTGCGACCGCAGCCGCCCGTGCCGTTTCGTAATCCGCCACCGCCGCCACGAACACGAGCGGATCAACCACGCGCCCGACGGCGTGCAACTCTGGCTGCCATTCTGCCGCCGTTGGCGTTTCCATTTTCAGCCCGATGCGTGTCTGCGTTTCAGCATCAATTGTCACGCCGGCCTTGTTCTGGTTGGGAACTTTTTCGGCTGCGCCCGCGGCTTTTTCGTCCGCTGGTTTGGAACAGCCCGGGAACAGGACCATTGAAAGAACTGTCAGGAGTATGGGGATAAATTGTTTTGACGGTTTCATGGATGCGATGATTTTCCTTCCGGATCTTCAGCTGACAATTTTACGACGGCGGCGGCAAGCGAATCCGCCGGCTGCTGCAACGCATCTTCGAGCGCGCCCGAAGCGGTCAGGAATTTGGTTTCGTTGTCAATTTGCGTGAGCGAGGCGTTGATCAATTCCAATTGCGCCGTCAGCAAATCAAGCTGGTCGCCCGCGCCGGCAGCGCGCTGCGCCTCGGCGGATTTTTGCTGCCGCAGCTCGGCGGCGAGCATTTCTTTGCCCGTCTGCAATTGTTCCAGCGCCACGTGCCAGCCCGCAACGGCGCGGTCAATCTCGCCGGCGACCTGTGATTGGAGTTCGATGAATTTTGCGGCCGCCAGCTTCCGCCGAGCCTCGGCTTCCGCAATCGGCCCCTGATTCTGATCGAGCACCGGCAGCTCCAGCGTCAGGCCGAGGCTCCACTCATTGTCACCCGCGTTGCCGGAATTCCAGGCGTAGCCCGGGCCGAGATGCAGATCGGGATACTGTTTGGCGACTTGCAGTCGCAAATCCGCCTCCGCCGCCGCGTAGTCGGCGAGCGCGGCGAGGATGTCCGCCCGTGAACGCAGCGCGACTTGCCGTGCTCTGGCGGAGTTCAATTCCTCTGCGTTGCCCGGGGAAAAACTAAAATCGAAATTTTCCCCGGCGAGCGCGGCTTCGGTCAGGCCGAGCGACTGTGCCAGTCGGGAACGCGCGTCGGCCTGCTTCGATTGCGCGTCGCTGAAATCGATCCGTGTCTTGTGCAGCGCGATCTGCGCGGCGGTGAGTTCGGGATGCGAAATTTCACCCGCATCAAAGCGGCCCTGCAGCAGGCTCACGATTTCCTTTTGTCCGGCGAATTGCGTTTGCAGCAGTTCCGCACGGCGTCCGGCAGTGTTGAAATCCAGCAAACTCGCACGCACGCCGCTGCGGATCTGCCACGCGGCGGAAACGTAATTCCAGCGCGCGGACTCGGAGATTTTTGCCGCCTCGGCGAGGCGTTTGCCGCGTTTGCCCGCCGTTTCGATCGGCACATCAAAAGTCACCGGCAGGAGCCAGGGACTGTAGTTGCCGGGGATTTGAGTATCGTAAGCGGGCGTGAACGACACCGAGGGGTTGGGCCGCGCCCCCGCCGTTTTCAAGCCCGCCGTGGCGACCAGCCATTGGGCCCGTGCGACTTCGAGACTTGGATGAAAATAAAACGCGACGAGCGTCAGTTCCGGCAGATTCCAATTCGTTTTCGGCCAATCGGTGATCGGGCGACCGAGGTTTTGTTCCAGAAATTTTTGAAGGCCGGGATCGTTGAGCCGGCGTGATTCCAGTTGCGCAGCGGTTTGCTCCGGCTCAAGCGGCTGCGGCTCGAAATGAGCGCACCCGGCCAGCAGAAGGACTGAAAACATCGAACATTCAACGCCCAACGCCCAGCGCCCAAGTTTCCCGGCACGCACCGGGCGGGCTTGGCCGGAGGTTGAAGGTTGAAGGTTGAAGGTTGAAGGTTGCATTTAAGAATTCAGTGGCAGGCGCACGGTGACGATTGTCTGTTTTGCCGGCGCGGAGGCAATCTGAATTGTGCCGCCGTGCGCGGAGACAATCCATTGCGCGATGCTCAAGCCGAGGCCGCAGCCGTCCACCGGCATTTCGCCCGCGCCGGGCGGGACGACGATCTCCTGATCGGCCCGTGGGTGGGCGGCATTTTCTGAACCGGCCGGTCGGGAGACCGGCGCTCCAATCGAATGATGCGCCGGGTCGCCGCGAAAAAAACGGTCGAACACGCGCGGCAAAATCTCCGGCGGAATTCCCGCGCCCGTGTTGGCGATGGCGAATTCGGCAAAGCCGTCTCCGCGCCGCAAATTCATCGTCACGCGCCCGTGCGGTTGGTTGTGCTTCACGGCGTTGTCCGCCAGGTTCAGCAATAACTGGCGCAGCCGGTGCCGGTCGCCGCGCACGGAAACTTCCTCGCACGTTTCCATTTCAACTTTGATGCCTTGCGGTTCGGCGAGAATCTGGGCGTCGGCAAAATTATCCCGGACCAGTTCGTCGAAACGCACCGGTTCCAGCGCCAGCGCGATCTGTCCGGCGTCGGCCTTGGCGAGCAGGGTGAGACCGTCCACGATGCGGGCGAGGCGGCGCAATTCGTCGAGCTGGCTGGCGGTGTGTTCGTGTTGCGCGGGGGTGAGCGATTCATCGCGCAATTGGGTTTCCGTCTCACCGCACAAGATGGTCAGCGGCGTTTTGAGTTCGTGCGAGGCGTGCAGGGTGAATTCGCGGATGCGGTTGAAGGCATCTTCCAGCCGCGCGGTCATGGCGTTGAACACCTCGGTCAGCCGGTCCAATTCGTCGCCGTTGCCGGAGCGCGGGATTTTTTCGCCCAGGTTTTTTTCGTGAATGCTTTCCACGGCCTTGGTCAGCGTGGACACGGGCGCCAGCGCGCGGCGGGTGAGCCACAGGCCGCCCAGCACACCGATGACGATGGCCGATCCGCCGTAAAAGAAAATGATCTGGGTGATGTCCGTCCCGGCATCCTCATCCACGCCGTCGCCATGATGGCGGGCGATCCTGGCGCGCGGCTCCAGGACCAGTTCGGAATACATGGACACACCGATGACCAGCAAGGACACGGAAAAGATCGCGGCATACCAGAGGGTCAAGCGGGTGCGGATGGTCATGGCTGGAGCCTCCGGCGAAACATCCAACCTTCAACATTCAACGTTGAACTCCCAACGGCGGCGGCGCGATGCCAACCTTGGAGGTTGGGCGTTGAATGTTGAATGTTGAATTTTTCGATTTTCTTCATTCCGCGACTTTCAGGACGTAGCCCGTGCCGCGCGCGGTGTGGAGCAGCTTGGGTTCAAAGTCCGCGTCAATTTTTTCGCGCAGGCGGCGGATGTAAACGTCCACCAGATTCGTGCCGGGATCAAAATGGTAGTCCCACACCTTTTCCAGGATCATCATGCGCCCGCACGGGCGGCCCGCCGAACGCATGAGAAATTCCAGCAGCCGGTATTCGCGCGAAGTCAGCTCGATGGTTGTGCTGCCGCGTTGCGCCTTGTGCGTGAGCGTATCGAGCGTGAGGTCGGCAACGCGCAAGGTGGTGGATTTGTTTTCACCGCCGCGCCGGGTGAGCGCGCGCACGCGGGCGACCAGTTCGGCGAGTTCGAACGGCTTGGGCAGATAATCGTCCGCGCCGGCGTCCAGGCCTTCGACGCGTTCGTTGACTTCGCCGCGCGCGGAGAGGAGCAATACCGGCGTGGTGTTTTTACGTTCGCGTAACTGCCGCAGCACGCTCAAGCCGTCGCGGCCCGGCAGCATGATGTCGAGCACAATGCCGTCGAACGGTGTGGCCTTGGCGGCGGCCAGGGCGTCGTTGCCGTTGTGGCAGACATCCACGGCAAAGTTTTCCGCCTGCAATGCCTTGCAGACAAACGAGGCGGTTTTTTTTTCGTCTTCGACAACCAGAACGCGCATGAAATGATTATTGTTGGAAAACCAGACCGGCGACGAGGAAAACCCGCCGCCCGGCGCAACCCGGTCATTTTTTGGGCAGCAGGGAATTCTGCATTTTTATCAAATCCTTGTAGGCCTCCTGAAAGGCCCGGGCGTTGATTGGATCCAGCGCGTTGGGCGCAAGCTCTTCGATCAGGGCGATGCGCTTTTGAATGAGCGGCAGGTCGGCCAGCGTGAGATTCTTGGTATTCGGAAAGCCGTCTTGATTCAAATCTTCAATCAGATTCCGGCGCGCGTCCGGCGACAGGTTCTGATCATTGATGGCCGTCTGATAAAATTGGTCGGCTTTGGCATCGGCTCCCACATAAGCCAGCGCCACACGGGCGAGCGGTTCTTTTTGGTCGGGGGCGATCCGTGGGTCCTGCCAGAGCTGGCTGGCCAGGGCAACGGACTGTGTGCTCATCGCCTGCTGCAAATAACGCAGCGCCACCTGGTCAATCTGGCCGTCGGGCCCGATCAAGCCGGCCTGCGCCTGCGCGATGAATGAGGTGTCGTTGAACAGCGTGAGCACGCCGTAAAGATAATTGCGGTCAAACTTGTCCATCGGGCTGCCGGAGTCGGCGACGAGCGGTTTGGCGAGCAGTTCATGCGCCGCAGTCAGGGCATCGGTGCGGTATTTGTCCGGTGCGAGCTGCTGCAACGCCCGCGCGAGGTAGGCGACCTCAACTCCGCGGCCGGTGATCTTGAGCGTTTCATCGAGAACCTGCTCGGCGGCCATCCCGCCGATGTTCTTGACCGCTTCAAACAAGCCGAGCCGGAGTGACGGTGGCACATTGAAATCTACGGGAATGTTGCCGTTGCGTGAACCCCGGGTGAAGGCGGCGTCGTATTCCACCTCTTCATTCGCCGCCAGAAATTTGCGGATGGCGGGCAGGGCCTCCGGCCCGAGTTCCGTCAGGCTTTCAAACTGATGCACCAGCAGGCGCGTGCTGCGCGGCTGGTTCGCGATGACTTTCAGCGTCTTGAGCCGCCCCAAAATTTCCTCGGGAGAAATTTTCTTCTCCACCTGGACGACCTGTCCCGGCGCGGTGATGGTTTTGACTTCAGCCGGTCGGTTACGGGCGGCTGCCAGATCGGCTTCAAGGGCGGACCTGCCGGCCTGCCACACGGCCTGTTGCTGCTTGAGCGAATGTTGAACAACCGAATAGCCGGCGGCAAAACCAAGTCCGCCGACCAGCGCCATCGCCAATAATAGTTTGCGCGTTTTCATTTCACCTCGTGCGATTTCAACAGCACCCCCCCGTCCGAATCCATTTCGGCGATGACGCCGACGCCGGGCGCGTAGAGTTTGTATTCCGTCCCGCCGTCGGAGGCATGTTCCTTGACCTTCACGCAATCATGAAATGTTCCCGCCGGCACCGTCATGGTTTCGGAAAGGGAAATCACTTCGTCGGCCTCCCACGTGATGGGCGGCGCATCTTCGGTTTTGAATTTGTCGCCGACTTTCGGATGCGCCGGCATAAGCACGCCGAGTTTCTGCGTGTCTTTGCCGAACAACCACGCACCGCCGTGGCCGGAAAGCTTCCCGTGCTTGTAAGTGTTCACATCCTCGCCGAGGTAATACACGTTCGCGTCATCATCCTGCGTAAAATAATCCAGCGTGGTTTCCGTCAGTTCGCCGCTCGCGTTGTATTCGCGATCCTCCACGGTCAGTGCTTCGACCGTCTGGCCGCCGATCGAGAACGTCTTGTGGACTTCCGGGCGGGCGATGCGCTCGACGCGTTCGTCTTTACTCTCGAGAATATCCTGCTTCAGCGACGCCAGCGGCAGATACGGATTGGTGATCTCACGCGGATGGGAGAATTGCGGCCAATCCTTTTGCGCAGAGGCGGACGAATCCACGCTCGAGCAACCCGCCACGGCCAGCACGACCGCCGCGGCGAATGAAATAAAGAAACCGCTTTTCATCGGATCACTCCTTTTCCATGCCGTAAACCATAATTTTGAAACTGCCCGGCTGTATCTTGCCGCGACGCTGGCCTTCCGCCGGCGCGTCAAACTTGGCCGAAGCCAGATAAATTTTATGCGTGGCCGGATCAATCGTCATCGTCCGCGCCCCGTGCTCGGTCTTCAACGTTTGCACGACGGTCAGCTTGTCTCCGTCTTCACGGGCAATCGTCACCGTGCCATCGCCGCAGGAGGCGAAGGCGAGTTGCGTGCCGGGATCGAAGGCGTTCGCATCCACGCCGTCGCCGATCGGAACCGTGGCGATGACCTTGCCGCTTTGGCTGTCCACCATGGCCATCAGTTTATTTCCGCAGCCGAGGAACAGGTGATGATTCTTTTCGTCGGAAGCCATGCCGGATGCCTCCTCGCCCGGTGCAATCGGCCAGCGGTTCGTGACGGTGTGGGTTTTGGTGTCAATTGCGACGAGTTCGCTCTTGTCTTCAAGATTGTTGAACACGCGTCCGGCTTTCGAGTCGGCCGCCGCGAATTCAGGTTTACCACCGAGCGCGATCGTGGCGACGACCTTGCCGGATTTTGCGTCAATCACCGTGGCGGATTCGCCGCGTCCGTTGAACGTGTAAAATTCCTTTTGTCCCGGCTCGTAAAGCATCCCGTCGGGGTTGGCACCGGTCTCCACCTTGGAAAGGATGGCCAGAGTTTTCAAGTCCACGAGGGCGCCTTTGTTCTCGCGGCCGCACGTAACGAGGCCGCGATTCAAATCCGGCGCGACGGCGATGCCGTGAACGCCGGGAGTGTTGGTGATCTCCCCAACGACGGTGTCTTTCGCCAGATCAATCACGACAACTTTCGTTGCGTGCGAGACGTAGAGACGCTGTCCGGCTGAATCCACCGTCAGGTAATCCCAGCCACCGTCGCCACCCACGGGAATTTCCTTGAGCAGGTGATACGAAATGTCCGCGCAGCAGACCGACGCGAAGCACAGGGAAGACAGAACGGGCAATAGAATTTTTTTCATGCGATCATTTGGTTGAATTTGCCGGGACAACTCTTGCGCCACGAATGGGTTCACGTCAATGAGCAAAGGCTGGCCCGTGTTGAAGCTTAATCCTTGTCTTCGCTTTTCTTCGCTTTTGCGGCGTCTTCGGCGGCTTCCTTGGCCTGTTCCGCGGGAGTTTCGGTTTCCACGGAGATCACTTCGCCGGTGATGGCATCCACGGCGACTTCCTTGATGTCCTTGGAATCCGGCGTGGCGATGTCGAACGACCAGATGAGTTTTCCATGTTCTTTTTCCAGTTCGGCTTCCTTGACGGTGCCGTTGGGAACTTTGGCGAGGGCCGACGCTTGCGCGGTTTCTTTGCTGACCTTGGCCTGGGCCATGAGTCTGGCCTGCCTGGCTTCGCCGTTCTTTTCGCCATGTTCACATTTTTCCCAGCAGCAACCGGCGAGCAGACCGGCCGCCAGCGTGGAACAGAGGAGCATTTTAATTTTCATATTGGTTGTGTTGCTTAAAATTCCAGACACGACATTAAATCCAATCGGAATGAACATTCAACAAACGCCGCATGACAGTTTTGTCATCCAGTGTTCAAATGGCCTGGCAGGGAGGGCAGGGGACGTATCGCATTTCGGCCCGGCGCGTGGTGACGGTGATTTCAGTGTAGCTTACCGTGGCGGCATCGGGGCGGTGCATGCAAATGGAAAACGGCCCGCGCTCCGGCAGGTGCGAACGATGAAGGCTTCGCAGCCATCCGACATTGCCGGAGGAGTCCTGTTTTTGAGCCGCGCGAAACGTCCGGCTGCGCAGTTGCCGGGCGGCCGGTTCATCGAAACCGGAGGAGATCCACTGTTGCATCCGCCAGCGATGTCGTTTGCGAACCAGCCGTTGCAAATCCCACTGCCATTCGACAATTTGATTCGTGGCCGGAAAAACGCCGATCAGCCGGAACGGATTTGTTTTTTGCAATGGATAGCTGTTCAACAAGTCATCCGCAGCCTCGGAGCCCGCAACCGCGCCGACGGTCAGGATGATGTTGCCACGGCTGACGGCGTCGCCACGCACCCGTGCGGCGACGGAATACCAATTGATCAGCGCAAAACATACCCGGTCTTGATTGAGGGCGATCCAGGTTCCGCCACCGGGTTCGGAAGGACAAATGATTTCACGGCCATTGAAGATTTTTCTGGTTGGCGCCAAGCCCGGCGGCCGGGTCAGCAGTTCATCGCGGTTCATGGCGAGCGCGTAGCCCGTTTTACGCGGGGAAAAAGTGATGGTGCACATGGCTCAATCCGCCGCCGGATAGGTGGCGGCCTGCGCATGATAGTTCCGCCAGCTTTTCCAGAGAAGCGGGAGTCTGGCGGGCGGGCAACCCCGCCGGCGATTGGCCGCGCCGATGGCGAAGACCAGCTCCCATTGCCGGAACAATGTCCGGTAGGCGGAACGGAGTGAATTGCGGGCGTCGTAAATGCTGGTCGCCTCGGACGCCGCGCCGTTCAACTCGATGATCGAGAAGTTTTTTCCGGCGCGCAGATCGTCATCGTTTGTGAAGCGGATGTCGTAACGACCGATGTTGAAGCCGGTCAATTTTTGTGAAATGGCATCAATGCGTTCAACCAGTTCCGGCGTGCCCAAATGCCCGCCATCGCGGAAAATACAGCCCTGCGCATGATTGCCGGCCTCGACGAGCCTGAGCGGCTCGCCGGCGGGCAGGACTTCCTGTTCGCGCCCGGCCAGACGTTGCAGGTATTTGCCGGCCTGAAACCGGGCCCGGGCGTCCCGGTGGATCAGTTCCGAAATCGTGCGGCGCCCGTCACCGGTGATGACGGGAAAGATTTTCTCCGTGATCGAAAAAACATGGCCGCGCGGTTCGCCGGGAAACCGGTAGTAGAAAATTCCGGCTTCGCCCGGCCCGGCGGCGTGGCGCTGGACGAGCAACGGGGCGGCGGTCTGTTTCAAATAAGCCGACGCCTGGTTTTCGTTGCGGATCAATTTCACGCCGTCTCCGCGCTGGCCATGGTCGGGTTTCAGGATGAAGGGATAAGGGATGTTCCGGCGCGCGCAGATTTCCCGCAGTGAGTCGAGCCGTTCCCCTTCGGTCGACCCATTCAGGAGTTCCGCCTCCGCCGTGAATTCCGGACTGGTGGCCATGAGTTCGGACAGCGTGGCGATTTTGGGTTCGCCGACCATGCCGCCGGAAAATATTCCGGGATTCGCCGCCGTGGGCAGCGTGAGACCGCGGTATTTGAGGGCGAGCCACAGATAATTCACGGCGACGGGCGGATAGAACAGCCACATGGGCCAGAATTCCCAATGCCGCCAGCGCACCAACCAGAGGGAGAACTTGCGGGAATCGAAATCGAGGAATACGCGACGCAGCAATTGCATCGTGAGCAACAGCACCAACCCCGCGCCGAGCAATAACCAGCCGCCCGATTTATAACTGCCCAACCATTGGGCGAGCTGATTGCCGAAAGCTTGGGCCAGCAGAAGAACGATGAAGGTCCAGACCGAGGCGGCGGCACCCGTGACCAACAGGAAGCGCAGCAGCGCCAGCCGCAGGAATCCCGCCGCGAGATACGTTGGCAGGCGTGCGCCGGGAACCATGCGGCTGAAAATCAGAATCAGGGTGCCGCGCCGGGCGAACCATTGCTGGCTGCGGGCGACCTGCGCCGAAAATTTTTGCAAGGAAGAGCGTTCAAACCAGCCGCGTCCGGTGAATCGGGCCAGGGCGTAAAGTCCGACGTCGCCCAGCCAGATTCCCAGGAAACAGGCCGTGAACGCCGCGGGCCAGGAGATTTGTCCGGCCGCCAGCAACAGGCCCGCACCGATGGCGGCGGCATCTTCCAGCACGAAGGTGGCCAGAAAAAATCCCGCCGCTTTCCCGAACGGGATCCATTCGGCGACGGCGCCGGGCGACAATGGCAGGGCGTCAGTCATGGAAATCAGGCGGCGATTTTCGCGGCGTGGGCTTGATGCTTGAGCGTGGACGGCGCGATGCCGAACCCCGCTGGCAGTTGCAATCCCAGGATCCCGCCCATGACGGCGATGAGCGCGTAATGATGCACGGCGTGGGCGACGGAATACATGATCTCCCGCCCGATGGAGGACGGCGAAACTTGCGAGCCACTCGTGGAATAACTGGTCTTGCAGGTCACCTTGAGCCCGCGCGGAATGTAAACCGGATCCAGTTGTTCATAGCCCCCGCGCAATTCGCGGGTCGCGATCAATGCGGCCAACCGGTCGTGTTCGACGACGGTGCCACGTTCACGATGGTCGTAATTCAAGTCGCCCGCCGCCGCCGCATCCAGCAAGGTGCGGAAATGGTCGAGACAATGGCGATAATGTCCGCCGATGGAAGCATTGAAGGCGGCCGGCACTTTGCGGGTGTAAGCTTCGTCGCTGATTTCCATCAGCAAGGTCTCGCCCTGCCGCAGGGTTTCGATGACCGATTGGATCAGCTCGCGATCTTCCCTGGCTGGTGTTGCGTTCATGAATTTTGATTTTGGAACAGTTTGGAGAGGACGGGAATTTGGTGCCGATGCAGGAACAGGGTGACCAGGCTGCAAGCCGCCACGGTCAACGCGAGGCCGAACAGCAGACCGCCGTCGTCCTGCACCACGATGCCCAGCACGGTCAGATGGGAAACAATCGCGCCGGCCATGACGCCCAGGGCGAGCAGCGCGCCGAGCCAGCAATGGCAGGACGACAACAGCAGGATGGCCGCGATCAATTCCGCCGCTCCGGAACCGTAGCGTCCCCATGGTTCCATGCCGACCTTCGTGAAGATATAGACGGACTCCGGCGCGCCGGTGAATTTGAAAAATAACGTTTGCAGCAGGATGACCGCCGCCGTGAGGCGCACCAGCCAGCTGACGATTTTCCGCGTTTTGGTCAACGAATGCATAATCACCATGGGTTGGTCGTGGAGGCGGACTGAGGCTGGCCAGTCATTTGCCCTTTTTGGCGACCAGCCCGATCCAATTGGTCTTCGCCTTGGCGAGATTGCCCGCCTTGTCCTCGTTGAAATTGTCGCGGACGCCCTTGCTGTATTGGAGCAACAATTTGCCATCCACGATCTGAAATGCGTCGACGTCAATCTCCACCAGTTTGTTCCGTGAAACGCCGTAGGCGCAGTAGCCGCCGAACTCGGGTTCGTATCTGGCCGGGTCGGCTTTGAACAGATCCTGGTGTTCCTTCGAGGCGAAAAAGTAAAGCGCGCCGGCGTGCCTGGCCGAAATCTTCGGGTCGCCCTTTACCGGTTTGTGGTCGGTGAAAAAGGCCACCGGATCATAACCCTGGATGGCTACGCCGGTTTTATCGAGGTTCAGTAGGGTTTTGGTTTGCGCGAAAACCGGCATCGCCAGCATCGCCAGGGTCAGGGATAGCAATAATCTTTTCATGACAGTTTGTCGGAGCGGTCCGGCAAACCTTACAATTAATTCATGGCCGGTGGGACGAGCCAGCCGCCGGTGGTTTGCAAGGGTTCCAATTCTCCGGCACGTGTGACCCAGGCTGCCAGCGCCAGGGTTTTTCCGGGATTGGCAGGCGGTGAATCCAGGATGAACTTCCCGCTCGCGACACCATGGCTGGTCGTCATCCCGATTTGGACGAGGTTTACGACGGCGAAATCGTGGTTCAGCCGGCGGCCTTCATTTTCACCCGCCAGCACTTTGACGACGATCCCGCCCGCGAGCAACGCGGCGTGGATCTCGTAATGCGCTTTCGATATTTTTTCCGGCACAAAACTTGCCGACCAGCGGTTCGTGCCAGCGGACGTCACGGTGAGGATGCCAGCGCGTTCACCATCCGATTTTGGCCCGTTTCGACCGGCAAACCAGTTGTGCCATTCCTTTCCGTTGAGCACAAATTCCGGGGTGTAGATGTTTTCGCTGCGCCAGAGCTGGGCATAGGCCCGTTGACGTTCGGCAAACGCTGCATCCGCCCAACGATCCTTCCAGCCCAGATAATTCCAGTAATCCACATGAAATGCGATGGGCGCGAAATCCTTCCACAAGCGCGGCGAATCTTTCAGTCCGGAAAACCACGCTTCGGCCGGCGGACAGCTGCTGCATCCTTCCGAAGTGTAAAGCTCCAGTAATGCCGTCCGTTCCGGTGCGCTTTGGAATTTTAGCAGCAGATTGGTTTGGGCAGCTGCAGTTAAGGCCAGCATCAAAATGGTAAAAAACGGTGGTAGCTTCGCCATAATCAGGTCCTCCAATTCGTCATTTCACGCGGCGGTAGGTTGACGGATCCGCCCGTAAAATCAAAAGCTCGCCCTCGCGTTCCACTTCGCCGGTGATTTGCAGCGGTTCGGCAACCATGTCCAGCACCTGCTGGTTGACCGGTTTGCCGTCGGCGGAAACGAGGAGGAGATAAATCACCGGGCCATGCTTCGGTCGCACGAGCAACACCGGCGGCACGCCACCGCTGATGCAACGGATCGCACAGGCCCGGTGCGGGATGAGCTGGCCGGGGTTCATCACGCCGAGAAAACATTTGCTGTCCACGATTTCGCCAGTCAGCGTCTGCCGGCCAAGGGCAATCGTTTCCGTGCCGGGCAGCAACGAGGATTGATTCCCGGCGGCTTTGATTGAATCCGGCAGCGCTTCGACCATCGTCTGATTGCCGCGATAGATGAGCGTGCCTTGCAGGGAAACATTTTTGCCGTCGAGGGTGGATAGTTTTCCGCCATTGAGTCCGTGCTTGAACGGCGCGACGAGATAATACGTGGAAAATGCCGGCTGACCGTCCGTGTTGCCCGGTCGCGGCACGAGCAGATGCGGATACGGCTGCAGTTTCAAAACGCCGGAAAATCTTTTTATCCTGCCCCATTCAAATACGCTCACACCAATCCCGCGTTGTGAAATCGCCAGCACCGCTGGAATGAACAGCGCGAGCATCAGCAGGCCGGTCACAATTCTGCGAACCGCCTTGCTGATACCTGGGGCGGCCTTGGCCTCCCAACCGATGTAGAATTCGTCGCTCATTTTTCGATCAAGGCCGGTTCGACTTTCGTTCCCGCCGGATTTGGTTTCGTATGAACGAACACCCGTCCGTCTTTGACGCGGACGTTGAAGGTTGGAACTTTTTCCACGAACGGTGGCGGAGATGCACCCGTTTCCGGCACATATTGATAGCCGTGCCAGGGGCAGGTGATGCAGCCGGAAACAATCTTCCCTTCGCCGAGCGGCCCATTCTGATGCTGGCAGACGTTTGAAACGGCGGAGATTTTTCCGTCATGTTTGAAAATCGCGACGCGTTCGCCAGCCACGCAAACGATGCGTGCGCGATTTTCCGGAATGCCGGCGACGGCGCAGGCGTCCACGAAATCATCGGCGATCTGGCCTGTTAATTCGCGATCAATGGGAATTTCTTTCCGGGCGGCCATGAGGTGTAACGTCAGCACGGTCAAAAAACCAATGGCCATGGCACTGACATAAACCGGACTCGCTTCACCTTGCAACGCGCCGAACGTGACGTGTAGCACGAGCAGCGCATAAGCGGCATGGACGAGCATGTGCAGCGACTTCCAGACGGGTGCGCTCAGGTTCGCCAGCCAGAAATCGTGGCTGGTCGCCGCCATCAGAAACAGAATCAACAGCGCGAAAAAACCAAAAGGCTGAAACGGCACGCCAGCGACCGAGCCGGTGAGCGGGCTGGAGACAAAAATGCCCAGCAGCGGATTTGTATCGCCGCCGGCATGATAGGTCGCAACCACCATTACGGCGTGAATCAGGGCGAGCAGAAACATCGTTACGCCGGCGTGCCGGCGGTTGTAAAGCAGCGGCAGAAATTTGGGATTCAGCCGGCAGAGCGGCCCGATGCACAGGATGATGTGCAACAGCACAAAGGCCGCCACTCCGGAGGTGCGGATGATCAGAATTTCGTCGGTGATGAACCGGAAACAAATCTTTGTCAGCAAGCCAAACACCACGAGAAACACCGCGACACCGCCGGCCAGCACGAAATCGTAAATTTTTTTCTGGCGGTTCCACTGAACGGATGTGTAGGCGGCGCCCATGATGTGTCACCTCGTTGAATCGTCAAATCGGATTGGTTTCGACGTGTCCACGATTGCGTTGTCGGCCAGGCTGAACAGCACGAGCCGGCCGCCCGCTTGGACGGCCGCGGCCGGGAGCGGCAATCGCCCCGGGCTGAACGTCCCGAGCAAAATCGCATCGCCCGGCAAGGTGCCGGTGATGGCCGGATTTTCGACGGTCCAATAGACGATCAGATCCGGCTCGGCGAAATCTTCACCGGCTGACAACTCGACGGCAAATTGTCCGACGCCTTGGTGCTCGCGCAGCAAACGAACCTGCACGGGCGCGTTCGTGAACACATCCGTGCGCTGCCATTCCTGTGATTCAAAACGCCCGGTCGCAGAAATGGCTGCCAGCGGGGATGAGCCCGCTTCGGGAACGGGCCTGCGTGCCGCGATGCTGATGGCAAACGCGACCGGCAAAAAAATGGCGAGCGCGGCAACCAAGTGGCGATGACGTTGACGCAATGGGCGGATCATAATTTCGTGGCGCACCTGTGGGCGCTGCGCTCTGCCGGCGGCTCATGAACGCCTTTCATCCAGCGGCGCAGCAGCAACGGCCAGAACGCCATCGTGCCCGGGATGATGAGCAGGCGAAATCCCCTGGAGCCCTGCGCCGCGTGCGGATCAATCTGCTTCACGCCCGATAAAACGAACGGGACGGCAAAGATAAATCCGCAACCCAGGTAGGCTCCGAGCGTGATTAAAAGAATTGCCGCGATCATGGTTTGTTGTTTCCACAGGTTGGTCGGTCCGGATCCGGATTCCTTACAAGTTTTCCGCAAATTTCATCAGGCTTGTGTTTGCCGGCAAATTTTTGACAAGCTGCCCCGGCTTGAATCCTGATGAAGATTCCAAACTTGTGCCGCCATCCCCGGCGGCAGGGGGCGCAAACTTGTCCGACCCCGAACGCTGGGTGGAGGAGCATGGCGATTATCTTTTCCGCTATGCGCTCAGTCGCCTGCGTGATCCGGCCCGGGCCGAGGATGCCGTGCAGGAAACGTTTCTGGCCGCGCTCAAGGGTGGAAAAAGTTTTGCCGGCAAATCCGCCGAGAAAAGCTGGCTCACCGGCATCCTGAAAAACAAAATTTTCGATCATTACCGCAAGGCCAGCCGCGAAACATCGTTCACCGACCTCGATTTTTACGCGGATGAGGAAAGCAACCGCTTCGTGGCCGAAGGTTTCAACCAAGGCGGGTGGATTCACGAGCTGGGGCCGCTGGAATGGTCATCCGACTCTGGCGACAGCCTGGACAAGGAGCAGTTTTGGAAAACGTTCCGCGATTGTTCCAGCAAGCTGCCCAAAAACGTCGCGACAGTCTTCACGCTGCGCGAGGTGGACGGCGTGGACAGCAGGGAAATCTGCGCCACGCTGAACATTTCCGAGAGCAATTTGTGGGTGATGCTGCATCGCGCCCGGATGGCGTTACGGCGTTGCCTGGAAACGAACTGGTTCGGAAAACTGTGAATGACTTGTAAGGATATTCAAACCATGCCGACACACTTTGAGAGATGAGCTGGATTTCCAAAACCCTCCGCGTGCTTTCACCCAACTGCCAGGAGGCCGTCCGCCTGCAATCGGACGCCCTGGATCGTCCGCTTTCGCCGGCCAAACGCCTCGGCCTGCGGATTCATCTGCTGCTCTGCAAATGGTGCCGGCGATACGGACGGCAGATTGCGTTTTTAAGGATCGTCGCGCAAAATTGCGACCATGAGCATGAATCGGACAAAACCCTGCCGGCCGAAGCGCGGGAGCGGATTCAGCGCGCGTTGAAATCCGCCAAGAATTAACCTGTCTGACACGCAATTGACACCGGCTTTTCTGAACATTAGCCTGTGAATGTCATGCCCAAACCCGTCAGACTCATCGTCAGTGCGCCGGCCAATTACGCCGCGCGCCTGGCGTGCCATGCCGATGAAGTCCGCGCCGCGCAGGCCCTGCGCTTTGAGGTTTTCAATGTGGAACTCCATGAGGGTTTGGAGGAATCCCACGCCAGCGGACTGGACGCCGACCCGTTCGACGCCGTGTGCGATCATCTCCTCATCGAGCATCTGCCGACCCGTCAGATTGTCGGGACCTACCGTTTGCAGACCGGCGTGAATGCCGCCTCCAAACTGGGCTATTACAGCGCGCAGGAGTTTGACTTCAGTCCCTTCGAGCCGCATCGTTCGGAAATCATCGAACTGGGTCGCGCCTGTGTTCACAGCCAGCACCGGAATCTGATCGTGCTGGGAATGTTGTGGAAGGGGATTGCCGGTTACGCCCAGAAGAGGGGCGGGCGCTATCTGATCGGCTGCAGTTCGCTGACGTCCCAGGATCCGGCGGTGGGCGCCTCGGCCTACTCGGAACTGTGCCGGAAATCCCTGGCCTCGCCGCAATGGCGCACGCTGCCGTTGCCGGAATACGATTGCCCGCTCCAGCAGCTGGCCGAGGAACGCGTCAAGATCCCGAAGCTGCTGAACGCCTACATGAGCATCGGCGCCAAGATCTGCGGACCGCCGGCGCTGGACCGGAGTTTCAAGACCATTGATTTTCTGACGCTGCTGGACCTGGAATCGCTGCCCGCCCTCGTGCGCCAGCGATTTATGAGTTGACCGTGGCGTTCGCCCCGTTTGAAACTTGCGGATGACAGGATTTCGCCGGCACCCGTTTCGCGTGGTTGGACGACTCATTTGGTTCGGGTTTGAAATGATCCAGGCGGTCTGCGTCTATTTGCTGCGTTGCGCTTTTTGCCCCAAAGCTTCCCGGTATGCCGCCCGCGCCCGCTGGTTGCAACGCACCGGGCGTCATGTGGGACGCATTTTTCAATTGGAGATTCAGCACACCGGAACCATCCCCGCCCGCGGGTTGCTCATTTGCAACCACGTCAGTTATGTGGACATCATCGTGCTGGTCTCGCTGATGCCGTCCATGTTCGTCGCCAAACGCGAGGTCAAATCCTGGCCGGTCATGGGGCTCATGGCGCAACTGGGTGGCACGCTCTTCATCGACCGCCAGCGGCGCACCCACGTCGGCGAGATCAATGACGACATCCAGACCGCGCTCGACGCCGGCGCGCTGGTGATTGTCTTTCCCGAAGGCACCAGCTCGGATGGCATAACGTTGCTGCCGTTCCGGTCCTCGCTGCTCGAACCGGCCACGCAGCAGAAGCATCCGCTCACCATCGGCCGCATTCACTACACCAAAGCCGACGGCACGCACGACGCGGAAGTCTGTTACTGGGGCGACGCGGTGTTCTTTCCGCACCTGTTGAATCTCTTGAGCAAGCCGAAAGTTTGCGCCACGGTCCGGTTTGCGCCGGTTGAACAACACAGCACAGACCGGAAAGAACTGGCGCAGCAGTTGCACGCGGACGTGCTGCGGTTGTGAACTGAATCACACGGATAACTAGGCTCGCCATGCTCAATAAGAAAGGCGCTGGCCGAACATCCCTTCGGCACGACCAATCGGTGGTTTGGCTACACACACTTTCTGCTCAAGGGCCTGGCGAAGGTGCAGTGTGAACGGAGTCTCACGACGCTGGCCTACAACCTCAAGCGGGTGCTGAACCTGGTGAGCTTCCAAAAACTGATGGCGGCGACGCCTGCCCGCAAAAAAGCGGGCCAGCCCATGCTAGCAAGTGTGGTAATCCCTCCCAGCGCCAACGGCAGCCAACTCAGTTGTTCCGGCCAAAACTTCCCCGCTCCTAAAAATATTTTCGCGGCCGGACTTCAACGCAACTGCCGCAAAAAAGTTTTCACACGGGCTCGCGACTTTTTAGGCGGCTGAATCATCCGGATCATTTTTCTCAACCTGTGCGTTTTGGCGCTTGGTTTGATCACTCCGCAATTTCGCCAAGCACCACCATGCCCACGCCGACAAAGCTCCCGGCACCGCAATCAGCGCAGTCATGCCAAGAACAAATCCAAGACTTACGTTTTGGTGCGGCCACTCCTCAATGGCCCGCCAAACATGAACGACGGCCATCAGACCGAAAAGGAGGCCCGTAGTTATAAGAAATGCCTTCATCGCGAAGCGCCTATAATCTTCTAAAGCTGAGCCATCGCCGACGCGTGGGGTGAACCGCGACGGCGGAAGGACCAGCGTCAACGGCTCCGGTGACTTGTTGAGACCGCGTTAACCTCCATAAAAAGAATAAAGCTGAAACACCAAAAATGCTTAGCGCACTCGGTTCGGGAACTGCTACCGGAGAAAAACTAACGTCATCAAGAATGCCGGAGTATAATATTTCTGGAAATGAATTACCATTGTAAGGCACACCAACACCAATCGAAAGCTGCGCTGTTTGACCAGCCCACATTGACACATCACCAGTCAAAATTAAATACGAACCACTATTCCCGGTTACCTGTAGTGGAACATTCTGATTATTCAAGGTCACATAAAAACTATTTTGCGGCTGGCTCAGGTCAACTGTCCCTCCAAACCCCCAAATTGTCCCCAATTTAAATTGAATTGAATTTGCCGTGCTTGGAACGATTCCAGTTTGCAATAGGTTTTCCGTTGCGGAACCGCCGACAGGAGCTTGAAAAGAAGATGCTGCCAAAAATACACTTTGGTTCCCTCCAATCACTCCGGAAGAGGCACCGACAAATAAAGCGGCTGTCGTATAATCCAAAATGTAATTATTTATCAACACACCACTTTGGGGCGTATTGTTGAAATTCACCGTCCAATTAGGAATCGAGTAAAGAGACCCTCCACCATTAGGATCAGGTCCAACGTAAACCGGATTTGATTCAAAACCCAGATTTTGAAAAACCTGACCAGACGCGGTCTGCAACAAACCGAACGATACAACAACCGGCCAGATGATTTGTATATGTTTCCTAAGCCGTGTATAAGCCGCGTAACAGACAATCGGCGCCCAGTTTTGGATCCGATCAGGTTTCATGCAAACGACCTTATTTCAGACTTTCCCGCTTGTCCATGAAGATCTAAAACCAGTCCGAAGCAAACGATGGCCTCAGGAAACACGATGGCATGTGGCGTCAGGTTCTGGACAAACCGGAACTCTGGGAGGAAACCTCCTGCACCGCGATGTTCGCCTACGGCATCGCCCGGGCGGTGAATCGCGGGTGGATTGACGCCGCCAACATGGAAGTCGCGCGCAAGGC
>Ga0247688_1000028_pt1 | contig 102529 bp, 94 predicted proteins | sample CNK29_metaG_FD_182718 | JGI IMG/M metagenome (GOLD analysis project Ga0247688, IMG submission 182718) | Soil microbial communities from Purdue University Martell Research Forest, Indiana, United States - CNK29 | ecosystem: Environmental > Terrestrial > Soil > Temperate forest > Bulk soil... | reverse complement strand
AGGCGGGCGTCACCGCCGGCGACCTGCGCGACTTTCTGAAGGCCAAACTGCCCGGCTACATGGTGCCGGCGGCGTTCGTCCCTCTCGATTCCCTCCCGCTCAACGGCAACGGCAAGGTGGAGCGAAAGGCACTGCCGGTTCCAGAGTCGAATCGGGCGGAATCGAACGAATTGTCAGCTGCGCCAGGCACGCCAACGGAAATTGCGCTCGCTGAAATCTGGCGCGAAGTTCTGCATCTCGAACACGTTGGCATTCACGACAATTTTTTTGAACTCGGTGGCCATTCACTGCTCATGACGCAGGTCATTTCGCGTGCACGCGATGGGTTTCAAGTCGAGCTGCCGATGCGAACATTTTTCGAATCGCCGACCATTGCGGAATTGTCGGTGGCGATCGAAGAATTGCTCGCCGACGAAATCAGCCAGTTGAGTGATGAGGAGGCCCGGCGGTTGACGCACAATACAGTTTGACCATCAAAAATTATGATTGTGGAAGATGAAATCGCCTCACGGCGCGCGGAGTTTTCCGCCGAAAAAAAAGCGCTATTGGAAAAACGGCGGCGTGGCGCTCGTCAAGACGCGACACACACAGCCATCCCGCGGCGCCCGCAGCGCGGCCGCGCTCCGCTATCCTTCGCGCAGCAGCGGCTCTGGTTTCTAGACCAGCTTGAACCCGGCAGCCCGCTTTACAATCTGCCGGTCGCCTTGCGGCTCCGCGGACGGCTTGACCGTGTTGCCTTGCAGAAGGCGCTCGATGCCGTGGTCGCACGGCACGAGGTGCTGCGCACCCGATTTGAGGCTGAGGATGGCAATCCGGTTCAAGTTATCGCCGGATCTGCAACGGTCGAACTGCCGATGGTTGATTTGTCAGAATTTTCCGGAGTTCAGCGGGAAATTGAATTGCAACGAGCCCTCGAAGTTGAAGCCCGGCGGGCGTTTGATCTGTCGCGCGGTCCGCTGCTGCGTCCGTTGCTGCTGCGGCTGGCTGAAACGGAACAGGTGTTGTTGATTACCAAGCACCACATCATTTCCGATGCCTGGTCGCTTGGTATTTTCTTCCGCGAATTCAGCACGTTCTATGCGGCCTTCGCCGGGGAGCAAAAGATCTCCCTGCCTGAATTGCCGGTTCAATATGCCGATTTCGCCGCGTGGCAGCGCGGGCAAATGGATGGCGAGATGATGGAAAAGCAGCTTGCGTTTTGGAAACGCCATCTTGCCGGCGCGCCGTATTTTCTGGAACTGCCCCCGGATAAACCCAGGCCACCGGTGCAATCGTTCCGCGGCGCCTACGCGGAACGGTTGCTGTCGAAATTGCTGGCTGGAGAATTGAAACAACTGACCCGGACGGAGGGCGCAACGCTGTTCATGACTTTGCTGGCGGCGTTTAACATTTTACTGCACCGCTACACGCGACAGGCCCATCTCGTTGTCGGCACGCCGATCGCCGGCCGCACGCAGCTTGAGACCGAGGGATTGATCGGCTTTTTCGTCAACACGCTTGCGCTCCACACTGATCTGTCCGGCAATCCGGCGTTTCGCGAGCTGCTCGCCCGCGTGCGGCAGACGGTGCTGGATGGATTCGCGCATCAGGATTTGCCGTTCGAACGGCTGGTCGAGGAGTTGCAACCGGCGCGCAGTCCCGGTCACGCGCCGCTCGTGCAAGTATTGTTCACGCTGCAAAGTGATGCGACGAAGGAATTGCAACTGCCGGAACTGTCTATCGAGCCGATGAAAGTGGACACCGGCACGGCGAAATTCGATCTGACGGTTGCGGTTGAGGAATGGCCCGACGGCTTGCTGGTGGAAATGGAATACAACGCGGATTTGTTCTGCGAGGAAACCATCGCCCGGATGCTCTCGCATTTTCAGACGCTGCTGGAAGGGATTGTGGCTGATCCGGGTGAAAGGATTGGCGAGTTGCCGCTGCTGAGTGAGGTCGAACAGCAACAGATTCTGGTGAGTTGGAATCCTGATGTTGCGCAGCGGACGAGTTATCCTGGTGCGCGGAGCCTGCATGAGTTGTTTGAGGAGCAGGTGGTGCGGACGCCGGCGGCGGTGGCGGTCACGTTTGGGGATCAGCGGGTGACGTATGCCGAATTGAACCGGCGCGCGAACCGGCTGGCGCACCGGCTGCGTGCGCTGGGCGTCGGGCCGGAGGTGATGGTGGGGCTGTGTCTGGAACGATCCGTGGAAATGGTGGTGGCCATTCTCGCCGTGTTGAAAGCCGGCGGTGCCTATGTGCCGCTGGAACCGGCGCATCCCCGGGAGCGGCGGGCGTTCCTGCTGCAAGACGCCCAGGTGCCGGTGTTGCTGACACAGCAATCGTTGCGCGACCAACTGGAAAATCCCCGGTTAAAGCTGCTCTGCGTGGACGACGGCTTCGAGTCACCAGATCCGGCGCACGACGAAAATCCCCAAACCGAAGTGCGCCCGGAGAATCTGGCCTACGTCATTTACACCTCCGGTTCGACCGGCCAGCCCAAGGGTGTCCTGGTCACGCATCAAAATGTCGCGCGCCTCTTTTACGCGACCCAGCCGTGGTATCGGTTTGGTCCGCGGGACGTGTGGACGTTGTTCCATTCGTATGCCTTCGATTTTTCGGTGTGGGAACTCTGGGGCGCGCTGCTTTACGGCGGACGGCTGGTGGTCGTGCCGTATCTGACGAGCCGTTCGCCGGAGACGTTCCTCGAGCTGCTCGCGCGTGAACGGGTGACCGTGCTGAACCAGACGCCGTCGGCCTTCCGGCAATTGATCCAGGCCGAAGAACGCATGGGCCAGCCGGTGGAACTGGCGTTGCGCCTCGTCATCTTTGGCGGTGAAGCGCTGGAGATGCAAAGTCTGAAGCCGTGGTTCGACCGGCACGGTGACCAGTCGCCGCAACTGGTGAACATGTATGGGATCACCGAGACGACGGTGCATGTGACGTATCGGCCCATCGGCATCCAGGATCTGGAAGCCGGCAGCGTCATCGGCGTGCCGATCCCGGATCTGCAGATTTACATCCTGGATGAACAGCGTCAGCCCATGCCCATCGGCGTGCCGGGGGAACTGTATGTGGGCGGAGCCGGGGTGGCGCGCGGTTACCTGAACCGGCCCGAACTCACGGCGGAAAAGTTCATCCCGAATCCGTTTGATCAAACCCCCGGCGCGCGGCTTTACCAGACCGGGGATCTGGCGCGGTGGCGGGTGGACGGCGACATCGAATATCTGGGGCGCCTGGACAACCAGGTGAAGATCCGCGGGCACCGCATCGAACTGGGCGAGATCGAATCGGCGCTGGCCCGGCATCCGGCGGTGCGGGAATGCGTGGTGCTGGCGCGGGAAGATGCGCCGGGGGACAAACGGCTGGCGGCCTACGTGGTCGGGGAACCGGACCAGGCGGGCGTCACCGCCGGCGACCTGCGCGACTTTCTGAAGGCCAAACTGCCCGGCTACATGGTGCCGGCGGCGTTCGTCCCTCTCGATTCCCTCCCGCTCAACGGCAACGGCAAGGTGGAGCGAAAAATACTCCCAGCGCCGGATCGGCAAATGGTCACGCTGACGAAGACTTTTGTCGCCCCACGCGACCATCTGGAGACTCAACTGGCGAAAAGCTGGGAGGAAGTTTTGGAGCTTCCGTGCGTGGGCATTGAAGATCATTTTTTTGATCTGGGCGGCCATTCACTGCTGGCCGTGCGGCTCGTCGCGCGGATTGAAAAGATTTTGGGACGGAGAATTCCAGTCGCGGCAATTTTTCAATCGCCCACCGTGGCGCAGCTCGCGGAGACGCTGCGGCTGAAAAAAGAGTCGGCCACGACCACCAGCATTGTCGAGATCCAGCCCAAAGGCTCGAAGCCGCCATTGTTTTTTGTGCATGGCGTCGGCGGCGGAATGTTTTGGGGTTATACGAATCTGTCAAAGTATCTCGGCGCGGACCAGCCGGTGTTCGCCTTCAAGTCGCGCGGCATGGACGGGTTGGAGGAGTTCGGCACGATTGAAGAGATGGCCGCACAATACGTCGCCGACCTGCGCACCTTCCAGCCGCACGGGCCGTATCAACTGGGCGGTTACTGTTTCGGCGGCAACGTTGTCTACGAGATGGCGCGGCAGCTTCAGGCGCAGGGCGAAAAAATTTCATTGCTTGCCATCATTGATTGCGCGCCGCCCAATTGCAGCTATGCGCATTTTCGTTTCACGCCGAAGAGCTGCCTCAAATTCCTGATAAACATGGGCTATTGGGCCGGTTGTTTCCGGCAAATGAACCGCCGGCAGCGGCGCGATGTTTTGATCTGGAAAATCAAGGCGCTCAAAAAGCGGATCGGACGTCTGTTCCGGCCGTCGAAGATTGACGTGGAAGAAATCGTGGATCTGGCAGCGCAGCCGGCAGACCGCCGCAAGTTGTGGGAGGCGCATGTGCGTGCGCTCATGGTGCACCACGCGAAGCCTTACGCGGGCGAGATCACGCTGTTCCGCACGCGCGGGCACCCGATGGTTTGTTCTTTCGACGACGAACTTGGCTGGCGTGAATTCGCGGGCGGCGGCGTGATCGTGAAGCTGATCCCGGGTGCGCATGAAAGCGCGCTGGATGAACCGCATGTGCAGGCTCTCGCCGAAATCGTGAAACGACATTTGACCGAAATACAATCAGCTGAACCAAAAGGAGGAAAACAATGAACCTGCTACGATTCCTGTTTCGCAGCGCGCGCGGGCTGACCCTGCTCACCGGACTGGCGGCGCTCTTGAGCGGCGCGTGCAACGCCGGGCTCATCGCGCTGGTCAACGCCATCCTGAATCGCCCGGAGATTCCGACCGTCATCATGATCTGGAGTTTCGTGGCGTTGGGCCTGGGCAAAACGGTGACCAGCTTCATTTCGCAGGTGATCCTGGCGAAATACTCGCAGGCCGCGATTGCGAACCTGCGGCGGAGCCTGGCGCAAAAAATCCTCGCCGTGCCATTGCGCCATCTGGAGGAACTCGGGGCAGCCCGGCTGATGGTCGCGTTGACGGAAGACGTCAAGGCCGTCGCGGAGTCGCTGCTGATGATCCCGAATTTCACCGTCAACATCGCCACGCTTTGCGGCGGCGCGGTTTACCTCTGCTGGCATTCCTGGAAAATCGCGCTGGGCATGTTCCTGTTCATTTTATTCGGTGCGATCGGTTACCGGCTCCTGATCGCCAACGGATTCGCGCGCCTGCGCCTTGCCCGCGAGGAAGCGGACAAACTTTTCGCCCATTTCCGGGCGCTGACCGAGGGCGTCAAGGAACTCAAATTACACCGCAACCGCCGGGGAATATTTCTGTCCGACTGCATCCAGACTGCGACGGGGAATTTTGCGCGGCACAATGTCGCGGCGGAAAGCCGTTTCATCCTCGCGCAAGGGTGGAGCCAGTTATTGTTCTTCGCGCTGCTCGGCTTGATCCTGTTTTTGCTTCCGGCATTGCAAGATATCAGCCCGCGCGCGCTGACCGGCTACGTGGTCATCGCGCTCTGGCTCATTGGCCCGCTTACCGGCGTGCTCAGCGTCCTGTCCGCCCTGGGACGCGCAAACGTGGCGCTGGAACAAATCGAACGGCTCGGCTTCTCACTCGCCACCTTCAACAGCGAAAGTTTTTCGATCGCCAAACCGGAAACCGAGACCTTGTTTGAGCGGCTCGAACTGATCGGCGTCACGCATTCGTATCATCACGAAAAGGACGACAGCCATTTCATCCTCGGCCCGGCGACCCTGACCTTCCGGCCCGGTGAACTGGTCTTTATCGTCGGTGGCAACGGCAGCGGCAAATCCACGCTCGCCAAGATCATCACCGGCCTTTACCCGCCCGAAGCCGGCGAAATCCGGCTCGACGGCAAAGAGATCACCAATTCCAACCGCGACGATTATCGCCAACTGTTTTCCGTCGTGTTCTCGGATTTTTATATTTTTGAAACCTTGCTGGGCTTGAACGCGACGAACCTCGACAGTCAGGCGCAACGTTATCTCGCCGAACTGCATCTCGATCATAAAGTCAAAGTGCGTGGCGGACGGCTTTCAACGGTGGATTTGTCGCAAGGCCAGCGCAAACGGCTCGCCCTGCTGACGGCTTATCTCGAAGACCGTCCGTTCTATCTATTCGACGAATGGGCTTCCGACCAGGACCCGCAGTTCAAAGACATCTTTTACCGGCAGATACTTCCCGACTTGAAGGCGCGCGGCAAAGCCGTCGTGGTCATCACGCACGACGACCGCTATTTCTCTGTCGCCGACCGCGTCATCAAACTGGATTACGGCAAACTGGTTCAGGATAAACGCACCGCTATCAGGCCACTTGAACCGGCTCGGAAAAATGAACACAACGGGGTGTTTTCGACCGCATCACAGAACGCATGACGCCAAAAATCCGATTCAATCCGCCGCCGGACAACCTGCAATTGACAGACCGCGAGGTCCACGTCTTCTGCACCGTGCTCGACCAGCCATGGTGGCGCATGGAGCGTCTCACTGAAACCTTGTCTTCGGATGAGCGCCAACGCGCCGCGCGCTTTCATTTTGGAAAAGATAAAAATCGTTATGTGGCCGGACGCGGGATGTTGAGAGAAATCCTTGGCCGGCTGCTGGGGGTGGAACCTGCTGAGCCGGTTTTTTCATACGGCGTTCGTGGAAAACCACGTCTGGCCATGCCAGCAACGGCTGAAAACTCATTGCACTTCAATGTGGCGCATTCGGATTCGCTGGTCGTCTATGCGGTCTCACGCAGGCATGAAGTCGGCATAGATGTCGAACGCATCCGCCCGGTTCGCGAAATGGAGGATATTGCGGCCCATATTTTTTCGAAACCCGAACGCGCGCAGTGGCGATTGCTTGCAGACGATAAGAAAACCGAGGCCTTCTTCTATTGCTGGGTGCGCAAGGAGGCCTGGCTGAAGGCCAGGGGAAGCGGCATCGACGAACCGCTGAATCAGATCAATCTTCGTTTGGTGGAGATGTGACCGGCAAGGGACGATTTTCACTGCATTCATTTCAACCCGCTTCGGATTTTGCCGCCGCCTTGGTGACTAAATGTCACGATGCGCTCGTCCATTGTTGGAGTTGGCGAGGAGAAGAATTGAGCCAGGCTCCATGGTCACCGGGTTAATGCAGGTTCAGGAGGACGGGCCACGGCTGAAGACGAATTGGAGTTGGTTTTTTTATGCTGTCTGGGCGGGGCTTGTCGAAAGTTCAGTTTGATGCCGAAATTGCCGCGCTCCCGCCAGCCGAAATAGAATTCGAACCGGCCTCGTTTGTAGTCGATGAACGGCAGATACAAGATATGGCGCCGGGTGACGGCGTAATTCCAGCCGCCGCACGGATTGGAAATGCTGGTGGGATATTTCCCGCTACGCACCGACTCCTTGTCGCCGACGCCGATGACATAATTGGTGAAGTTCGCCAGGAAATTGCGAAAATGCCAGGCGACATCCCTGAGTTTGGAGCCGGGGCGATACCAGTCCGGAGCGTGCGGTTGGTCTGCATTTCCGAACCACCAGATGGGATTGATCTTATTGTAAAAATGGATGTCAGGCAGGTTGGTGCGCACGGGCATGACGACGCTGTGCCATTTCGGTTTGGGTGCGGCCGGGCAACAGCACCCCGGGGCGCACTCCATCGCGACACCATTGGCCGCCACCAGTGCACTCAAGGCAAACAGCAGCAAGTGCCGGAGGGGGAGGCAATCCGGCAGGAATTTTTTTCGTGTCAACACCTGGCTCATTCGGATGGGGCTCATTCAAGCCTAATGCGGTTTGATTGCAAGCCTCCCCGTGCGGCAAATCACCTTTCCAGTGACAATAGCGGCCGGTTTTGGCCGCTGCGTAAAATTAACCAGCTCATCGTTTGGCGCTCTTTTTCATTCCGCTGGCGCTGGCTAAATATGCCGTTCCTGCGCAAAACAAGTCAGGCGAACGCGCCGTCTAAAAGCGCCATATTTTTTGGATCTCATAAAAGCATTGCAATCATAGGGCAATAATCAAGTTCGCTGCGAGGGATTTCCGATTGGCATCGGCGTTGCTAAAGGTCGCTGTGCCGATGGCAACCACGCAAAGCGAAAGTTGGGTTCTGTTCGCGGTCTGGGGCGGAAAGCGGTTTGCACTTGTCGTGCGGGTTGGATCGGCCAATGCAGTTAAACCATCATGAAAAACTATGAAGAAAATTGAAGCCATCATTAAACCATTCAAACTCGAAGAAGTGAAGGACGCCCTTAGCGAACTCGGCATCGAAGGCATGACCGTGAGCGAGGTGAAAGGGTTTGGCCGCCAAAAAGGCCACACCGAAATCTATCGGGGCAGCGAATACACCGTGGACTTTCTGCCCAAGATTAAAATCGAACTGGTCGTCGCCGACTCGCAGACCGAAGTCGCCGTCGGGGCCATCGTCAAGGCGGCCAAGACCGGCAAGATCGGCGACGGCAAGGTGTTCGTCTCCAGCATTGAGCAGGCCATCCGGATCCGCACTGAAGAGAAGGGTGATGCGGCTGTTTGAGCAATTGAAACAAATTGAACCCTCACTAATAAAAAAAATGAAAAAATATTTCCTGACACTTGCTTTGATTGCCGGAACTGCGTTCGGCCCGCTGTCGCTCCGCGCGGATGACTCCAACGTGGTTGCGGCAGCCACCAATGCCGTCGCCGCGGCAGCCGCGACCAACGCGCCGGCCACGCCGCCGCCATTGCCCGCCGCCTCGATTGACCAACGCGTGGCGGCGCTCGAAGCTTACATCGCCAACACTGATCCGACCGCTCCGTTAAAAGACACCAACGGCACCGTGGTCGTTGCAGACACCATCATTGGTAATCCCGGTCCGGGCCATAATGCCTGGTTGCTCACCAGCACGGCGTTTGTGCTGTTCATGACGCTGCCCGGCCTGGCGTTGTTCTACGGCGGCATGGTTCGCAAGAAGAACGTGTTGTCCGTGCTTGCACAATGCTTCCTTATCACCGGCCTGGTGACCATCCTCTGGGTGTTCGTCGGCTACGGCATGATTTTCGGCGGCTCGGGCGGCGACAACATTGCCAAGGAAGACGTGGTGGCCGGCTGGGTTGGCAGTCCGACGATTGACTGGATGCTGAAGAACGTCACGTCCGCGCCCAACGGCAACTACTCCTACTGGGTCTCGGAAAACGTGTTTGCGATGTTCCAGTTGATGTTTGCCATCATCACCCCGGCGCTCATCGTCGGTTCCATCGCCGAGCGCATGAAGTTCAAGGCCATCCTGGTGTTCATGACGCTGTGGATGCTGATCGTTTATTTTACCCAGGGCCACGCGGTCTGGGGCATCAACGGCTTTATGAACGGCGTGTGGAACCCCAAAGCCGGAATCAAGGCGATGGACTTCGCCGGCGGCACGGTGGTGCACATGACCTCCGGTTATTCGGCACTCGTGCTTTGCTTGATCCTCGGCAAGCGCAAAGGCTTTGGCAAAGTGAACTTCGCGCCGCACAGCCTCGTGTTGACCTACATCGGCACCGGCATGCTGTGGGTCGGCTGGTATGGGTTCAACTCTGGCAGCGCCGTGGCGGCTGACGTGATCGCTGCGAACGCCTTCACCACCACGACCATCGCGACGGCAATTGCCTCATTTGTCTGGCCGATGTGGGAATGGCTCTGCAAGGGCCGGCCGAGCATTCTCGGTTTTTGTTCCGGTGCCATCGCTGGTCTCGTCGTGATCACTCCTGCCTGCGGCTACGTCACACCCCAGGGTGCGATCTACATCGGTCTTGCCGCCGGCACCATCTGCTGGTTCATGTGCTACAAAGTCAAAGGCTGGTTTGGTTATGACGATGCGTTGGACACGTTCGGCGTGCACGCGATCGGCGGAACCGTGGGTGCCATCATGACCGGCATGCTCGCCCGCAATGCGGTCAACGCCAACATGGCGACCAACCTAAAAGCTTATGTCACGGACAGCTGGTTCCAGCCGCTGGTGATGGAGCAGATCAAAGCCGTTGCCATCACGATTGTGTTGAGCGTTGTCGGCACGATTGTCATCGCCTACATCACTAAAATGCTTGTCGGTCTACGCGTCAGTGAGGAAGTCGAAGAAGCCGGCCTCGACGAGTCCGAACATGGCGAAGTCGGCTATCATGGCTAAGCGCTGAAGGAGCTTGAGAATTCACACGGCGGGCAACGCAAGTTGCCCGCCGTTTTTTTCAAAATCGTCGTCGCTCTCGTCCTCGAATTATTGTTTTCGATTTCGAGGACAAGGAGGACTTCACACCACCTGCACCACCAGCGCCGTGGTGTTGTCCCGCCCGTCATTCTTTACCGATTCTTCGACCAGGCGGAGGGCCAGATTATCTTTTGCTCCGGCCGATCCTTTCATGCCTGGTAATTCCAGCAGGCGATCATCGTGGAGGCCTTCCGTCAACCCATCCGAGCAAAGCAGAAAAAAATCCCCGCGCTCGTAGGCCACGGCGCCGACCTGGGGTTCAACAAACTGGTTGGTTCCGCCCAGGGCCTTTTGCAGGACGTTGCGCCGGGGATGGGTGCGCGCCTCGTATCCGTTGATTTGCCCGTTGCGGAGCAGCCAGCCGACGTGCGTGTCGTCATGGGTGATCTGGTTGAGCTTTTTCCTTCGCTTCGGCAGGTGATAAATCCGGCTGTCGCCGATGTGCCCGAAATACATCCAGCCCGGCGTGAACCAGCACAGGCTCATGGTGGTCTGCATTCCGGCGCATTCCTCGTAAGAACTGCCGAGATAAACCAGGGCGCGGTGGATTTGCGCGAACAATTCCGTCAGCACATCGGCAAAGCCGGCGTTTAAACCCCGCGCGGACTGCTGAAATGCGCGTGGCAGCAAGGTTGTGATTTTTTCCACCGCAATCTGGCTGGCATATTCGCCTGCCTTTGCGCCGCCCATTCCATCACAGACCGCGAAGGTGAAATCATTTTTCTCCAGGGAAGCCTCGCCGAATTTTCCCAGCCGGAAAATTTCCCGCGCGTCGAACTGGAGGCCGAGAAAGGCGTCCTCATTGTTCTTCCGCACCCGCCCAACGTCTGAGCAGCCGGACCATCTCAAAATGGCGGGTTTTGAAGCTTTGTGCGGCGGGGCAGGATTCATGTCGGCTTGGATTCGGGCAGGATGGTGGCAAATTCAAAATCAATCAAACAAAAGCGTCCGTCGGAAAAACGGTAGGTCACGTTGCGCGGGTCGGCGTCGTCGTGCCGCACGCCGAATTTTTCCAGTTCGGCGAATAATTCCTTGGCGCGCTTGTCGTCGAGGTGCTCGACCCGGCCGCCGCAGTTGGTGGTGACAATTTTGAGCTGCTCCCGGTCGGCTTCGAGCAGGCGCGGCACAAAGGAGCAGCCGCGCGCCTCGAGATGACGGAGCACCCGCACCTCGTTATCGAACCGCGCCTCTGCGTTTGGGCCGTGATAGGCCTTGAACACCCGGCCGTCGAAGCCCATGTGCACCGTGGCGCGGAGAGTGTCCTTGACCTTCAACATAGCGGTTCAACTATCGCCTAAGCGTTCCGGCTTGGAAAGCCGCTTCCCGTGGAGCAAGCCGATTTGTGCGCATGCTGGCAAAAACGGAACAGTCTGACGGGTGCCGGATTATTTCGGACAAAATAGGGCGAGCCCGCTCATAACCATTGTCAATCCAGTCGAAAATGTGATTTCTTCCTCCATCTCACGCAAAGTTCTTGCGGCATGGCATCCGCCGTGCTAAAAACCAATTTCACAGGAAAATTAAACGCTTGGGCACAGTGCAGCAGCCGAGAGATTCCTGGTTCAAAACAACAATAACCATCACGCACATGGCAAAATATAAATTAGAATACATCTGGCTCGACGGTTACGAACCCGTCCCCAACCTCCGCGGCAAAACGCAAATCAAGGAATTTAAAGCTTTCCCCAAGCTGGAAGAACTCCCGATGTGGGGCTTTGATGGCAGCTCGACCCGCCAGGCCGAAGGCCGCACCTCGGATTGCATGCTCAAGCCCGTGGCGGTCTTTCCCGATTCCACCAAGAAAAACGGCGTCCTTGTCATGTGCGAAGTCATGATGCCCGATGGCAAGACCCCGCATCCCAGTAACGCCCGGGCGACCATTCTCGACGACCCCGGCGCGTGGTTCGGTTTCGAGCAGGAGTATTTCCTGTATCAGGACGGCGTTCCGCTCGGCTTCCCGAAAGGCGGCGGTTTTCCGCCTCCGCAGGGTGAATACTACACCGGCGTCGGCTACAAGAACGTCGGCTGCATCGCCCGCGAGATCGTGGACACGCACCTTGACCTCTGTCTCGATGCCGGCATCAATCACGAGGGCATCAACGCCGAAGTCGCCAAAGGCCAGTGGGAGTTTCAAATCTTCGGCAAAGGCTCCAAGAACTGCGCCGATCAGATGTGGATGGCCCGCTATCTCCTCGTCCGCCTCTGCGAAAAATACGGCGTGGACGTGAACTTCCATTGCAAGCCGCTGGGCAAAGACGTGGATTGGAACGGCTCCGGCATGCACGCGAACTTCTCAACCGCCTACATGCGCGAAGTCGGCGGCAAAGATTACTTCGAAGCCCTCATGGCCGCGTTCGACAAATACAAGAACGAACACATCGCCGTTTACGGCCCGGACAATCATCTGCGCCTGACCGGCCTGCACGAAACGCAGTCCATCGACAAGTTCAACTATGGGGTGGCCAACCGTGGAGCGTCCGTCCGCGTCCCGCACAGCTTCGTGAACAACGGCTACAAGGGTTATCTCGAAGACCGCCGGCCGAACTCGCAGGGCGACCCCTACAAGATCACGAGCCGCATCCTGCAGACGATTGCCACCGTGCCGGCCAAGAAGACGGCGAAGAAATAATCAGGCAGTCAGCGGAGGAATTGAGGAACGGCGCGGACGCAAGTCCGCGCCGTTTTTTATTATTGGCAGGGTAGATTGATTTTGCAGCCAATCTTATTGCTAGGCGTCATGGAATGATCGTCTTTGACGACACAGTGTATTCCCCGCCATCAATCCGAAAACCCAACTCAATCCGAATTGGCTGGCTGGTGTCGATGATGGATGCGGTAAATGATAAAGTCTGACCTGGCGCAAGCGACCTCTTCTCGGCGTCGATGCCGCACTCCATATGCCACCCAACTTGCTCCCAAGACCCACGTAATCTCTGCAAGCGATGGAAAAACGGCTTGTCGTCAATTGAATGGACAGTCAACTCAATGGGCTTGTCTCCCCGATTCTGAATCTCACAGCGAGCCACACGACTATCTGAACGGCCTTCCATTGAAATAACTGCGAGGGTAACGGACGAACGGCCATATACCACGAATGCGATAGCAATACCGCAAGCTGCAACAATCAGAGCGAACCAGATGAGCTTGCGTAATGACGAGCGCATGATGCCTCACAATCAAGCAAGCAACAGTTTTTGTGGCCTGTAATGTTTCACGAATTCGAGACTGCGCTGGACGTAAAAGGTTGTCCAGTATTTTCATAATCCAAACGTCTTCATGGCCGCACGCGTTTTCTCCGGTGTCTCATGCAGAATCGTCCGCCAGCCATACGCCGCACCGGCGGCAATGTTTTCGGCGCGGTCATCAATGTAAATGATCTCATTGCCGCGTTTGCCGGTCATCTGTTCCAGCGCGTGATAAATGGGCGCGTCCGGTTTCATGGCCTTGACTTCGTAGGAGAAAATGTAGCCGTCGAAGTTTTTGAAGAACGGAAAATTCCGTCGGATGTGCTCGATGGCCAGGTCGTTCGTGTTGGAGAAGATGTAAGTCTTGAAGCCGCGCGCCCGCTGGCTGGCGTGCAGTTCAATCATCGGCGGGATGGCCGTGAAAATGTCCGCGAAGAATTCGCCGAACTCGTTTACCTCGCCGAGAAAGCCGGTGGCCCGCCGCATTGCCTCGAAAAAATCCTGCCGGGTCAGCGCACCAGTTTCATACTGGACCAACAGCGGCGAACTGCCGAGAAAGGCGTGCAGATCCTCCGGCGGCCGCGTGCAGCGCGCCGCAATGCGTCGGGCGGCAATCGAGTAATCAAAATCCACCAGGACCTTGCCGAGATCGAAGACAATGACGGGAGAATTATTCATGGGGTCGGAAAAAGCTCCAAATTCCAAGCTCCAGAGAAACTCCAAATGCCAAACACCAAAAACCAATCCCCCGGCCACCGCTCTGGATTGGATCTTGAAGATTGGATGTTCTCTGGAGCTTGGAGCTTGAGGTTTGGTGCTTTGATTTCATTGCATCTCCCTCCGGCCTTCGAGTGCGCGGCTCAAGGTAAGTTCATCCGCAAATTCAAGGCCGCTGCCCGCCGGCAAACCGTAGGCGATGCGGGAAATCCTGAGTCCGGTCCGTCCGAGCCGCTTGGCGAGATAAAAACTGGTCGCGTCGCCTTCCACGTCCGTGCCCAGTGCAATGACGATTTCCTTGATGGGTTCGAGCGTGAGGCGTTTTTCCAGTTCGGCGATGCGCAAATCATCCGGTTCCACGCCGTCGAGCGGTGAAATTTTCCCGCCCAGCACATGAAACCTGCCGCGAAACGTGCCGGATTTCTCGACGCTCAAGATGTCCACCGCGCGTTCCACCACGCAAATGAGCGAGCCGTCGCGTCGCGCATCCTCGCAAATGGGGCAGGGGGATTTCTCCGTCAACGCGCCGCAGGTCGTGCAGAACTGGATTTTCTCCCGCGCCAGCACAATTATATCGGCGAGTTGCTTCACGATCGTCGAATCGGTCTGGACGAGATGCAGCGCGATGCGTTCGGCGGAACGCGGCCCCACGCCGGGCAGCTTGCTCAAAGCCGAGGTCAATGCAACGATGGATTCAGGAAGCATGGCAATGCAAAATTAAAAATTAAAAATTAAAAATGCGGGAGCGCGGTTAACGCGGTCATTCATTTTACATTTTGAATTTTGCATTTTTAATTTCTACATCCCCGGCAGGCTCATGCCGGCGGTGATCTTGCCCATTTCCGAGTTGGAAATGTCCTTGGCCTGGCCGAGCGCCTGGTTGGCGGCGGTCAAAATCATGTCTTCGAGCAACTGTGCGTCCGATGGATTGAGCGCCTGCGGATCAATCTTGATGGACGCGATGCTGCCGTCGCACTTGGCGACGACCTTGACCGCGCCGCCGCCGCTGGTGGCTTCGACGGTGCGCGCCGCGAGCTGCGCCTGCACTTGTTCCATTTGCTGCTGCATCCGCTGCGCCTGCTTCATTAATTTTCCAATGCTGGACATATTATTGGGTCTTGGTTTTGGGCTCTTGGGTCTGGGGAAAAGTGAATCAAGAACGGACTTCGATGATAGTGCCTTTGAAAATTTCCAGGGCTTTCTGGATCAATGGATCGTCTTTGAAAGTATCCTTGTTGAACGGAACCGGCGCAGTTTTTTTCTCGCCGGCGGGCGGCACGCCTGCGGCTTGCTTCGGCGCGACCGCCACCGGTGCCGCTTGTGGCACGGCAACTGGAACAACGGGTGCTGTGGCCACCGGTCTGGCCGGACGTCCAACTGGCGCTTCGGCTTTGATGAATTTTATCTGGCAGTTCGCGTGGCCGAGTTCGGCCAGCTTGGTCTGGAGCAGCGTGTGATTGCGCGCATTGTCCACGAGGCCGAGATGATCTTCAAATTCCGGGTCGAAGCCAATCACCAGAATATTTTTTACAAACGAAACTGGATTGGCGTCGACGAGGTAACTGCGGGTAAACGGACTGACGCGGCCCACGGCCTCGACAAGCTGTGTCCACAAGGTCGCGAGGTCAGATGTGACGGCCGGGGTCTCTGCGGGCGCGGCAGGCGCAGCGGGCGTCGGAGCGCCGAGCACCGTCTCGGCAAGGCGTTCAGCGGGTTTCGCCTTTTCCGGTTCTGGCCGGGCTGGTGCTCGGCGCTCCGGTGCGGGCGCTGCGCTGGGAGCGGCAGCGGCGGAAGTCACCGGCGGGACGCCTGAGCCACTGTTGCCACGCAGTTGATTGAGCTGTTTCAAAACGGCATCCAGACTGATGGCGTTGCGGGCTTCAATGGCTTTGAGCGCGGTGACTTCGAGCAAAATCTTTTTCGACGCGGTGTCGCGCAAACGCAGTTCGGCATCGCTCAGCACTTCGAGGATGCGCGTCAGCGATTCGGTGCTGGCGAGCGAAGTTTGCTCTTTCAACGCGGCGACTTCCGCTTCGGAAACTTCGAGCAGATTCAAGTCACCGCGCGAAACCTGGAACAGCAGCAGGTTGCGGAAATGGTTCAGCAGATCGGAAAGCAGGCGGCCCAGGTCCTTGCCGTTTTGCGAGAGTTCGTTCAGCAGCATCAGCGCGGTCTGGATTTCACCGGCGAGAATGGCTTTGCTCAAGCCGAGAATCTGGCTTTGCGCGGCGAGCCCGAACATGGACAGCACGTCCGGTTCCTCAATCTTGTCGCCGCAAAAGCTGATGAGCTGGTCGAGCGTGGACTCGGCGTCGCGCATTCCGCCGTCCGCGCCGCGCGCGATGGCGTGGAGCGCAAACTCATCAATCTTCACCTTCTCCAGTTTTGCGATGTGCGCCAGGTGCTTGGTGATGAGCGCGGTGGGAATCCGGCGCAGATCGAACCGCTGGCAGCGCGAGAGGATCGTCGGGAGAACTTTTTCCGGATCGGTCGTTGCGAACATGAACTTCACATGCGCGGGCGGTTCTTCCAATGTTTTCAGCAGCGCGTTGAACGCCGCCGTCGAGAGCATGTGGACCTCGTCAATGATGTAGATCTTGAATGGCGAATTGGCGGGTGCGTATTTGCAGGTCTCGCGCAGTTCGCGGACCTGTTCGACGCCGTTGTTGCTCGCGCCGTCAATCTCCAGCACATCGAGCGCACGGCCTTCGGTGATCTCGATGCAGCGCGAATCGTTGTCGTCAAAATCCACTTTCGGACCGCCGGTGCAGTTCAGGCATTTGGCGAAGATACGGGCGACGGTGGTCTTGCCCGTGCCGCGCGGGCCACAGAACAGATAAGCGTGCGCGATGCGTTTCTGTTCGATGGCGTTGGCCAGTGTCTGGGTGACGTGCTCCTGGCCGACGACGTCGGCGAAACGCTGCGGGCGGTATTTGCGGGCGATGACCTGGTAACTCACGGCTTGATTGTGAATCAAAAATTCAAAATGCAAAATTAAAAAATGGGGAGACGAACCCAAAAGTCCGAATTCTTAATTGTGCATTTTGAATTGAAAGAGGTGTCAGGGTGACCACGGCAGATACGGAGCAAACTACCGTTGCTGCCTTCCGGCCCTGGCGGGGTTCGTAAGTCCACATTCCATGGGCCCTGACGGAGGTGATTTTGCGCCAGTGGCACGGTGGCTTCAAGGAGAATCGTTTGTTTTCAGTTGGAGATTCCATGGGCAATGGCTAAGCTCAAGGTGCTTGAACGGAACCGCGCATGGCTTTGAGGCCGAACTGTTCCACCCCGGTTTGGGCAACGAGGTGGTGCACGGCAGGGTTTTTCTGGAATCGCGGGCAGTGGTCTTCCGTTCGGACGCGACCTCGATCGAAATTCCCGTTCAACAACTGCTCGTCGAACTGGGCGAGGACGAAGGCCGGGTTTATTTTCGCGACTGCAAATCTCCCGGCCTGCGGATTTTTACCCGTGATGCGGCCATCCTTGACGCGCGCGGCTTCGCCGAATCCATCACCATCCGCAACCATCTGGAACGATCTGCCACGCGCCGGGAAGTTTCACGGCGGCTGCGGATCATGGCGTATGCCGTGGCGGGCTGTGTGCTTTTGGGCTGGCTCGGTGTGTTCGCAACGCATCTCATGGTGCTTTCGCTGGTCGCCAAGGTGTCGCCGGAATGGGAGCAAAAATTTGGCGACGAAGAAATCGCGGAGCTGAAGAACGAAGGGGTTCTGCTGAACGACTCAAACCGGGTCGCCAGGCTGGCCAGGTTGGTGGCGCCGTTGCTGCGCGTGGTGCCAAACGGAAATGAATTCAAGTTTCACATCATGGAGAGTGAGGTTCCCAACGCGTTCGCATTGCCGGGCGGCCATGTGGTCGTGAATACCGGCCTGCTCGCGATCGCCGATAACGATGAACTGGTCGGTGTCATCGCCCATGAGGCGGCGCACATCACGCAAAAACATCATGCACGGAAGATCATTGCTTCGGCGGGACCGGTGATTATTTTTGGAACCTTTTTTCACAGTCGCAATGGCCTGGTTAACTTGGTGGGCCAGGGCTCGGAATTGATGCTGACCCAGGGCTTCTCGCAGGAATATGAAACCGAGGCGGACGAAACGGGTTGGAATTATCTCGTGCAGGCGAATCTTGATCCGCGCGGCATGATCGGCATCTTTAAAAAATTCAAAGCCGGGGACGCCAAGGACACGGACAAGCTGCCGCAGGCGTTCCAAAGTCATCCGGCACTGGATAAACGCATCGCGCGGTTGGAAACGAAATGGAAAAAGCTTCATCACCAGTCCGGTTTTCTTGAACTTCAACCGGTTGATCTGAAAAAATAGTAAGCCGTCAATACCAGCCCAACTTCTCTTTTTGCGTCGCGTAAAGCAGGCCCATGATCCGCATGTTGACGGTAAGCAGATACACGCTGGCAAAGCACCAGACAATACGGATGCCGAACGCGATGAACATGACTGTCATGTCTGTGGTCGTGAACGAAACGCCTTTCGCACCACTGGCGACGAAGTTGCCGATTTGGGTGATGCCGAAGATTGAGATGAAAATGGTGACCGTAACAAGGTATTGCAACGGAACGCGGAGGATGGACGGCACCACTACCAGCGGATTGGCTGCCAACACATTGTCCTTCATGGCCACAACCAGAAAGGCCATCGGAAAGTAAAAGCATCCCAGGAGCGCGGTGACGAGAATGGCTGAAACGGGTATGTCCACTTCGAAAAGTTTTGCCACCAGAAGTCCGATGGGTAGTCCAAAACTTATGATTACCGTTCCTGTCAGCCGCAGGAAGCCGCCAAAAATGTCGTCAAAACCGGGCATTTCCGGCATTTGAGTCTCTTCGGCGGCGGTGGCGTGGATGATATTCTGCATGTAGCAGAACAGGTAACCCAGGGCGATGATCTTCGGAAGGACTGCGAACAGCCCCGCGCTTATGATTCCCAGACCGGCAAAAATGAGCGAGCCGAAAATCAAAACGAGAAGACCGGTGCCTCGAAATGGATAAATGAACGCGCCGGGCAGGCTCGTCAAAAACCCCTGTTCCGTTGGAGCTGCGATTTCCACTTCCAGCGGCACGCACTCGACGGCGCAGGCGCGGCAGGTTCTTTTGTTATTGTGCGCATTCACGCACAAATCGCAGAAGGAACGCTTGCACTTGCCGCAAAACCAATAAGCCGGGCTTTTGGGATGAAACTTGCAGAAGTTTGAAGCTGCCGAGAGGTCGAACGCCGGAACCAGCGGTGGCGGAACTTCCGTTGCTGGCGGTGCGGCAGTCTCCGGGGCGTGACCCAAGCCTGACACCCGCAATCGCGGTGCCGTCGCCGTTGCGGTGGGAGCCGCTACGGGCGCTGAGGGAGCTGTTGCCGGTTGAGGCGGTGCATCGGCAAAAAAAGCCATTTCAATGTTGCCCAGCCGGATGGTCTGACCATTTTCAAGTTTGTCTGCCAGAACCCGCGTGCCGTTTATGAACGTGCCATTTGTGGAACTGAGGTCTTGAATGGAGACAGAACCGTCGCTGACGACAATCCGGCAGTGCGAACTGGAAACGGACCCGTCCGCAATTTTGAAATCACTGGCATCGCCGCGGCCAAGCTGGTTGACGCCGTCCCGGAGTTGAATTTCCCAAGAGTCCGGCCTGTTTGGATTGACCACCAGTCGGTTCATTTTGATTTGGTTCGGTTTACGGGGGGACGGGAAATTTGTAACCAAAGCCACGTCATTGTTCAATAGCAAATTCATGGGGTGAAATTCCGCGATAAAACACCAGCGCTGGATTTATTTGTAGCCGCAGGGCGGCGAATTTCGTCATAGTCTGTTCACTGTCAAAATTAGACCATGAAGATCAGAACTATTGCCGCGTCATTGTTAGTCTTTCTGCACGGCGGCTGTTTGTTCGCCGGGGCGGCCGAAGCCGGTGGCGGCACGGTGCTCGTGCCGGCACCGGCTTCGGCCGCACTGGAGCCTTCAGGCAAATGATCGCTTGAAGTTTGTTTTGAATTGACCGCAATTTAACCTTTCATGGCTGCATTAAAATCGAAGCATTCCGCCGACGCCGGGCGTGTGACCATCCAATTGAATCTGGTCGGCGTCGTTGTTTTCAGTGTGGCCTTGGTGCTGGCCTCCGGCCTGGTGACCTACGGCATATTGCGAGCCGCTCCCTCGCCGGGCAAAAACTCCGCCACACACGAGGCCCAGGGCGATTCCAACGTAAATATCGAAGTCAAACCTTCCGAGGTGCCGCCGTGGGGACAGCTTTTGATCCGAGATATTGATTTGCAGCAGCCGGAGGAATATGTCGCTTACGAGACCGGCACCAACCGGGTGGAGAAATGGTTGTTTACGGGATTGTCTCCCACGGATGTGAAAGCGACCATGCAAAGTTGCGGACTGACGGCTGCACAGATTGACCGGGCGTTGTCTCCGTCGCTAGCCGCTTATGCCAACGCCAGCACCATGATTCAACCAGATGAAGAACTGATTTTCTCCTTGTCACCCAACGCGCGGACAAAGCTTTACGGCGCCATCGCCCAGAGCAGCGCGAGCAACGGAAACGAGCTGTTTCAATTTCCCTTCTGCTTCCCCGGCAATTCGTTTGAGACCCGGATCGACTCGACGAAAGTCAGTCAGACGACTCTGGCACTGGTCAGAAAGCTTTTGTATCCACGGGGTGACGCCCAGTGCTTCAGCGACCTGCGCACTGTGCTTAAAAAAATTTCCAATGACAGTGAGCGGCTGGAACTGGTCAAAATGCTGTCGCATCAGTCCGCCGTGCTGCTGCGCATCCGTGTCTGGCCGGACACCGACGTGGACAAGTTGATTGGTTACTGGAGCTGGCCCGACGCCGCACGGGAGATCAACATCCGTCCGTTGTTGGAATCCATGAAGCGTCTCCCCGAGGGTGGCTCGGTGAACATCCTTTATTTCCTCCCGCCATTCGCGCGTCAGCGGCTTTATACATTTCCGCTCCCCGCGCAGGCCGGCGATCCGTCCATGGACTGCCATTGGAGCACGATGAATTTTTTCAACGCAACGCCGGATAACCGCCTGTCCGACCCCCCATACACCGTTGAATTTCTCAAATCACACTATTATTCCATTGGCAAGCCGACCGCCTATGGCGACCGGATTTTTCTGCTGGATAAAAATGGCAATGCCATCCACTCCGCCGTTTATCTCGCGGATGACATCGTGTTCACCAAGAACGGAAATAATTACACCCAGCCGTGGATGCTGATGCATTTGAAAGATCTGATCGCCGAATACACCACCGACATCGCGCCCAGCATGGCCGTTTACCGGGATCGCAGCCGGTGATTTAACCGGAACTGTCCAGTCGGAATCAACGCAAAGGCATAGCGCGGCATAGCCGCAACCAAATCGGAGCGCGACCGGTCCCCGGTCGCAGTCGGCTGGCAGCCAGGGGGTCGTGTGGCAATCTTTGCGTCCCACTGCGGGCAGGGGTGCTGCGGGCGGAGACCGCCCGCGCTCCGGAAAAATCTTCGCAGAACGCGACGAAGTTGGGAGATAGCACTGCAAAGAGGCCAGGACCCAGAGTTGATGCAGCAAAACCCGGAAGCGGGCCGTCAGTTTGCGCTCACACAACGCAGTTTCTCAAGACGGACCGCAAAAGATTTCAAAACCTTGCGGCTTCGCGCCATTGCGTCTTTGCATTGAAAGTCACGTGCCGCGTTAAACGCTGACCTTGGTCAGCCAGCCGGCCTGCTTCATCGCCTTGTAACCGCCACTGAGCGAGTGGACGCTGCGGTAACCCATCTTTTGCGCCGTGTCGCAAGTGAGAACGGAGCGATAACCGCCGCCGCAATACATGATGATCTCCGTGTTCACGTCGGGGAACATTTTTTCCAGGTCCCGCTCCAGGAGGCCTTTGCCGAGATGGACGGCTTCCACCGCGTGCCCCGCGTTCCACTCGGAATCTTCGCGGACATCCAACAGCACGATCTTGGGATTTTGTTTGAGCCAGGCGCGGGTCTGGTCCACGGAAATTTCGCGGACGCGGGTCCGGGCCTCTGCGACGAGTTTGAGAAAACCGGGTGAATGATTCATGCCGGAAAATTAGAGCCTGCAGCGGGCCGGTCAAATAAATTCATCCCTCATCGACCTAGGCGAAAGCCCTACTCAACGATACGGCAGAATGAAACTTGAATTCGTGCGCATCTTGGTGAAGCTTCCACTGTGAATGTCAAACTAGACATGTCGGATGACACCCGCAAATCTGGTGGCGTGCCTCACTTGATTCTCCCGGAACAAGACGCAAGATTGTTTCCGGACGATCCAGGGAAGTTGACGGAACGCAGGATGGAGGAAGTTAGCAAACGGGCAACATTCCTTGGTCCGGTTTTGGAAGCCATATTGCGTGAGCAGCACGGCCAGCCACGCTGGGGATTGAACGAATAGCCGGGATTTGACGGTTGTGGTGTCAGGTGAACGCTTCAGTGGTAGGAGGCGAAGGAGGAATGTTATTTCAGGCTCAATTATTCTTCCACGACTTTACTTGGTCATGTGTCGAAACAAACCCGCCGCGACTGAATTAGACCCAATCTTTCAAATTCGCGGGGAGGAGGCGATGACTAAAAGCCCGGAATTAAAATGAGTCTCGTCACCTCGACTCCGGCATTAAAATGGCCATTCCGGCACGAAATTCATTCGCAACTTTTGCGCTTTGGCTTAACTTCGCCGCGTGTCGGAACAGAAAAGCAATTCAGCCATCGGCGGCGGCCTGCTGCTCGTTGTCATTTTATGGGGCGGCAACAATGCCGGGACCAAATGGCTCGTCGGTGTCGGGCTATGGCCGCCGGTCTGGACGGGGGGGACGCGTTTTCTGTTTGCGGGATTCATCCTCCTGGCCGTGTTGCGGTTCACCCGCTGGCTCGGCGACTACCCGCCGCTCACATCGCCGCTGCGGCGCGCACTCTGGCTGCGCGGCGGGCTGAGCCTGGCCGCTTACGTTGTCGCATTCTGCTGGGCGCTGCATCTGACTGCGGCCTCACACGTGGCGCTCTACCTGGGTGCCTCGCCGGTCTGGGCATTGCTCTGGGAAGAAGGGCCACGCCGGAATTGGGCCAGCGTCCGGCGTTACGGCGCAGCCTTGCTCGCCGTGTCCGGCGTGCTGGTTTTGTTCTGGCCGGCCCTGAGGACGGCGAACACCAATCTTGCCGGGGAATTTTGCGGGCTTGCCTCCAGCCTGCTCTGGGCAAATTATAATCATCAAAGCCGGATTCTTTCCGCCGAGATTCCCGGCGTGCAGATCGCCGCCAATGCCATGTGGATGTCCGGCGTGTGGCTGCTGCCTTTTGGACTCGTCGAGGTTGCCGCGCGCGGCCTGGTTGTGGATGCGCCGCATCTCGGCGTGCAGGCACTTTGCATCGTGTTCGGCGGCGTGGTGCCTTATGCGCTGTGGAACTCGGCGCTGCGTCACTGGCGCACGAGCCGTGTGATGCTGTTTAATAATTTCATCCCGCTGACGACGACCTTGTGGGTTTATCTGACGCTCGACGAACCGATCACATCAACGTTCTGTGCGGCGATGGCATTGATCGTCGCCGGCGTGGCCATCGGCCAGATGGATTGGGCAAAAATCTTTCGCATGCCGGAAAGTTTTTAAGGGAAGGAGCAACCACGAAATACACTAAATACACGAAAAATAAAAAAAACTCCGGAGGACTGTCGCTTTTCCCGGCATCACGGCAAACTGCGCCAACATTAATTTGACCGCCACAATTTCAAACATGGGCTGGTACAGTTCCACTTCGTGTGTTTGGTGTATTTCGTGGTTAAAAAAATTCAAAAATTATGGATATTAAACATCTTAACGAGGTCGCACCGTTCACCACCAAGGACGGCTCGGAAATTCGCGAACTGCTCGCGCACCGCAATTCCGCCATCCGGAATCAAAGCCTCGCGGAAGCGAGATTGCCTGCAGGTGCCAGCACCCAGGAACACTATCATCCGCGCGCCGAGGAGATTTATTACATTATACACGGCACGGGCAAAATCCGTATCGAAGACGAGATGTGCGAGGTCAGGGCAGGGGATGCCATCGCCATTCCGCCCGGCCGGAAACACAAGCTTTGGAACACCGGCGGCGAAACGCTCCGGCTGCTGTGCTGCTGTGCGCCCGCCTATGAACACAGCGACACGATCATCACCGAATCGTGAATTGACCTCCGTGCCGACGCGGGCTTAACTGTTGCCATGAAATTTGCATTGCCGGTGACCTGCGGGCTTTTCGGGATTTTGATGGCGGGCTGCGCGCATCATCGTCCGGCACCAGTCCCGGGGATCTCCAGCCCGGCGGCCGCCATCATTACACCGGGCGATTTGCTTGCCGGCAAAGTGGCCGCCTGCAATACCGCCGGGCGGTTTGTGGTGTTGAATTTCCCCTCCGCCCAGATACCCGCCGTGGATCAAAGCCTGTTTCTTTACCGGGGGGGATTGAAAGTCGCCGAAATCAGGGTCACCGGGCCGCAAAGCGACGACAACACCGTGGCGGACATTGTGACCGGCGAAGCGCAGGTCGGCGATGAAGTGCGCAGCCAATAGTCACTTCGCAGCCGCGCCGAAGACTTGTTTCAACACGGCAGTCGTGCGGGCAACGGGATTTTCGCGGATTTGTTTTTCCTCCACGGCGACCATCGTAAACAAGCCGTCCATCGCCTTCTGGGTCACATAAGCGTCAATATCCATGTCTTCGGGCTTCACCAATTCCGTGCTGCCGAGCAGGCCGCTGACCTGGCTGGAAACGGCGACTTTGCTCATCATGTTCTTGTAGGCCGCCGTCACGCCGGCCTTGCCGGTGGCCACCTTCACGATCGGCAGGAACTTGGCGTAGAGATTGGCCTGCGTCGTCCGGCGGAAATATTCCGTGGCGGCGTTGTTCGTTCCGGCCAGGATGGCTTTTGCGTCGGCGATGGTCATCTGCTGGATTGAATCGCTGAAAACGCCCGCGGCTTCCGGCGCGGCCTGCTCAGCGGCGTGATTCAGGGTGTCCACAAATTCATCCGCCAGCTTTTCCTGCTTGATCGTGCGCAGGGCCTTTTCAACCGATTTTAATTTGCCCGGCATCGGGATTTTGACGTTCAAGTTGGTGAGAAACCCGTCGTTGCGGCCGAGGCTCGCGATGGCCGTTTGCACCCCTTTGCCCAGCGCCTCCTTCAACCCCTGGATCATTTGATCCTGCGAAAGACCGGCCAGGTTCGACGAAGTGAGAACGCTCTGGTTGGTGGTGGTCAGCGCCTGAAGTTGATCCAGAAAACCGGCACGGCTGATGGTCAGTGAAGCCAGCAGGGTTGTGATGACCAGAAATGTTTTCATTTTTCCTTATGGTGGACGGTTGACGGAAAGCTAGGGATTGGAAAGTAACCCGCCTCAACGATTTCAGCGATTAAAATTTTGGTTTCACCCGGACCGTCGGGCCAATCCGGCTTTTTTGCGACATGAATATTTTTTTCTTGCATCGAAAGGGGATTCCCTTAGGGTGACGGCATTGGGAGAATTTGTTGTATGAATTTATTAGGCAAGTTGCTTTTTCCGAACTCGCTGCCCTATGAACGACGTAAAAAATTTCAGTCCTTGATGGTCTCCGTTGTCGTGGGACTGGCTCTCGCCGCCACTTTCGTGGTTCTGGCGTTCAAAGTAAACGGCAAGCACACCGGTTTCTAATCCGCCAAAGGCTTCGCTGTTTCAAAGATTCACGGAGTCTTGGTCATTCGACGCGGGCCGAACAAGGCCGTGCCGATCCGCACCATTGTGGCGCCTTCTTCGATGGCCACTTCAAAATCGCCGCTCATGCCCATGCTCAAATGGGGCAACGGAGCACCGAGTGTCTGCTCGCATTCCTCTTTCAGTTCGCGCAAGCGGCGGAAATGCGGGCGCGAATTTTCCGCAGCCGGCGACCAGGGCGGCACGGTCATGAGACCTTGAACCTCAATCCGCGGCAGTGCATTGATCCGGCTCAATTCCCCGAGCAATGTCTTCGGCGGGTAGCCGAACTTGCTCGCCTCACCGGCCAGATTGACCTCAAGCAGAACCGGCATCGTCTTCGCGGCTTCGTCGGCGCGCTTGTTGATCTCTTGGGCGAGCGACAAGCTGTCCACGCTCTGGATCATCTGGAAGAACTGCACGGCGTCGCGGCATTTGTTCGATTGCAGATGACCGATGAAGTGCCAGCGGAGTTTGCCGGGGCACAGCGGAATTTTCGCCTTCGCCTCCTGCACCTTGTTTTCCCCGAACACCAGCAGGCCCAGATCGGCGGCAGCGCTGACCATTTCGGGCGGTTGCGTTTTGGTGACGGCCAGCAAGGTGACGGAATTTGGCTCGCGGTCGCTGCGGTCGCACGCCGCTTTGATGCGCTGACGAATCGTTTCCAGATTGGCGGCCAGATCCATGGGTAAGAATTAACCAGCAAGAGACCAGGACACCAAGCAATAAAAATCCACGTCCATCCGCGTCCATCCGCGTGCACGTTGTCAAAGCCATCATAAATAAAGGGCTTCTTGGGCCGGTGGACGGTCACTGTCAGCGGAACTGTCTGCACGGCGGCGGATGCCAAACAAATTTGCCACTACTGGCTGGCACTTGCTGAAGCCTCGCCACCACTGGTGTTCAAGAACGCCGGGGATACAAGACCGGAATATCGAAACAGATATCAGCACGTTCCGGCGAACACGGGCAAGGGCAAGTCCGAACAAACGGAATGCCCGTTCTTCTAACCATTTGTAGGGCGCCACTTTTCGCGTTTAATTCACGGGTTTCCAAAGGTGCGATTATTGCCGACGAAGTCGGCTTGGGCAAATCGATTGAGGCCGGCATTTTGCTTTCTCAGAAATCCGGGATGCACCACCCCAATCCCGAAGGATAGTTTGTGGGTGAAAACTAAACACGTCATGGGAGAAGGCAGTCATTTAGTAATTTTCTAAAATGTCTGATGCGCTTCCAGGAGAACGTGCGCAGAATTGTCGGCAATATCAGGCCAGGTATCCGCCATCCACGCTCAAAGCTGCTCCAGTAACGAAGCTTGCCTCCGCACTGGCGACGAACGCGACCATTGCGGCTATCTCATCGGCGCGCCCCATCCGTTTGAGCGGCACGAGATTTTTAACCTGCTCGGAGTGCGGACCGTCTGCTGGATTCATATCAGTTTCAGTCGGTCCAGGCTGAATCGTGTTGACGGTGATTCCTCGCGATGCGAAGTCAATAGCCAAGCCCCTCGCCAGAACGGCTACTGCGGCCTTGGTCATTGAATAAACGCTTGACCCCGGAAAACCAGATCGGTTTGCCGTAACACTACCAATGACAATGATACGTCCCCCATCGCTCATGTGACGCCCTGCGGCCTGTGCGCCGACAAAAACCGGGCGCACATTGACTGCGATCATACGGTCGAAGTCCTCCAGGGAAAACGTGTCGATCCCGCCCCTAAGAAGAATTCCGGCGTTGTTGACGAGGATGTCTAGGCGACCGAGTTCTTTTACAGTTTCAGCGACAGCACCCCACACCGCCTTTGGGTCCGCGCTGTCAGCTTTGATGGCCATGGCCTCGCCGCCTTGGCCTTCGATTTTGGCGACCAACTCCTCGGCTTTTTCCCTCGCGTTCGAGTATGTAAACGCGACGGCCGCGCCATCGTTCGCCAGTCGCCGCACAATGGCAGCACCAATGCCGCGAGAACCACCAGTGACTAAAGCCACTTTGCCGGATAGTGAATGTGAATTTGACATATTAATAACATTTCTGTTTTGGACTTTTTAATCTATTATTGTTTATGGACGGACGACATCTGTTTAAAGATTTTATTTTAAAGCTCGCATGGCCATGCGAGCAATGCCATGCAAGCTATCCGGCCTGGCACCTGCGCGAGCCGCGACTCTAATACCAGTCAACGTGGCCATCATGAATTGCGCCGCAACCTGTGCATTTACTTCTTTATCAATCTCACCACTTGACTTGGCTTCAGAAATTCGTCGCTCAAATGCGGACAGCAAAGTCTTGCTTGCCATGTCGTAAATCATTGTGATGTCCGGTTCCGAACGACCAAATTCACATATCGCACTGATTCCTAAACATTTTGGGGATTTATCGGCAATCGCCTGAGAGACGGCCAAGTCCAAAACGGCCTCTAATCCTTTTACGGCGGATTGACCAGAACTTAGCTCTCGAATTTGATTACTAATGCTCCTGGCTGTGTAATGTTGCAGCGATATCAAATAAAGCTGGCGCTTGTCTCCAAAAGTGTCATACATACTTTGGCGGCTAATCCCCATGACCCGCAGCAATTCATCGGTCGAGGTGCCTTCAAAGCCATGCTCGGAAAACACTTCAATGGCCCCATTCAGGGCCGCTTCACTTTCAAATTCTTTCGGTCTTGCCATCAAAAACAATCTGGCAATAATAGACTGTTCTGTCCACAATCATTTTTAGTTTCCTGGTACGTTATCTGAAAATCAGACGCTCGCGACGTGCAGACATCTGTCGCCGGAACCCCAGACGATTCTGGTTAGTGTTTTTGACATGGCGCGTTTTTTAATGGAGGGAACCGCTTCTTATCTCACCGCATGCCGCTTGCTGCTACGCCATTATTTTCAACTTCAGATTCCCGCTATCGTGCGGCGTTTTCTTTCCGGCGACGAAGTGCATGGGACACGCCAACGAGGCGGCTACCCGGTAATCCGCGCCGGTCGGCTTCTGGAAACGGAATTGCTCGACCAAGTCATCATCGGCAACGGCAACCGTTCAAGCCTCCGCGAGCTTGGCATAATGGCTATTTTTACTCGTAATCGCCACCCAAACGCAGCGGCTGAACCTCGCCGGTTCAGCCGCTTCTCATTTTGCGCTTCGCGTCAACCCAAACACGCCGTCTGAAGCGTGGTTTTTTAACAGGATTCGCCAAGTTATTTGCTTTTCGAGCCTGCCCGCGATGCTGAGGGATTGAGCAAGTCTTCCAGCCCCATTCGACGCAGAAGCTCTGTCCGGACACGGTCGGCAACACCATTAACGATTTCCGCGCCGTCTTGGGCCGGATCTATGTGCAGGCGGAAGGGGCGTTTGCCAAACGGCAGGTCAACGACCTTGACAATGGCTTCCGCGACGGCGGATACATCCGCATCCGCTGGCACCGTTGCGGCGAATCCTTCACGGATTTCATCCCCAATGCCCGCATACGGGCCGGATTCGTATTCGGCAAGTCTGGCCTTGTCATCGGGGGAACCGGCATTTGCGAAATGATTTGTTCCCGAGGTGAAGGCCCCCGGCACAATAATGGACGTTTCCACGCCCCAACGTGCCAGTTCACCGGCGTAACTGACGGCCAAAGCATCCATCGCCGCCTTCGCGGCAAAGTATGGCGCAAGATACGGAGGCGTTCCCCCACGGGTGCTGGTGCTGGACACCCAGACCACCAACCCCTGGCCCTGTTTGCGCAACCGAGGCAGGGCGGAACGATTCACCCGTTGCGTGCTCAAGACGTTGATGTCATATAGTTCGGCGAGTTGCTCGGGCGTGAAGGCTTCGGCAGGACCAAAAACCATGTGTCCGGCATTATGAATGACCACGTCCAAACGACCACATTCTGCAAGAATGGTCTGAATGGCTGCATCCGAAGATTCTTGCGAGGCCACGTCGAGTTCGACTGCACGCAGGTCCACGTTGTTTTCCGAGGCGAACTTTTGCACCTCCTTGACCTGTTTTGCATTGCGTCCGGTGGTGCCGCGCATGCTTGCGTACACCGTATGTCCCGAACGAGCCAGAGCGCGAGCGGCGAGGGCGCCAAAGCCGCTCGATGCACCGGTAACGAGGATGATTGATTTCATAAAATTGATCTCCAGGTTTGATTGTGATTGCTAAATGTCAGGGTTAGATAATGCCGCCATTGACACGAAGGGTCTGGCCGTTGACCCAGCCGCCGTCGGGGCCAACGAGGAAGGAAACCGTTGCCGCAACGTCTTCGGGTTGACCGAGGCGCTCCAGCGGGGGCATCTTGGCAAGGTCCGCGATCAGTTCATCCGTCTTGCCTTTCAGGAACAGGTCGGTTGCTGTCGGGCCGGGGGCCACGGCATTCACCGAGATGTTACGCCCGCGAAGTTCCTTCGCAAAAATGTTCGTCATCGTTTCGACCGCCGACTTGGTCCCGGCATAAACCGAATAACCGGGCATCGCGCGCGCCACAATGCTGGACGAGAGATTAACGATGCGGCCACCTTGACGCAGCCGTTTGGCCGCCAGCCTGAGGGTGTTGAATGTACCTTTCACATTGATGGCCAGCATCCGGTCAAACAGCGCATCATCCGTTTCCGCCAACGGGACCAGACCTGGCTGCATGATACCGGCATTATTGACGAGAACATCCATGCCGCCGAAGACGGTTTCGATCTGTTCAAACATGGCCGCCACCTCGGCCGCGCTCGAAACGTCGGCCTGAATCGCCGTGGCCCGTCCGCCCGCAGCTTGAATTTCCTGAACCACCGCGTTCGCGTCCGCCGCCCTTCCGGCATAGTTGATGACGATGGCAAAACCGTCCGCCGCCAGGCGTTTGGCAATGGCCGCACCGATGCCGCGTGAGGAGCCGGTAACGAGAGCCACTTTTGAATTATTTGATTGAGCGTTTTTCATATTTTTACCTTTCATTTGTTGGTTTGTGGTTACGTGCCGCTTAACGTCTCCAGCATCGCACCGCCGTTATTTTTCTGTAGCCGTTCAATGTGGATATCGGCTATTCATAAACTGCATGACCGCATTTGAAGACCTCTCACTGCTGCGCGCCTTTGTGTGCATAGTGGAAAGCGGCAACATTTCCGCCGGCGCACGTCGGCTGAAAATTCCCCAGCCCACACTCAGCCGTTACCTGCGCACGCTGGAAGAACACTGTGGCGCAGCCTTGCTGCGGCGTGATACCCACCGGATGAGTTTGACTGAGACCGGCCACCGACTGTTGGCGGACGCGCGGGCAATGTTGGCTTTGGCGGACGAAGCGGGTCAGCGCCTGCATGAAGACCAAACCGTGCTACGCGGTCATTTGCGCCTGTTTGCCACCATTGACTCTGGACAGTCAATATTCACCCGGCTGATTGCGAGTTTCATTCAAGCTCACCCCGGCATCACGGCGGAGCTTAGTTACACCAATCGCCCGTCGCGCATGATTGAAGAGGGCTGTGACGCCGGCGTGGTGGCGGGCGACATCACAGACCACAGCGTCATCGCCCGGCCAGCCGGCACGATAGTGCGTTATCTGGCAGCGTCACCGGCCTTGGTTAAGAGCCGCCCCCCGGTGAAAGAGCCTGCCAATGTGAAGTCATGGCCTTGGCTGGTGCTTTCTGGTGTCCATTTTGGCGTTTCCGACAAGGTCACACTTTCTTCCCCAAAAAAAGTCGATCAAACCATTCCCATGAAACCTGTGCTCATCTCCGAAGGTGTCACCAGCCTGCGAGAAGCGGCCAGAGCGGGTCTCGGTATCGCGGTTTTGCCGGATTGGCTGATTCGAGAAGATATTGTCTCGGGAAGTCTCGTCCGCGTCCTGCCACAGTGGAATGCAAAAGAACTGGCGTGCCATGTTGTTTATCAAGGGCATCGGATGCTTCCGGTTCGCGTGCGCACATTTATTGATTTCGCCGTTACCTATATGACGACCGAGTTGCGATCCAAAGAGTGACAACTGTCCGGGAAGTACTGTCACCTTTATTCGGGCGAGTCTGGACTGTCAGCGAACCGGTCAGTAAGACCACTGAAAAGTAACGAAAAATAGTCGTAAGCAATGGCAAATTACCTTTATTTTACAACGGTTTTTTCTATTTTTCTGGCATCTGATTCGGGTTTGCAGACCGCGTCCATCCGTGGTTAAAATATCGCGCATGAATTACTGGCTCGTAAAATCCGAACCCGAATCCTATTCCTGGACGACGTTCGTCAAGGACGGCAAGGCCGCCTGGACCGGCGTGCGGAATTTCGCGGCGCGACTCAATCTGCGCGCGATGAAAAAAGGCGACTTGGTTTTCTTCTATCACAGCGTGACGGATAAACAGATCGTCGGCCTCGCCCGCGTCGCGAAGGAATTCTATCCCGATGCCACCGCCGAAGCAGGCGACTGGTCGTGCGTGGACTTGGTTCCCGTGAAAGCGCTCGCCAAGCCGGTCAGCCTGGAAACCACCAAGGCCGACAAACTGCTCCGCGAAATGGCGCTGGTGAAACAGTCGCGGCTGTCCGTGGGGCCGGTGACGGACGCGCAGTTCCACCGGCTGCTCGAACTGGCCGGGACAAAAATCTAATCGCACTGTCGTAGCGGCGGTCTGCCGACCCGTCGCTACGAACTTTGCTACTGTCGGTTGACATCGCGCAGGGTTTCTGCCGAAATACGCGCACTCCGAACCCAATATGGCGAACAAATCCATTTCTTCCGGCGCAACGACCATTCCCAACCAAGGCTGGCGCGTGGCGTTTGCCGGACTCGGCATCAATCTCGCCCTCGGTATTCTCTACACCTGGAGCATGTTCAAGGATGCCATCGCGAAAGATTTCGGCTGGCAGGGCAGCCAGCTCAATGATCCTTACGCGCTCTGCTGCCTCGTTTTCGCATTCGCGATGATTGCCGCGGGACGTTGTCAGGATAAATTCGGACCGCGCGTCACCGCCTCCATCGGCGGCCTGCTCGTCGGCGCGGGAATGGTCTTGATTTCCACAACGAACAGTTACGCGACATGGTTGCTCGGTTTCGGAGTGCTGGTGGGAATTGGCATAGGCTTCGGCTACTCGTCCACGACGCCGCCCGCGTTGAAATGGTTTCCGCCGGCCAAGACGGGGCTGATCGCGGGGATTGTGGTGGCCGGTTTCGGCCTCGCGCCGATTTATCTCGCGCCGACCTCGCAATTTCTGCTGGCGCATTTTGGGCTGAAACAATCCATGCTCATCTTCGGGGCGGCGTTCGCCGTCATCGTCTGCAGCCTGGCGCAGTTGCTGGTGAACCCGCCGGCCGGTCACGTCGCCGGCGCGAATACAGCAAATGCAAACACTGCGGCAAAACCCGTCGCGGCGGTGAATTTCTCGCCCGGCCAAATCCTGCGGCAGCCGAAATTCTGGCTGTTGTGGGTGATCTATTTCATCGGCGCGGGCGCGGGGTTGATGGTCATCAGTAGCGTCAGCGGCATGGCGAAAAAGACGATGGGCGAATCGGCATTCATCGCCGTGGCGGTCATGGCACTCGGGAATGCCGGCGGCCGCATCATCGCGGGAATTTTATCGGACAAGATCGGGCGGCGCTGGACGTTGATGCTCGTTCTGCTCATCCAGGCGGCGTTGATGTTCGTCGCGATTCCGGTGACCAACTCGACCGACGGGCCCAAGTTCGTGATCGTGTTGATTGCAACGATGATCGGTTTTAATTATGGGGCGAACCTGTCGCTGTTTCCGTCCTTTACGAAAGACCTTTGGGGCTTGAAAAATTTCGGCATGAACTACGGCGTGCTGTTCACCGCCTGGGGCGTCGGTGGGTTCGTGCTGAGCCGGGTGCAGCAGATGCTCAAGGCCGGCAGCGGCGATTTTAAATCTTCATTCATCGCCGCCGGGGTGTTGCTCGTTGTCGGAGCGGCGCTGACACTCCTGCTCAGGACACCGCCGACTCAACCGAAGACTTCCTGAACCGAGTCGTGCAGCGCTGAAGCCATTTTCGACACTTGTTTCCTTGTGGTGCAATAGGGCGGCAGCAGTGCGATCACATTTCCGATGGGCCGTGTCAGCACGCCGCGTCTGGCCATCGCCTCGCAAACCCGGAGGCCCGCGCGTTCGCGCAAAGCGAACGGCTCACGCGTTCGCCAGTTCTTGACCAGTTCAATTCCCGCGACCAGCCCGACCTGTCGCACATCGCCGACATTCGGCAGCGACCAGAGCGTTTGCAGTTCCTTGTGCAGATGCTTTTGCAACTGTGCGCGCTGGAGGACGGATTGTTCCGTCTGCAAAATGTCCAGGCTCGCCAGCGAGGCCGCCGCGCCGAGTTGATTGCCAGTGAAACTGTGGCCATGGAAAAATGTTTTGAACTCTTCGTATTTGCCGAGAAACGCGTCAAAAACGTTTTGCGTCGTCAGCGTTGCCGCCATCGGCAGATAGCCGCCGGTCAGGCCCTTCGCGAGACAGAGAAAATCGGGTTGAACCGACTCATCCTGACAGGCAAACAGCGGCGATTTTGAATTTTGAATTTTGAATTTTGAATTGGCCCGGCCAAACCCCGTCATCACTTCATCGGCGATGAGCAATGCGCCATGCGAGCGGGCGATGCCAGTGACTTGTTTCAACCAGCCGCCCGGTTGCGGAATCATTCCCGCCGCGCCCTGCATCAGGGGTTCGAAAATAAACGCAGCGAACGGGTTTCCCTTTTTCTTCCGGGCGGAAAATTTTTGTTCAACTTTGCCAACGCATTCCCAATTGCACTTCCGGTATTGTCGCGCGTCGTCGCGTTCCGGTTGGGCGCGGTTGAACGGGCAGCGGTAGCAATACGGTGACATCACCTTGTCCGTCGGAAACAGCATGCCGCCATACGCTTTGTGAAACAGATCAATGTGGCCGAGCGAAACCGCGCCGATCGTGTCGCCGTGATAGGCGCCGTCGAGTGAGAGAAAGCGCGGTTGTCGGCCGGAGCGCGCGGGCGAGCCGCCCGCGCTCCGGGTACGGCGCGTGAATTCGTAGGCGAGCTTGAGCGCGACTTCCATCGCCGTCGAGCCGTCGTCGGAAAAGAAAACCTTCGTCAGGTGGGGCGGGGTTCCTGACAAGCCGGCTCGCAAGGACGCTCGCCCCGCCGAGTTTAGGCTTGCAGCGCCAATGAGTTTTTCTGCCAGCAAACTTGCCGGTTCATTGGCAAAGCCCAGCGCCGAGCTGTGTGCGATTTTTTTTAACTGCCGGTTGATGGCTAAGTTGATCCGGGGATGATTATGGCCATGCAGGTTTGTCCAGATGGAGGAGTTGGCGTCCAGATATTCACGGCCCTGGACATCGCGCAGCACTGCGCCCTTGCCGGAGGAAATGACGATCGGTTCATGCTTGAGCCAGTCGCGCATCTGGGTGAACGGATGCCAGACGAACTTGCGGTCGAGTTGGGCGAACGGGTTCATGGGTTTGAGCTGTTCAACGCCGCCTGCAGTTCCGTCACATTTTCCGGCGTATGTGATGCGGTGAGCGTCACACGCAACCGCGCCGAGCCGCGTGCCACGGTCGGATAGCGGATGGCCGGAATAAAAATGTTTTGTTCGCGCAACTTTGTGGCGAGTTCGACCGCTTTGGCTTCATCGCCGATAATGAGCGGGATGATGGCGCTGGTGGATGTTGCATCGAATTGATTGACCAGCTGCCAGAGTGAATTTCGACGTCTTTCACCTTCATCGGACTGGGCGATCTGAATTCCCGCCGTGGCGGCGGCGGCGGCGGCGGGAACGGGCGCGGTGCTGAAAATGAAACTGCGGGCGCGATGCACCAGCAAATCAATCAACGGCCGCGAGCCGCAAATGTAGCCGCCGCTGGCGCCGAGCGCCTTGCCGAGCGTGCCCATCTGAATTTCTACCCGGCCGCTGACTCCCAGCTCATCCGCCATGCCCCGGCCAGTTTTCCCATAAAGCCCGGTGGCATGCGCTTCATCCACCATGAGCCACGCGCCGTATGTTTCCTTGAGCGCGACGATTTCGCGAAGCGGAGAGGTGTCGCCGTCCATGCTGAAAATGCTTTCAGTGACAACCAATGTTTGGCGTCTGGCGTCTGGCGTCTGGGGAATGGTCTGTTTCGCGGCCCACTTGAGTTTATCCTCCAGGTCATTCAGGTCGTTGTGATCGAAGATGCGAAGTTTGGCACCCGAAAGTTTGGCGGCGTCCACGATGCAGGCGTGGACGAGCCTGTCCAGAATGATAATGTCGCCCTTGCCGCATAATGCGGTGATGGTGCCGAGGGCAGCGGCGTAGCCGGTGGAAAAAGTCAGAGCAGCCTCGACGTCTTTGAAGACGGCCAGTATTTCTTCCAGTTCATGAAACGGTGCCAGTGAACCCGAGATGAGCCGCGCCGCGCCAGCCCCGGCACCGAATTTCTCGACCGCTTTGATGGCGGCTTCCTTGAGCGCCGGATGATTGGCGAGGCCGAGATAATCGTTGGAAGAAAAATTGAGAAAGGATGTGCCGGCGATTTCAATGCGCGGGCCTTGCGCGGAATCCACGCGTCGCAATTCCCGTTGCAAACCCTGCTCGCGCAAGTCCTCCAGCTGCCGGTTTAATGCTGCATCGAACGGATTCATTCCGCCACAGCTAAACACAGATGACTGCGGATGAAAAGCGGGGCGTGGATTTTTAACGCAGAGGCACGGAGAATGCAGAGAATCGCGGAGGAGAATCCGGCGAGGCAACTAAAATAGTGAGTGCGGACGCGTCGGCCAAACTTTGCGGATCTCCGCGTCCTCTGCGCCTCCGCGTTTCTCTGATGCGGTCTGCGCTTAACCGATGGGCGGCATCGCCCAGCGCCCGTCAATCATGCTGGCCCTGATATTCCCGGCATGGGCGAGCGCCGTTTCGTAAACGTCGTCCGACTTTCCGCCGGACGGGATCGCGATCAGATCAGCGAAAGTATTTTTGGCGAGCTTGCCAACCTGTCCTGCCATGCCAAGGGCCTGTGCTCCGTTGACGGTGGCCATGCGGAGAATTTCGACTGGCGCAATATTTTTGTCGACATTGGCGAGCTGGCGCATCTCCTCGAACAGGTTGAGTTCAGGCTTTTGTTTTCCGATCTTTCGCGTGGTGGCAAGGCTGTCCGTGCCCAGGCAGAGATTGACGCCGGCGTTGGCGAGCCGTTCGCGGAGAAACGGCGCATGCCGGAAATAATCGTGGCTGCGCGGGCAATGAACGACATTGACGCGGTGCTTGCCGAGCAAGGCGGCGTCACCACGCGCGAGGTAGTTGACGTGAATGGCGAGCAGATTTTCGCCCAGCATCTTGTGACGGGCAAAATGTTGCACGGGCGAGCCGAGGCCGCAGTCGGAGTTGTCGCGCTGGTTGCGTTTCAGCCAGTCGAACATCTTGCCGCGCGCATGTTGGAACATCTCAAATTCCTCGGCGGACTCGGACAGATGGGTGCAGATGCGCCATTTTTGTTTCCGCGCCAGGCCGGCGCTCAAACGCAACAGCTGGGGCAGGGTGGAATAGGGCGCGTGGGGCGAAAGTGCGGCGGAACAGCGGGCGTGGACGAGTGAATCAATTATCTCGAAGGTTTCCCGGAGAATCTCCTTCGGGTCGCGTCGGGCACGGATGCCGGTCATTTCGAGAAACGAACACACCCGCAGCGGCGTGGCATCCCACGCTTCCGGCAGCAAATCGGGCATGGCTTCGATGTCGGCCACGGTGGTCGTGCCGGTCTTTAAAAGCTGGTGCGCGCCATGCAGCCACGAGTGCGCATACTCGGAATAGCTCCACGCGGTTTTGGCGGCCGTGATGAGCGGAATCCAGTCGGTGAACGTCTTTGGGGGCGACAACTCGCCGGCCATGTCGGTGTAATCCAGATGGCAATGGGCGTTGATGAGCCCGGGGAGCAGGATGACTTCGCCAAGGTCGAAAACTTTTTCGTCAGACTGGGACTGCAACTCCGGCCAGGATCCCACGGCGCGGATGCGATTTCCAGAAATCAGAATGGCGCCGTTTTCGATCGGCGGTTGCGAGACCGGGAGAATCGTGCGGGCGCGGAGAATCATCGCAAAGTGTCAGGTGTCAGGTGACAAATGGCAGGAAACGAGCGCCAACTTTTGGGGGCTATCATGTCACTTGCCACACGTCACATCTCACTGATCATACTCCGGCATCCCGGCGGACTTTTTTGAGTTTGACGGCGTCCTTGTGTTTATGCGCCTTGTAACGGCTGTGCTGCTTGCGGATCTGCTGCTCGATTTTCTTGGTCACGCGATCGATCGCTGCATACATGTCGCTTTCCACATCCTTGGCGAACAGATCCGGGCCGCGCACCGCGAGGCGCATGGAGCAGCAGAACTGTTTTTCCGGCACGCGCGTGTGGTCATGTTCCAGCGTGACGCGCGCATCGATGGCCCTGGGGTCGAAGTGATCCAGCTTTTTGATGCATTTCACGACGTGGGCTTCAAGGGCTTTGGTCAGGGTCAGGTTGTGGGTTGAGAGAATCAATTTCATGTTTCCAAGATGTGACTGCCGCGCGAGTAAATCCAGTATTTTGGAAATTTTTTTGCTTGTAGCGAGACTCATGCCAATTTTTCTTGTCTTTGGCGGGAACCAGTTTAATCTCGCGCAAATGGTTCAGGGTTTGCAGCTATCAACTCGTCTGACGCAATCAATGGTGCTGGCGCCGCAGCTCCAGCAGTCGCTGGCGTTGCTCCAAGCCCCGACGTTGGAACTCAAAGCGCTGGTCGAACAGGAGCTCCAGCAGAATCCCGTCCTTGAAGAAGTAGAAGGTTCGGATATTGAGCTTCCCGACAAACCCGTCGAAGAAGTAGGTGAAAACAGCGATGCGACCGCGACCGCCGATCCCGCCGAGCGCGCCGATGAAGCGCCGGCTGATGCCGATTTCGAAAAGACAGAGGCGGCGCCGGCCGACGATTTTCAGGAGGAATTCGACAAGCTCGTGCAGCTCGACCAGGAATGGCGTGATAATTTTTCCCAGACCAACGCCCCGATCCGTCAGTCCGCCGAGGATGAGGAGAAGCGCCAGTTCATGTTCGACTCCCTCACGGCGGGGACGTCGTTCACCCAGGTTTTGATGGATCAGGCACGCGATTCGGAATTGACCGACGACCAGCGTGCGGTGGCTGAACTCGTCATCGGCAACATTGACGATTACGGCTATCTCAAGGCGACGGTCGAGGAAATTTCCACGGCCAACAATCTGCCGGTTGAGAAGATTAATGAAGTCCTCAACGTCATCAAGACCTTCGACCCGGCTGGCACCGGCGCGGCCGATTTGCGCGAATGTCTGATGCTCCAGCTGGAGCGCAAAGGCCAGCAGGAATCGCTCGAATACCGCATCGTTCGCGATTTCATGGAAGCCCTGGGCAAGCGCCGCATTCCCGAAATCGCGCGCGGCACCGGCCGCACCGTGGATGAAGTCCAGGAATCGCTCGCCAAGATCGCCCATCTGGAGCCGCGCCCGGGACGCGCCTTTCTGCCGGACACGGACCAGTTCGTTTCACCCGAGGTGTTCGTGACCAAGGTCGGCGATCAATTCACCGTCACCACCAACAACGACAACGTTCCGCACCTTCGCATCAGCAACGTTTACAAGGATCTGATGGCGCAGGGCGAGAACAACGCCGAGGTGAAGAATTACATCCGCGAAAAGATCCGCGCCGGCAAATTCCTCATCAAGAGTTTGCACCAGCGCCAGCAGACCATCGGCAACATCGGCCGCGAAATTGTCAAACGCCAGCACGACTTCATGGCCAAAGGCGTCGCGCATTTGAAACCGATGACGATGGCGCAGGTGGCCGAGGTGGTCGGCGTGCATGAGACCACGGTGAGCCGCGCCGTTTCCGGAAAATACATCGAGACGCCGCAGGGCATCTTCGAGATGAAATTTTTCTTCACCGCCGGCCTGCAGACCACGGCGGGCGGCGAGGCGGTTTCCAACACGAGCGTGAAGGACATGATCGCCGAAATCTTCAAGAACGAGAATCCCAGCAAGCCGTTGTCCGACCAGGAAGTCGTGAAGATGGTCGGTGAAAAAGGCGTCACCATCGCCCGCCGCACCGTCGCCAAATACCGCGACGAGCTGAACATCCTTCCGTCGAATTTGCGCAAGGTTTATTGAGGCTTGTGTAGTCTTAGCAAGCGTTGAAGACGTAGCAGCCGTTTTCCGCGTCGATTCTTCGCTTAACGTCTTCGGAACTAAGGCTGGCATTCGTTCGGCGATAAATGAGCGGATTCTTCCTGTCGGTCCAGTAAAGATCCAGAGTCCATTCCTTGCCATCAGTTGAGAGATGATAATCAATTTTTGAGATTTCAGGAAAGGCTGGGATTGATCCGATAAACTCCGGAACGAGTTGTTCAAGTTTCATGGGTGGGCTGCCGTATTTGACAGTGTAGTCGTTTATTGCTTCTTGGATCAGTTTGCTTCCCAAAACAATTTGGTCTTCCTTGGCGTGAGACTTGAGTGCCGCATTGACGGCCAGAAAATAAAGGAAGGGTGCAAGTATTGCGAAAACACCCAGAGTGATAAGAGAATATTTTACTCTCATGTTATCTCTTCTTCAGCTCCGCCTTCGTCGCCGCTTGCAGCGCGTCCAGTTCATCGCGGAATTCCTCCTTCGTTTTCCGCTCCATCCGGTCGATAAATAAAATGCCGTTCAGGTGATCTGTCTCGTGCTGCACCGCGCGCGCCAGCAGGCCGCCGCAGCGGAATTCAATCACCTTGCCCTTTTCGTTCAGTGCCTTTACGTCCACGGATTCCGGCCGGGTGATCTCCGCAAAGATTTCCGGGAAGCTCAAGCAGCCTTCGCCGCCCGTCGCCGGTTCGCCCACCGGCGTGACTTCGGGATTGATGAGCACCAGCGGCATGATGTCCGCCACATCGGCGGGCTTGCCCTTGAGTTCGAGCGTGGACGGACGGTCTTTCACCTCGCGCACGTCAACCACCGTGAGCTGCAAGGCGTGTCCGACCTGTTGCGCCGCCAGCCCGACGCCGTGGTTCGCCTCCATGGTCTCGAACATGTCGGCGATGAGCTGCTTGATTTCCGGCGTCACGCTTTCGATGCGCGCGCCCTTCTTGCGGAGCACCGGGTTGCCGTATTTAACAATGGGAAGAATCATTTTTGGGTGTGACAAGTGGCGGGTGGCGGGTGACAGGATTAAGACCTGCGTTGCGGACGACTTTCAATGGATTGAATGGTTTTGCTCAAGCCGCCGATGATGTGGCTCAAGGCGGCAGTTCGTTGGGTGATGGTCTCCGGTGGAAGCAGATGGTTGCAGCGTTCGTAACGACCGCGGCTTTCGCGTGCCTCACCCCGGGAAATCTTCAGGTGCTGCGGCAATTCCTTGCCGAAGCCGCGTCCGAATCCTTCCTCCATGTTGGCACAAACCGAATCCAGACTGCGCACTTGCTGTTTCGTCAGGATTTCCGAATGGTTCCAAAATTCTTCAAAAACCTGACGGGCCAGTTGATAAATGCCGAAAGATTCCAACCGATCCGCTGAATCAGCAGTGTCGTTTGATTTCATATCCGCCTCGCTTTCAATTCCGTTCATGTCACTGGTCACTCGTCACGTGTCACCTTTCAATCCGCCCTGACTCCGAGAATCTGTAAAATCCGTTCCAACTCGTCATCACTGTAAAAGGCGATCTCCACCGCGCCTTTGCCCTGGGCATAATGCAACTGCACCTTGGTGGCAAACACGTCACGCAACTTTGACTCGACCTCCGCCACGTGCGGGTCGCTGCCCGGCGCCGCCACGGTTTCCGGTTTGGCGGCGGCCACACGTGAATCGCGCGTCTGCAATTTGGCAATCAGGCCTTCCGTTTGCCGGACGTTCAGACCTTCCTTGATGATGCGTTCGGCGGCGAGGGTTTGATGCTTTTCATCGGTCAGGCCGAGAATCACCTTCGCGTGGCCGACGGAAATCCGGCCTTCACGCACAAACTTTTGAACCGTCACCGGCAGTTTCAGCAGGCGGGTCGCGTTGGCCACGGCCGCGCGGCTTTTGCCGACCTTGAGCGCGATCTCCTCCTGCGTGAGCTGGAATTGTTCCGCAAGCTGCGCGTAACCCTGCGCTTCTTCCAGTGCATTGAGATTCTCGCGCTGCAGGTTTTCGATGAGCGCGAGTTCCAGCACCGCGCGATCGTCGGCTTCGCGGACGATGACCGGCACTTCGGGCAACTGGATGAGCTGCGACGCGCGCCAGCGGCGTTCGCCGGCGATCAATTCAAAAAAGCCATTGCGTTCGCGGACGATGAGCGGCTGCACCACGCCCTGTTCGCGGATGGAATCCGCCAGTTCGCGCAAGGCCTCGTCGGAAAATTCCTTGCGCGGTTGCAGCGCCGAAGGACGGATTTGATTCAGCGGCACGCGCAACACGCGCTCGCGATTGTCGGGCGCGGAATCGGGAATCACCGGTTGCGGGATCGGTGACAGAGGCGCGGGGGAGGGGACCGGCGGATTGCCGCCGATCAATGCGCCCAGACCACGTCCCAATGCAGGTTTTGCCATGCCAGCAGATTGTCGCAGGGCAGGGAAGTTGTCAACGCGGGGCAGTTTGAATCATCCAGCCACAGGCCGTGCGCCAGACCGGGTGAAAGCGATATGGACAGGATCTTTGCTTGATTCAGCGCGCGTCTGATTCGTCCACGTGCTCACAAGCCAAAGGAGCATGACGGCACCGGCAGCCAAGCCGAGGGAAAACCGCATTTGCTTTTGAGGCGGTGACAGACCCCTCTGCTTCGCGTGGGACAAATCATTTTTGTCGCTTCCGCAAGATTTGAATCACCAGTAAAATGCCCATCCCGAAGGCGAGCGCGAGGATCAGTTTAAAAGTCATTTTCAAGAATTATGATTTCAGCCGGTGGCCATCACCATCCACGCCGTGCTGCGTTACGGTTTGTTAACCGCCGGAGAGTCACGGAAAGATATTTATGCAGGGAGCGGCTGATTCATTTTGATCGGGACCGGCGCTCCATCCAGCAGATGGCGAAATGGGTGAGTTCCGTTGAATTTTTGAGGCCGAGCTTGCGTTTCAGATGTTCCCGATAAGTCTCGATGGTCTTGATGCTCAAATTCAGTTTGGTCGCCACATTCCGGGTTTTCATCCCCGTGCCCAGTAATTGCAGCACCTGGGTTTCCCGTTCGGTAAGCGGGGCGTGGCCGTTGGCCGCCGACGGCTGTATGACCTCCAGATTGTTCAGCAACGACGTGGAGTTCTTGTGGTTCAGATATATTTTTCCGGCGAGCACGGTTCGGATGGCGGCCAGTATGTCCCGGGCCGTTTCCTGTTTGGTGATAAAACCGCAAGCTCCGGTCTTCAACGAATCATCCACGAGGGCCACATCGTTGAACTGTGAGAAGATCAGTATCTTTAAGTTGGGAGCCGCCTGCAACAACGGCTGAATCAATGTTATTCCATCCTCATTCTTTATCTTGAGATCCAACAATACCAGATCGGGGCGTTGTTCGAGGACTGTGGGCATTGTGGCCGCCGCACTTTGAACCATGCCACAACAGGTCATGTCCGCCTGCCGGTTGAGCAGTTGAGCAACGGCTTTACATACCAACGGATGGTCATCAACAATCAAAACTCGGGCTTTGGTATTTGATCCCATGGATGAAGCCATTTGGTTTTCAACGGAAAAGCGGTTGATTGATGTGCAATCCGCTCCGCATGAACGGTTTTGAACAAGCTCATGAAAACAGAAAGCTTCGGGCCTGGCAATAGGCGGAAATGCCAAAAAAGCTACGTGAAAGCACTGGCAAGCGACTAGGATGCCTGCCTAGAAAGCTGGATGATGTGGTTGGGTGGAGGCGCTGCCAGCGGTGTTGGAGAAGGAACCGAAAGGTCGCTGGAGTTCAGCTCGCCTCGACGATACCAAATTGTGGCTTGATGGATCAGAGCCGTGGCGTCGGCCAGGCCCATTTTAAATTTGATGTTCTCGCGGTGGGTCTCAACGGTTTTGAAACTCAAAAACAGTTCGGCGGCGATTCGCCGGGTGCTCTTGCCCGAGCCCAACATCTGAAAGATCTGCAATTCCCGATCGGTCAAACTTTCGACGCCGTTGGCGGGTCTAATCGAAGGCGACGCGATCATTTTGCGCAGGATCAGCCCGCTCATTTTTTGGCTGACATACAATTCACCGGCCAGCACGGCATTTATGGCTGCCAGCACGTCTTTGGCCGCCTCCTCCTTCATCAAATAACCGTGGGCTCCGGCCTTGAGGACTCTTTCGGCATACAGCAATTCATCCAGCTGGGACAGCACCAGAATCCGCACCTCGGGTAACTGGGATTTAAGTATCTTGATCAATTCCAGCCCATCGCCCTTGTCCAGGCGAAGGTCCAGGATCACCAGATCGGGTCTCTCATTTAACGCGATCTCCTGAGCACTGGGGACGGTAGCCGCCTCGCCGCAACAAGTCAGGTTGCTCTGCCGTCGGATCAACTGGACCAAGCCATCGCGTACCAAGGGATGGTCGTCCACCACCAAAACACGCTGCCTGGCATCAGGCTTTTTGTGGGGAGTTTTCATAACCGATGTAGTCTTGAGTATACATAAATCCCTTTCCTGGCAAGGAAGTTTGTTGCGGTACAAGACAGACCACGTCCGTGCCAATGCCAATCTGGGAATGAATCGTCAAATTTCCGCCAATCGAAAGGGCACGATAACGCATGATGCGCAATCCCATGCCGGAGGTGTGGTGTCCCTGCACTTGAAATCCCCGGCCTTTGTCGCGTATGGACAGGCAGAGCGTGTCGTCACCGGCGTCCAACGCAATGACGATGTGTTTTGCGTTTCCGTGAGTGATGGCGTTATGGATTCCTTCCTGAGCGATGCGAAACAGAGCCTGACCAACCGGTGATCCCAGATTCAGCCGCTCCTGATTGCAGTGAAAGTCGCAGGTCAGATGAAACTGCCCGGCAGTTTGACCCGCCAATTTTTGCAAGGCGGCTGGCAGACCGGCCAATTCCAAATCCACTGGATCCAGACCCTGGGCCAGAGCGCGAGTCTGTCTGATGCCCTCGTTGATCAAATTGACGAGCTTGGCGGCTTCTTCAGCATGTTGCGACGATTCACCGGCAAGGAGTTCTTCCAGGGCTTTGGCCTTGAAGGCCGTTCCGGCGAGGTGCTGTCCCAAGCCATCATGCAAGTCATGTCCGATGCGGCGGCGTTCGTTGGCACTGATTTCCAGGAGCAGCTTTTCCAGCCGCTTTTTCTCGGTGATATCCCGGATGATCGCCGCCGAACCGATGATTTCGCCGTTCACATTGCGGATGGGTGAAATCGTTAGGGAAACATCAAGCAACGTCCCGTCTTTGTGCCGGCGCGCGGTGTCGGGAATTTCGACCAGTTCGCCTTTGTCAATCTTGCTCATGATCGCGGTTGTTTCCTGCAGTCGATCCGGCGGCCACAGCAGCGAAATGTTTTGGCCAATGGCTTCGGCGGCGGTATAGCCAAAAAGATCTTCCGCTCCCTTGTTCCAGATGAGGATGATCCGTTTTGTCGTAAATCGGATGATGGCATCCCGCGAACTCTGGACGATGCCGGCCAGGGCTTTCACCTGCTCTTGCGCTTTTTTGGCTTCCGTAATGTCCTCGGCCACACCCATGAGCGCAATCACATTTCCATTGTGATCCTTGACCCGGGAAGTCCGCAAAAATACCGGGAACTCCGCCCCGCCTTTTCGCAGGTCGAGAATCTCGCCGGACCAGCCGCCGGCCCGGCTCTGCGCCAAAATCTGATTCAGCAACAGCGGTGGATTGTTTGGTGAAAAGAGCATGGCCGGTGTCCTGCCAATCAGTTCTTCCGAACTGTATCCGTAGGCTTTCCGGAAGGCAGGGTTCGTGAAGACGAACCGGTTTTCGAGGTCGGTGATGCAGATCAGTTCGCTGGTGCTTTCGACACCATGGCCCAGCAATGCCACGTCGAATTCCGCCTGCTTGCGGAACGTGATGTCTTCCGCGATGCCGGCAATCCGGTAAATTCTACCGTTCGCATCTTTGACCGGAAAGCCGCGGGCACGAATCCAACGCATCGAACCATCCGGGCGGATAATGCGATATTCCTCGGCGTAATCACCACGCAGCAAGGTGGTGCGGGCGGCATCCTGGATGCGATCGTAATCCTCCGGGTGAACCGCCTTCAACCAGTCTTGCGGTGAGGCATACAGGCTGGCGCAAGTCCGGCCCCAGATATTTTCATAGGCAGGGCTGATATAGATCATTTCGGTGTTGGCCGCGTTGATCAACCAGAACACTTCACAGATGGATTCGGTGACCTGTTTGAAACGCAATTCGCTTTCACGAAGTGCCTCCTCTGCCATTTTACGTTCAATGAACAGCCCCAATTGCTGCCCAAGAGGAATCAGGAAGAGCATTAAATCATCCTCCGGGGTGCGGATATCGGGGTGGAAACACTCGATCACCCCCAAGGTGTTGTTCCCAAGTTTGAGCGGAAAGCAAAAAGCAGAATGCAACCCGGCATGTAATGCCTGTGATTTGCGTGGAAAATGATCATCCCGGGTCACGTCCGGAACCCATTCTGGCATGCCATTGAGCCAGACCCGCCCCGGCAAACCAACCCCCGGAGCGAAATGAATTTTCCGGGTGATGGCTTCGAACCCGGCCATGTTCTCGGCGTTCGGATGCCACACGGCGGAAGTGTATAGTTTGTTGCTGGCGCGATCCACCTCCCATAAAGTTCCCGTGACGGATCCTGACTGCTCACAAAGCACGCGCAAGATTTGCTGGGTGGCTTCGCGGCGTCCGGCGGATCCTGCCAGAATACGGCTGATGACGTCTTTCAGTTCAAGCCGCCACTGAAAACGCTGCCGTTCGGAAACGACCACCCCCAGCACGAGGATGGTCATGGTGATGGTTCCGGTGAAAGCCTGCAACAGGAGCAGTGTTTCGTTCGGGTCCGGTGTCAGGAACGGGCCCATCTGGTGCAGCGTGCCCCACAAGGCGATGCCCGACGTGAGGAAAGTCGAAGTGATCGCACCGTGCAGCCCAAAGCGGAATGTCGCCCACAAAAGCGGTGGTATGACCAGATACTCCAATTGTTCCGTTACCGCAAAAGGGTTCCCTCCCAAAAAAACCAGCCAGCCCATGGAAGCCAGGGTCAGTAACAGAAGCGATGCTTCCACCCACTGGAGCGCGTTCCATTTTGGCAGGCGTTTGGATATCCAGATCAGCAGCAAGGGAGCGATCACGAGATTGCTGGTCAAGTCTCCAATCCACCAGGTGGACCAGACGGGCCAGGCATGGTTCCATTCAGCGTAGTGTCCGAGGCATAAACTCGTCACGCCCACGGTTGCGCTGATCATGGTGCTCAGTATTCCAGCGAGCAGGATGAATTGGGCGGTGGTTCGTGCGTGCTCAAAACAGTTCGATCCACCGGCGAACTTCCGAACTAATCCGGCAGCTATCAAAGCCTCCAAAGTATTGCCGGTCGCAATCCCCAGCGATGTTCCCCAGGAACCTTGCGTGGTGATGTTGACCAGAAATGCGCCGATGAAAATTCCCGGCCATAGCCGGTATCCCCAGAGAAGAGTCGTCGCAAGGGCAATGCCGGTCGGAGGCCAGACCGCCGTGGCGCTCCCATTCACAATAGCGAGCGACAACCCGAATTTACCCGAAAAGAAGTAAACCACTGCGACAGCGAGCATCGCCGCGAGCGTCTTTAAAAATGGTTTCATGATTGGAGACGGAGTCTATCCAATGGCACCCATCATTCCGGCACGGGAAAAGCAAGCCGGTCCAAAGAACTCTTCGAAGCTAGCCGGTTTATTTCGAGCTGTCCAGCCTCGACGCTTCCGGGATTGCGGCTCAGTCCTGCCGCGTTGGGAATTCACATCAGCGATGAGTCCGATTGCCATCCAGAAGTCAGCCACCGGCATGCCGGCCCGCGCGCGATGATCAGACCATTGCCACAGTTTGCGCACACTGGGCAATTTGCGTCAAAGCCGCCGGGTCTCATCCCGGCTGCGCACATTTCAAGTTGGTGATTTCCTGCAAATACGGAGTGTTTTCCGGCTGATCAACCACCGGGGCCATCCGGCAGACAAGCTGCTTGCATTCGGGATACGTTGCTATTGATGGCGTCCAATTCGCAGAAACGAATTCCTCCGGCATGGATCGGTGTCGTGCTCGCGGGCGGCTTGCTCCTGTCGTTGTTGTTGTTCTTCATTATTCGCGAGGGAGAACAGCGCGCCCTTCAGACCAGGGCCAGCAATTTGACGCACGAGAAGGTCGAGAACCTTCATGTGGACATGCTGCGTTCGATGGAGGTGTTGCATTCGATTTCGTCGCTGTATGCCGCCCAGGGAAAAATTGAGCGGGAACAATTTCATGAGTTTGTGCGGCAGGCGTTGCAGCGTCAGCCGGAAATCCAGGCGCTGTCCTGGAATCCGCAGGTGCCGGAATCTGACCGGGCGCGGTTTGAAAGGACGGCCACCAACGGCAGCCCGGGTTACGAGCTGCGGGAATTGACTGCGGACGGAAAATTTGTTCCCGCCGCCCGCCGCCGTGAATATGTGCCGGTTCTGTTTATCGAGCCGCTGAACGGCAACGACTCGGCGTTGGGCTACGATCTGGATTCAGATGCGCGCCGCCTGGTTTCCCTCCAGCAAGCCCGCGACACCGGGTTGCCTGTGGCCACCGCCCCGATCCGTCTCGCCCAGGAGCATGATGGCAAGAAGGGGTTTCTGGTTTTGCTGCCGGTTTATCAAGGGAAGTCCATGCCGGACACTGTGGCCGGACGCCGGGAACGGCTGGCCGGATTTGCCGTCGCCGTCTTCCGCGTCATCAATCTCGTGGACGATGTCTTCCAACAGTTGAAAGCGCAGGGGATTGAAGTGCGGGTTTATGACGATTCGCCCGATGGCGAATTGATCTATGACAACGTCACGTCAGCGAATCTGAAGCCGGCCGCCGGTGTGAAAAAGACCATCCCGCTGGAAGTGGCGGGGCGGCGCTGGTTGGTCGCCTACGTCCCGACGCCAAAATTCGTCGCCGCCCAGGCTCAAGCCCAGGCCTGGTCGGTGTTGGGGCTGGGAATTTTATTCACGGTGTTGACGGTTGCCTATCTTTACGGAGGTTGGCGGCGCACCCAGCAAATCGCGGCGGCCAATGCCGCGTTGCAAGTGGAAGTGGCCGTGCGGCAGCGGGCGGAAGCGGCGGCGGAAGCGGCGAACCAGGCCAAGTCGGATTTCCTGGCGAACATGAGCCATGAGATCCGCACACCGCTGAATGCGATTCTGGGATATTCCCAGATTTTGCAGCGCGACCGACAGCTCAGCGGCGAGCAACGCGATGCCATCGGCGGCATCAGCGCCAGCGGTCAGCATTTGCTGGGGCTGATCAACGAGATTCTGGATCTCTCGAAAATTGAAGCCGGCCGGATGGAGTTGAACCCGGTGGATTTCGACCTCGCGGCCTTGGGGCAGGGTTTGACCGCGACGTTTCAACCGTTGTGCGCCGGGAAACGGATCGATTTTCGCGTGGTGTTCGATGGCGGCGGGAAAAAATTTGTGACCGGCGATGAAGGTAAATTGCGTCAGGTGCTCATCAATCTGCTCGGCAACGCGGTTAAATTCACGAATGTGGGCGAGGTTTTCTTTCGCTGTAAAAACCTGGCGGGCGACGTGTGGTCTTTTGAAGTGATTGACACCGGCCTTGGCATTCCCGAATCGGAGCGGGCCAATATTTTCAAACCGTTTCACCAGGGTGCCAACTCCCAGCATCAAGGCGGCACGGGTCTGGGCCTGGCCATCGCGCAACGGCAGGTGGAACTCCTCGGCGGCAAACTCGAGCTGCAATCCGAACGCGGCATCGGCTCGCGGTTTATTTTCCAAATCTCCCTGCCGCCGGCGGCAGCTGAATCACTGCCGCTCGTGCCCTTGATGCCGCAGCGGTTGAAACCGGGTCAACTCATCCGCGCCCTGGTGGTGGACGATCGCCCGGACAATCGCGACATCCTCGGTCGCATGCTCACTTCGGTGGGCTGCGAGGTGGCGTTTGCAACCGACGGCGCCGAAGCGCTGCGGGTGGCGCGGGAAACGCCGCCACAGATTGTCTTTCTCGATTTGCTGCTGCCGGACATGAGCGGCAGCGCCGTGGCGCTTGCACTGTTGTCCAAGTTGGACGGGGCAGCTTTGAAGATCGTGGCGCACACCGCCTCTGCGCTGGCCCGATATCGCGATGAGGCGCGACAGGCGGGTTGTGTGGATTTTATTGCCAAGCCGATCCGCGCTGAACGCATCTATGAATGCCTGCGGATTCATCTCGGCGCGGAATTTGAATATTCCGATCCGGCACCGGCGGCTGAAAGGCTGTCCGATTGGGATGCCGGTCAATTGCAATTGCCCGATGAATTATATGCGCGGCTGGCCACGGCGGCGGAGCTGCACAGCACCACGGTCTTGAAATCCTGCCTGATTGAATTACGGCAGCTTGGACCGGGCGCGGAACAACTCGCGGAGCATATCCGCCACCTGATGCGGAGTTACGACATGGACGGCATTTTACGGCTGATCTCACGCGCGGCGGTGCCGGCGGCCAATCTCTCTCATGGACACAAAAATTATTCCGCGTGAAAAAATCCTGCTGGTGGACGATGTGCCGGCAAATTTGTCGGTGCTGACCGCCGCGCTGGAGCCCGCCGGTTACGAGATTCTTGCCGTGCCCAATGGCATCACCGCGTTGAAGGTTGCCGCCAAAGCACTGCCCGGCTTGATTCTGCTGGATGTCATGATGCCGCAGATAGACGGCCTGGAGACCTGCCGGAGATTGAAACAGGATGAAATCACGCGCGATATTCCGGTCATCTTTATCACCGCCCGGGATGAAACCAAAAGCCTCGTGGCCGGATTTCGTGCGGGCGGCGTGGATTACATCGTCAAGCCCTTCCACGCCGAGGAAGTTGTCAGCCGGGTGGCGACGCATCTGCAGATCAGCCGGCTCACGCGGGAATTGCAGCAGACGAATCACGAGTTGAAGGCAGAAATGGAGCGTCGCTCCCAGGCCGAAACCGCGTTGAAGGATGCGGACGAAAAACTTTCCGTGCTCTCCGGGCTGGAGGCATCCCGCTGGAATCTCGCGGGATTGATCGGAGGCAGCGGTGTGGTTCGGAAAATCATCGAGGACATTCATCGGCTGCATCAATTCGCCAACACCAGCGTGCTGATCACCGGCGAAAGCGGCACGGGCAAGGAATTGATCGCCCGCGCCATTCACTTTGAAAGTCCCCGGGCCAAGGCTCCGTTTATTCCGGTCAATTGTGTGGCGATCCCCGGCGAACTCGCGGAGTCCATGCTGTTTGGCCACGTCAAAGGCGCGTTCACGGGTGCGACGGCGGATCGCAAAGGATACTTCGAACTGGCACATGGCGGCGCGATTTTTTTGGATGAGATCGGTGACATGCCGGTTTTATTGCAGGTGAAGCTGCTGCGCGTGCTGGAGGACGGATGTGTGACGCCGGTCGGCGCGGCGGAATCCATCAAGGTGGATGTGCGGGTCATCGCCGCGACGAACGCCGATCTGGGGTCGCGCATCGCCGCCGGTTCGTTCCGGCAGGATCTCTATTTCCGGCTGGCCCGTTACACCGTGTCCGCGCCACCGCTGCGGGAACGCCTGGAGGATGTCCCGATGCTGGTCTCCCACTTTTTAAATTTGTTTGCGTCGGAAATGGGCATGAAGCCGCCAGCGATCAGCAGCGAAGCGCTGGCGGTGCTGAAGCGTTATGAATTTCCGGGCAACGTGCGCGAGTTGAAAAACATCATCGAACGCGCGTTGATTGACAGCGGCTCGGAGATGATCGAGCGGCGTCATCTGCATCTGTTCCCGTCCGTTCCGGGCGTTGCTTCCGCCGCCACGCCGGCGAAACCAAACGCCAAGGCGGAGTTCGTTTCGTCCCTCCCGGTGAATCTGGCCGAGGCGGAAGATTTGCTGATCCAGCGAGCGTTGCAGGAGGCCGACGGAAACATCGCCGATGCCGCCCGGATGCTGGGGGTGCATCGCACGCGCATTTATCGGAAGATGGCGCAAGGGGAACCCGTGGCCGGAAGTTAAAAGTGTTTCAGTTGTTTCAACCGCGACAGATGAAACAGGATTCAGAGCGGGTTGGTCTGCGGATGTTATAAAAACAGTGGAAAACATTGGGGGTTTTGAGAGGGTGAATTTCTGGCACGCGGTTCGCTAATGGGTGCAAGTTCTGGAGGAGCTGGAACAAACAAGGAAAAACACCCATGAAAAAATCATACCGAAAATCAAATTCCAAAAACAAACAACTCGCTCGTAAAATCACCTCAACCTTTGTTATGGGAGCCATGGCCGCCGCCGCACTGCCACTAGCTGTCACCAGCGCGCAAGCTGATGAAGCGGCGGCGCCACCCCCGCCTTCACGCGTCAATGCTTTGGTTGATCTGACCATGGCCAGTCATTATCTCACGCCGCGCGGCATGGATGTTGTCCGTCAAGGTGTGGTTTTCCAGCCCATGGTGCTGACTTTTTTCAACGTGTATAAGAGTGATAGTTTTCTCAACAGCGCCACCGTGGTGGCCGGCATGTGGAACTGTTTCGCAACCAGCAAGCAACCTAGCAGCGACTCAAATGGAACCAAAAAAACCGGTTGGATTGAAACAGACCCCATTGCGGGACTTTCTTTCGGACTGGCCAAGAATTTCACACTGTCGGTGACCTACACCGCGTTCAGCATGCAGATTGACAACATTCCTTTTTCGCAACATCTGGAGACCAAACTGGCGTTTAATGACACCGCCTATCTTAAGGCGTTTGCGTTGCACCCGTATGTCATTTACTGGCAGGAAATGTCCGGCAAGGCGGTGGCCAGCACGGATTCCAATCCGTCCACCGGCTTCTATTTTGATGTCGGGGTCTCGCCCGGCTACACGTTTGAAAAATGTTATGGCCTGAAGCTCGAGGCGCCCTGCCGCATCCTGATGGCGGATTCAGATTTCTACGGCACGGGCGCCGGCGGCACGACCTTTGTGTCCCTGTATGAATTCGGAGTCAAGGCCTCCATGCCGCTGAAATTCATGCCGCAAGGTTACGGTCACTGGAGCGCGAATATCGGCTTCAAACGTCAGGGCTTTGACAACCCCAACTTGCGGGCAACCCAGGGCGAAGCCGGTGCCACCGTGGTTTATGGCGGCGTATCAACGTTCTTTTGAACCTGAGTTGAGGCGAGTGGCAAGTTTTCATCCGCCCGTCCGGACGCACGTTCTCCGGTGCACCGGCGGGCGGGAAGAGACCAATGCAAAAATGAAAAAATACGTGGAAGCCGATCCGTATCCGTGGCCTTTCAACGGCGATTTGCGCCCTGAAAACACGGTCGTCCTCGTGATTGATATGCAGACCGATTTCTGCGGACCGGGCGGCTACGTGGACAAGATGGGTTACGACCTTTCACTCACGCGTGCGCCCATCGGTCCGATTCAGCGGGTCTTTGCGGCGGCGCGCCCGCGCGGCTTTCACATCTTTCATACTCGCGAAGGGCATCGGCCGGATCTGGCGGATTTGCCGGAAAATAAACGCTGGCGCAGTCAGCGCATCGGCGCGGGTATCGGCGATGCCGGGCCCTGTGGCCGGATTCTGACTCGCGGCGAACCGGGCTGGAACATCATTCCTGAACTCGAGCCGATGCCCGGCGAGCCGGTCATTGACAAGCCGGGCAAAGGCTCCTTTTACGCAACGGATCTCGACATGCTCCTGCGCCGGCGCGGAATTCAAAACATCGTTCTCGCCGGCATCACCACGGATGTCTGCGTTCACACGACGATGCGGGAGGCGAACGACCGCGGCTACGAATGCCTGCTGCTTTCCGATTGCACCGGCGCAACGGATCACGGCAATCACCTTGCGGCCTTGAAAATGATCAAGATGCAGGGCGGCGTCTTTGGCACGGTGGCCGGGGCCGATGCGTTCATCAAAGCCATCGCATGAAAAACCCGATTCCATCCGAAACCCCGGAGTGGAACCCATCTGGCGGCAATGGGCACGGAACTGTTTTGGCGCGCGCCGTTTCCTCCGACACGCCACGGCTGCTCATTGCCGCCATTCGTTTTTATTCAAACTCAAAATCATCATGAGCCCGACCGATAAAATCACGATTGATGCCGAGCCTTACCCGTTCGAATTCATGCTCGAAACGTGCGCGCTGCTGATCATTGACATGCAGCGTGATTTTTTGGAGCCGGGCGGTTTTGGTGAAATGCTCGGCAACGACATCTCGCAACTACGCCGCACGATTGAACCGAACAAAGTTCTGCTCACCGCCTGGCGCGCAAAAGGTCTCCAAGTGTTGCATACGCGCGAAGGGCATCGTCCCGATCTTGGTTGTCTGCCGCCCGCCAAGAAAGTTCGCGGTCGCAGTCTGACCACCATCGGTGACAAAGGTCCGATGGGACGCATTCTCGTCCGTGGTGAGGCAGGGCACGATATCATTCCAGAACTTTATCCCGTTTTTGGGGAGGCCGTGATTGATAAACCTGGCAAGGGTGCGTTCTGGTCCACCGACCTCCACGCCATCATGCAGAATCGCGGCATCAAGCAACTCATCGTCACCGGTGTCACCACCGAAGTCTGCGTGAACACGACTGTCCGCGAAGCCAACGACCGCGGTTACGACTGTCTCGTGCCGGAAGATTGCGTCGGTTCCTATTTCCCGGAATTTCATGACATGGGCTTGAAAATGATCAAGGCACAAGGCGGCATCTTCGGCTGGGTATCGCACTCGGGAAAAATTTTGGCAGCGCTTCAATAAACATCCCTCAACCACCAACTCACCATCATCAAAAAAACCAAGGAAAAAATCATGAACAATAAACCTAAATTATGGGTGCCGGGCGACTGGAACGCCTTTTTCGGCTTCGGCACGAACATCCTCGTCAACCTGCTGACGCTCACGGCGCTGTTGCGCTTTGTTCTGAAGATGCCGGACGACCTGGTCTTCGGACGCATTCTGCCGGCGGTCGGTTTGATGATGTTCTTGAGCACGGGATACTATGCGTTTCTTGCTTATCGTCTCGCGAAGCAAACCGGCCGCACGGATGTCTGTGCGCTGCCTTCCGGCATCAGCGTGCCGCACATGTTCATCGTCACGTTCGTGGTGATGCTGCCGATTGGCCTCAAGACCGGCGACCCGATGAAAGCCTGGGCCGCCGGGTTGACCTGGGTGTTCGTGCAAAGCTTCGTCTTGATGGCCGGCGGCTTTGTTGCGCCCCTCATCCGGAAAATCACGCCGCGTGCCGCGCTGCTGGGCACGCTGGCGGGCGTCTCCATCACGTTCATTTCCATGGCACCGTCGTTGCAGATGTTCGTGACGCCGCTGATCGGGCTGGTGTGTTTCGGCATCATTTTGTTGAATTGGTTTGGCGGGGTGAAATACGGCAAGATTCCGGCGGGCTTGATCGCCATTGCGGTGGGCGCGCTCATCGCCTGGGGTGCGACGGGACTGGGCTTCAAGATCGGCGGCATGACGACTTCGGCCTTGGCGGCTTCCCTGACGAACTTCGGCTTCCACATTCCGCTCCCGGCATTTGCCAACGTGTTTGCCGGCTTCGAATTCCTCGGAATCATCCTGGTGACGGCGATTCCCTTCGGCATCTACGATCTGGTCGAAGCAATGGACAACGTCGAGAGCGCCTCGGCTGCCGGCGACAGTTTTCCGACGACGCGCGTGTTGACCGCTGACGGCGTGGTCAGCCTCATCGGCTGCCTGATGGGCAACCCTTTCATTAACGCGGTTTACATCGGCCATCCCGGTTGGAAGGCGATGGGCGGACGGATCGGTTATTCCGCAGCGACGGGCGTCATGGTGATTCTGCTCTGCTGGTTCGGCACCATCTCGGTGATTTCCGCCATCATTCCCACCATCGCCATTCTCCCGATTCTGCTCTACATCGGCATGCTGATCGGTTCGCAGGCGTTCCAAGAAACGCCTAAACGCCATGCGCCGGCCATCATTCTTGCGATTGTGCCTTCCATCGCCAACTGGGGGCTTACGATCATCAACAGTTCGCTCGCGGCGGCTGGCGTCTTTTCCGTATCCGATGAACTTGCCGGAAACATGTTGAACAACGGCGTGTTCTATCACGGCCTGCAAATCCTCGGAGGTGGTTCCACGCTCGGCGGACTTATTCTCGGTGCGACGGCGGTGTTCATCATTGACCGGCAATTGATGAAAGCGGCCGGCTTTGCGGCGGCCGGGGCCGTCCTGACCTTCTTCGGCTTGATGCACGGTGAACACATCGGCATTGGCCAGTCGCCGATGGTGGCGCTCAGTTACCTGGTCGTTGCCGTCTTCTTCGCCGTCTGCGCCAAAGTCACGGTTCCGGCCAAGGTGGAAGAGGAGATCACCGCTGAGGATGTCGAGAGCCAGGCCGCCTGATATTTTAATGGTCACACATTCATGGCGGCGGGCAGTTCACCGCCGCCATGATTTTCACAAGGCCGGACTTTCCTCACCAACACACACTGAATATCCTTTGCCCATGGCCAACGAATCCGCCCCGGTATTAAAACTAAATGATCTGTTTCAGGTTTCCGGCTGGCAGCACAAGCTTCCGTGGAAGCCGTTTCAGACCGGGGTGGAAATTTACCGGCTCTACGGTGACGGCGAGACCGGTCCGACAGCAGCGCTCCTTCGCTTTCGCGCCGGCGGACGGGTGGCGTTACATGAACATACCGGCTATGAACATGTTTTCGTTTTGTCCGGTTCGCAAGTGGATGAAAACAGCCGCGCGGAGACCGGTTCGCTAATCATCAATCCGCCGGGAACGAGCCACAGCATTCTGAGTGAAAATGGTTGCATCGTGCTGGCCATCTATGAAAAACCTGTGAAATTTTTGGACAAACCAGCATGAGCCAGCCCGATTCATACATTCTCCTTGCCGTCAACGGCACCTTGATGCGCGGCTTGGAATTAAATCCAAACCTCCTCGCCGTCAACGCCACGTTCGTCCGGGAAACCGCCACCGAACCGGCCTACCGACTATGGTCCATCAATGATCGGCATCCGGCCATGGTGCGCGTTGCGACCGGCGGCGTGGCTGTGGTTGTGGAAGTCTGGTCGGTGCCGGCGGCGGGTATTGCCATGATTCTCCTGCAGGAACCGCCCGGTTTAAGCATCGGCAAGGTGAAGCTCGCCGATGGCTCCGTTGTGCTGGGCGTGCTGGGCGAACCCATCCTGTGCGAAGGTAAAACGGAAATCACCGCGTTCGGCGGCTGGCGCAGTTACCTCGCGGGAAAGAACGACCGTTAACCAACAGCGCTCGCCCGAAATTTACCGGGGTCAGTGATGATGATGGCCGTGCGGAATGTCGCACGCATGCTGCCAGGCGTGGAGCATGTGCCCGATGATTTCGTCCACCGCGACGTCGTGCTTGACTTGAGCAAACACAAATGGCCCGTCGCCTCGCATTTTTTTGGTGTCGCGTTCCATCACCTTCAGATCGGCGCCAACGGCCACCGCTAAATCGGTCTTGTTGATGACGAGCAGATCGGATTGCGTGATGCCCGGCCCGCCCTTGCGCGGAATCTTGTCACCGCCCGCCACGTCAATCACCTGGATCGTGTAATCTGCCAGCTCGCGGCTGAAGCAGGCCGCCAGATTGTCGCCGCCGGATTCGATGAATAAAATCTGCGGGTGAAACTTCCGGTGCAGCTCCTCGAGCGCCAGCAGGTTTGAAGAAATATCTTCGCGGATGGCCGCGTGCGGACAACCGCCGGTCTCCACCGCGCGAATACGTTCGGCGGGCAACGCGTTGTGCTTCGTCAAAAACTCACCGTCTTCCTTGGTGAAGATGTCATTGGTCACGGCGGCGATGTTCAACTTGTCCCGTAACTTCAGGCAGAGTTGCAGCAGCAACGCCGTCTTGCCGCTGCCGACCGGCCCGCCGATGCCGACCGTGAACGCGCGCTGCTTGAAATCGCGGTCGAGCGGCAAATCGCGGTCATGGAAATGCCCCGGCGTGTCAGCGTGGTCGTGCGTGTGGCCGTTGCCGCCGTGCGAATGAAAATGGAGGAGCAGATTTGATTTCATAAATTTAACTTTGGAAAAGCCGTGAATAAAGCCGGTCTTGCGCCCCCTGCCATAAATCCAGGAGCGGTGACGTCTGCGCCAGATCGTCGAGCGTGAGTGTTTGGCAGCGATCGAGGATTTCCTCCGCTTTAACTGACGCCCGTTGTTGCAACATCTGCGCTTCCATCGGCCCGATGATGTTCAACCGCACCGCCGCCGCCAGCACGCCGCGCAGTTGGTAGAAGAAAAAAAGACGAAGCGCCGTTTGCCGCGGAACCGCCAGTTCACGCATGAGTGCGCCGAACACCGGCGCATAATGAGCACAGGATAATTCCGAATTCAGAATTCCGAATTCGGAATTGAAAATTCGTTCCACCGCCGAAAGAAACGCCCGGCCCTGCGCGCGACTCGCGCGGTTCGCCACATGGTTCGTCGTGAACACACCGCAAAGCTGATCGAACTCGCCGAGTTTTTCCGGCTCGTCAAACGCCGCCGTCACAAAGGGCAGGGCGGCATGGCCAAGTTGATGCAACCCTGCTTCAATGAAGGAAACCAGCTCAGTGCGATTGCGAACTTCGCCGTGCTGCCACGCTGCCTCCAGCCCGAGCGAATGGGCGAAACCACCTGTGGGGAATGCCGAATCAGCCAATTGCCAGAGCAGCCAGTCTGAAACCGGGGAGACTAAATTAGTGGGATCGTCCGCCCTCACCCAGGCCCTCTCCCCCGGGAGAGGGGGAAGTTTAGCCGTGTTCTTTGAAACTCGATGATCCCCGTTGGCAACTCCAGCACCTCCACCATTAACTGCCGGGGCTTTCTTCAATCTACGGTTGTCATTTCGACGAGGCGCGGCAACCGTTTCTCCCTCTCCCCGGGGGAGAGGGCCGGGGAGAGGGCGGGCTGTTTTATTCGTAGCAGCCGACGTGAGTGGGCTCATTTTTCGTTTTCGGTTTGCCATGAAATTAGAGCCTCCTCACGTCGGCTGCCACCACTAAAATAACTGGTATCGCTGCGCCAGCGGCAACACCTTCGCCGGTTCACATGTCAGCAATTCACCGTCGGCGCGAACCTCGTAAGTTTCCGGATCCACCGTGATCTTCGGCATCGCGTTGTTCCACTTCAAATCTTTCTTGCCGACTTTGCGACAACCCTTCACCGCTTCGACGCGCTTGGTCAGGCCATAGGCTTTGCCGATGTTCTTCTGCTTCGCAAGTTTGCTGACAAAGGCAATCGAGGTCATGCCCGTCGCGCGACCGAATGCGCCGAACATCGGGCGCATGAACACCGGTTGCGGCGTGGGAATGCTCGCGTTCGGATCACCCATCTGCGCCCACGCGATGACGCCGCCTTTGACGACCATCTCCGGCTTCGCCCCGAACATGGATGGTTTCCACAACACGAGATCGGCGAGTTTGCCAACTTCAATGGAACCGATGATGTGCGCCATACCGTGGGCGAGCGCAGGATTGATCGTATATTTCGAGAGGTAGCGCTTGATGCGGACGTTGTCATTGTCGCCTTTTTCTTCGGGCAGGCGACCGCGCTGTTGTTTCATTTTGTCCGCCGTCTGCCAGGACCGTGTGATGACTTCGCCGATGCGGCCCATCGCTTGCGAATCCGAACTCATCATGCTGATCGCGCCCAGGTCGTGCAGAATGTCCTCGGCCGCGATGGTCTCACCGCGGATGCGGCTTTCAGCGAATGCCACGTCCTCGGGCAGATTCGGATCGAGGTGATGGCAGACCATCAGCATGTCGAGATGTTCGTCAATGGTGTTGACGGTGTAAGGTTTTGTCGGGTTTGTCGAACTCGGTAGCACGTTGGGCTCACCGCAGATGCGGATGATGTCCGGCGCGTGGCCGCCACCCGCGCCTTCGCTGTGATACGTGTGAATCGTGCGGCCCTGGAACGCGGCAATTGTGCCTTCAACAAACGTAGATTCATTCAACGTGTCGGTGTGGATCGTCACTTGAATGTCGTGTTTGTCCGCCATGCTCAGGCAACAATCAATCGCGGCGGGCGTCGTGCCCCAATCTTCGTGCAGCTTAAGGCCGATCGCACCAGCGGCGATCTGTTCGGGCAAACCAGCGGGCATCGCGGTGTTGCCTTTGCCGGTAAAACCGAAGTTGAGCGGGAGCGAATCCACCGCTTGCAGCATCGCCTTGAAATAAAACGGCGCGGGGGTGCAAGTCGTGGCGCAAGTGCCGACCGCCGGGCCGGTGCCGCCGCCCACCATCGTCGTGAGTCCGGCGGCGATCGCCTCGTAGGCTTGTTGCGGGCAGATGAAATGGATGTGCGTGTCGAGTCCGCCGGCCGTGATGATCAAACCTTCGCCTGCGATGACTTCGGTGGTCACGCCGATGATCATTCCTTTGGTCACGCCTGCCATCATGTCGGGATTGCCTGCTTTACCGATGGCGGAAATGAGGCCATGCTTAATGCCAATATCGGCCTTATAAATACCGGTATAATCTACTACGAGCGCATTGGTGATGACACAATCGAGCGCGTCCTTAGCGCCGACGCCGGCAGCCTGACCCATGCCTTCGCGGATGACTTTGCCGCCGCCGAATTTGCATTCATCGCCATAGACGGTGAAGTCTTTCTCGACCTCGAGGATGAGCGACGTGTCACCAAGCCGGACTTTGTCGCCGGTCGTTGGGCCAAACATGTCGGCGTAATGCGCGCGTTTCATTTTGTGCATATCAAATTGTCGTAGGAGCCGACGTGAGGAGGCTCAAACTAAATAACCAAACAAATCAATTGGAGACTCCTCACGTCGGCTCCGGCAAATTAAGTGGACGCAAATCTTTTTGCCATCACCCGCTTCAAAGCGGCTTTCTTTCCAGCAGCTGAAACCTTGCCGTTCGCCAGATTATTGCCGCCGCGAATGACTTTCTTGCCCGCGATTTCCACCAGCTTCACCGTTTTGGTTTCGCCGGGTTCAAAACGCACGGCGGTTCCGGCGGGAATGTCGAGACGTTTGCCATAGGCTACACCGCGATCAAATTTCAGCGACGCATTCGTCTCAATGAAATGGTAATGGCTGCCGACCTGAATCGGGCGGTCGCCGAGATTCGTGACGGGAATTTCCACCGTTGGGCGTCCGACGTTCAGTTCAATCTCGCCTTCTTTGATTTCAGTGGAGCCGGGAACCGGTTCTTCGGGGATGTATCTGAAAACCGAAAGCTTGGGCACGGGCAGAAAACTTCCGTGCAAGGCGAGATCCAGATCACCGTTCTCGCTCGCGATCGGGTGATGCACGGTCACCAGTTTGGAGCCGTCGGGGAAAGTTCCTTCCACTTGCACGTCATAGATCATTTCTGGAACACCGCGCATGACTTGATTGCGTCCCAGCAGTTGCCGTCCGAGATTCATCAAGGTGGCGACGCTTTTGCCGTCGCGGATGAATTCCAACAGCACGGTGGCGATAAGTGCGACGGCTTCGGGATGGTTCAAGCGCAGGCCGCGAGCGAGCCGCTTCTGCGCGAGGAAGCCGGCCTGGTGCAGCGTCAGTTTGTCGAGTTCGCGAGGAGATAAGTGCATACAAAAGTCGGTTCACCATTTGCGCGCCCACGGATCGTCGCCGAGGAGCGCGGACGCAAACTGGAGATGATGATGCAACTCCCGGCCGGTTTGTTCAACACTTTCGCCCGCGACGCGCAGAATCGCGCCGTTGCGGGCCGGGCTGGCGCTGGCAATTAGCATCGCACTCCGGCTGACCGGACGGGTTGACACCGTTTCCAGCAAAGTTGCGGCGGCGGGTTTCAGCGGTTCGCCGACGAGGAGCAGCAGCGCGAAGCAATTGAAACGTCCCGTGCGATGCGGCGACGTGATCGGGTCAGCTGCCGAATCCAGCAGGAGTGAATCCATAAAAATCCTCTCGCCACAAAGAAAGACATCGTTGCGGCTTTGGAAGCGATCAAAGGCCCAGCGTTCACCCCGCGCAGCACGGCCGGAAGTGAACCAATCTACAAGCACCAAGCCGGCGCCAGCACCCAAATGAAATGTCTGTCGCTGGGCGTAGCTTGAACTGGCGAACGGTTGAACTGGATCAGGGGCGAATACGAGCAGCGCATTTTCTTCAATGTTCGCGCTGGTGACATGACCGCAAGCGCGTTGGCGCGGGTTGCGATAAATTTTGGTTGAGGCCTGGGTGCCGAGAAAGCAACGGGTGCCTTTGCCGAGGCGCAGATCCAAGCGCGTCTCGTCCCCGGCAACAAAGCCGCCGCCGAAACTGCTGGTGTAGGCCCACACACTTTGACCGCGCGAGCGGGGCGTGAGCAGTTTTAAAGGGGTGCTGGCAAAGGCGGAGGTGACGGTGCTTTGGCCAAAAACGGATTCGACTTCCAGCGCCGCACAACTCTTTTCCGCGTAATTGATTTTTACGGACGCAACCACAGCTCAAACGGTCAGATGTTTTTTCACGATATCATCGTTGAGGTGCGCGATCGGCCCCTCGGCCACGACCGCCCCGCGATCCATGATGTAAAAACTGTCGCCAACCGCCAGGCAGAAGTCGAGATATTGTTCGACGAGCAGGATGCTGATCTTGCCCTCTTTTTTAATCTTCACCAGCGTGTCACCGATGAGGTCGATGATGTTGGGTTGAATGCCCTCGGTCGGCTCATCGAGAATCAAAATCTTCGGGTCGGTGAGCAAGGCGCGGGCAATCGCCAGCTGTTGCTGCTGGCCGCCGCTGAGCACGCCGCCTTTCCGCGGGAGAAATTCCTTGAGGACGGGAAACAGTTCCAGCACGCGATCCACCTGGTCCGCCTTGGTGCCGTGAACGACGAGGCTGATCTTCAAATTCTCCCAGACCGTGAGGTGCGGAAAAATATCGCGTCCTTGCGGCACGAAACCGATGCCTTCCCGGGCGCGCGCATCGGGTGCGAGGCCGGTCAATTCGGTGCCCATCAAACGCACGGAACCGGATTCCGGTTTGACGAGGCCGACGATGGATTTGAGCGTGGTGGTTTTGCCGACGCCGTTCCGGCCCATGAGACAAACCAAGCTTTTCTCCGGCACGGTGAGATTCACACCGCGCAGAATCCGCGATCCATCGTAACTGACGTTGATGTTGGATAAGGAAAGCATTTGTTTTTAACCACGGATGGACACGGATAAACACGGATTGGGATAAACGCGGAGGCGTGGAGAACGCGGAGACTCGCGGAGGGAAAAATTCTCCGCGACTCTTTGCGACCTTTGCGTCTCTGCGTTTTGTTTTTTATCCGTGTCCATCTGTGTCCATCCGTGGTTTAATTTTTCTTTTTACGCCCGAGATAGACTTCCTTCACGCGTTCGTCGTTTTGCACATCGTCCACCGAGCCTTCGCACAGCACATGGCCTTGATGCAGCACGGTCACTTTGCGGGCGATTTGACGGACGAAGGTCATGTCGTGTTCGATGACGATGATGCTGTGCTTGCCTTCGAGGCTCAGCAGCAGTTCGCCGGTCTTGTGCGTTTCCTCGTCGGTCATGCCGGCGGCGGGTTCATCCACCAGCAAGAGTTTGGGGTCCTGCGCGAGCAACATGCCGATCTCCAGCCATTGCTTCTGGCCGTGCGATAGCGAGCCGGCGAGGTCTTCCGCCTTTTTCGTAAGGCCGATGGTTTTCAAAACGACTTCGATGCGGTCACGCTGTTCCGAAGTGGTCCGGGCAAGAAGTGCGTTGAAGACGCCACGCGGACCTTTGAGAGACAGCAGCAGGTTTTCAAAAACGGTGTGATGGATGTAAACCGACGGGGTCTGGAATTTCCGGCCGATGCCGAGGCGGTTGATCTCCGGCACATTCATCCTGGTCAAATCGGTGTCCTTGCCGAATTCCACCTTGCCGGTGTCGGGTCGGGTGCGTCCGGTGATGATATCCATCATCGTGCTTTTGCCCGCGCCGTTGGGACCGATGATGGTGCGCAGTTCGCCCTCGTCCATGTAGAAGTTCAGGTCGTTGATCGCCTTGAACCCATCGAAGGTCTTGTTCACACCTTCGAGCAGCAGAACAAATTGTTTGATGGGGGGCGTCACGATTCGGGCGGGGTTGGTTTAGGTGTCCCTTGGGTCGGAGACTTTTTGAACTCTTGATTGAACACTTCCGTCACACTCTCCGGCGGCAGGGCAGTCCTCTCTCCGGCTGGCTTGCGCGAGAACCGGTTCCAGAGCACGCGTAATTGCGCTGGCAGGCCGACGATGCCTTTCGGCATGAACACCGTCACGAAGATGAACATCCCACCGAGAAAAATCAGCCAGAGGTCGGGATAAGCGCGCGTCGCCCAGCTTTTCATGGCGTTGACGGCGAAGGCGCCAATGATCGGCCCGATCAGCGTGCCGCGGCCGCCGACCGAGACCCAGACCACGGCTTCGAGGGATTTGTCCGGGGCCATTTCGCCGGGATTGATGATGCCGACCTGCGGCACGTAAAGCACGCCGGCCAGCGAGGCGATGAGCGCAGCGAACACGAAGATGAACAGTTTGAAATTTGCGGTCGAATAGCCGGAGAACATCACGCGGTTCTCGCTGTCGCGGATGGCACGCTGCACCTTGCCCAGCTTGGTTTTCGTCAGCCATTTGCAGAGCAGATAAACGAGCAGCAAGGCGATACCCGAGGCAATGAAGAGATGGCGCTGCGTCGCCGGCTCGCGGATGTCATGCCCGAGAATGAATTTGAAATCAGTAAAGCCGTTGTTGCCACCGAGCAGGAGGCTGTTGCGGAAAAACAACAGGCACGCCGCGTAGGTGAGCGCCTGCGTCAGGATTGAAAAATAGACGCCCCGAATCCGCGAGCGAAACGCGAGATATCCGAAGATGCCAGCCAGCGCGCCGGGCAGCAGCATGGCCATCACCATCGCAAACGGAAAACTGGAGAACGGTTGCCAGAACGCGGGCAATTTGGTCCAGCCGAGGAAGACCAGAAAGTCAGGAATCGGTTGGTGATACTGGCCGAGGTCGCCGATCATGCGCATCAGATACATGCCCATCATGTAGCCGCCGAGCGTGAAGAAGAGCGCCTGGCCCAGGCTCAACAAACCGGTGTAGCCCCAGAGCAGATCCACGCTGATGGCGAGCATCGCGTAGCAGAGATATTTGCCGTAAACGGTGATGGTGAAATTGCTGACGTGGAACCAGCTGCTTTCCGGCGTGCAAGCGTTGAGGCAGGGCAACGCGACCACCACAAACAACGCCACCGCCATCACCACCCAGATCTCAAGATTCTTAAATTTACTTTGCATGAAGCATCAATCGAGGCTGCGGCTGCGGACGGAAAATAATCCGCCAGGCTTCCACTGGAGAAACAGGATGATGCAGATGAGCACGACAATCTTCCCGGTGACGGGCGAGCCGGTGACCTGCTGCAAAACCTGATCGCTCGTGCCGATGCCAGCTGATGCAAACACGGTGCCCACAATGCTGCCAACACCGCCCACCACCACGGTCATGAAGCTGTCCACGATGTAGCTTTGACCGAGGCTGGGGCCGACATTGCCGATCTGTGAAAGGAAGGCCCCGGCGAGCCCCGCGAGGCCGGAGCCGAACGCAAACGTCATCATGTTCACGCGGGCGGTGCGGACGCCCATGCACGAGGCCATGTCGCGGTTCTGCATCACCGCACGGATGAGCAGGCCGAGCGGCGTTTTGGTGAGCAGCATCCAGGTGCCGATGACGATGACAACGGCAAAGCCGATGACAAAAACGCGGTTATAGCCGAGCGAAACGTCATTGATGTCAAAGTGGCCGAGCAGCCAGCGCGGTGAACTGACCTGAACGTTGTTCGCGCCGAAAACCATGCGGAAGAGCTGCTGCATCACGAGCGAGACACCCCATGTCGCCAACAGGGATTCCAGCGGGCGCCGGTAAAGAAAACGAATGACCGTGCGTTCGAGCACCAGGCCGGCGAGGGCGGCCATGATGAAACTTAACGGCAACACGAACAGAAAATAACTTTCATAAAACCAACCGGTGGCGTTTATCCCCGGAATGCTCAAGCCGAAGCCGAGTTGATGACCGAAAAAACTGAACGGCAGGTTGACGGAAAAAGAAAAACCGGTGCCAAAAATGTTTTGCACCACGTAACTGGTATAAGCACCGATCGCGATCATCTCGCCGTGCGCCATGTTGATGATGCCCATCAGGCCGAACGTGATGGACAGTCCCAGCGCCACAATCAGCAAAATCGAGCCGCCGCTCATGCCGCGGAAGATGGTCCCGAAAAAATTGACGGCAGTGATGTGCTCGCCAATCCGCGTGGCGGCCGTTTTAGCCGCTTTGACGACATCCGGGTCGGTGCCTTTTTTCGCGATCAAAGCGTTGACCATGTCGAGGCTGCCAATGGTCTTCAAGGCGGCGAGCTGTTGCAGGGCGGCAATCTGAACTTTCGGGTCCGGGTCGGCAAGCTGCAACATGGCAATGGCCTCGTTGATATTTTTTTTAACCACCGCATCCGTTTCCTTGGTCTGCCGCGCCTGCAGCACCCCGATGTTTTTTGGTTTTTGCGAGTTGCCAAGTTTCAATACGGCGGTGGAGCGGGCGCCAGGATCGGGATCAGAAAGCGCGAGTGTGTCCATCGCCTGGTTGATGAATGAACGCAGCGCGGCATCGGTCTCGGCGGATGTCAGATCGGTGGCCGCGAGATGCACTTCCTGATTTTTATCGTCGGTGAGAAATTGGCCGGTATCAATGCGGACGGCGCGCGCCTTGCCATCGGCATCGGTCTGGTCTTCGAGGAGAATGGGTAGTTTGGAACCGTTGCCAGTATCGTAAAGATAAACGCCGTCGCGGGTCCAGGCGATCAAGACGTCATGCACCAGCTTGGAGCCGGTTTCGGAGATTTCGCCAAGCAACTGCTGCTGTTCCGCGCCCCCGGCCAGGATGGTGCGGCAGAGTTTTTCGCGGATGGCAGCATCGTCCTGCGCCCGGGCGTTGACGAGGAAAATGGCCGCGATCAACGGGGCCAGAATGAATCTCAAGGCTCGGTTCATTTTTAAAAAAGGGCGGAGGTGTTGGCCTCCGCCCTCGTCAATGCCTCCGTGCTGGTGGAACCTTCCGGCTGAATGGACGCAGCCGGTGAGAGCCAGCACGACAGCTCATTTAGCGGACAGCTTCGCGTCGAGGTCTTTCAACATGAAAGGCTCGCCATAGACCTGCGGGAAGGTTTCAAGAATCTTGAACTGGCCGTTGGCCTTGGTTTCGCCGATATAAACGTTCTTGGTGGTGTGGTGATTCGGCTGCATGGTGGTGCTGCCACCCGGACCGTCGAACTTGATGGTGCCGGATTCCAGCACGGCACGAACCTTGTCCACGTCAAACGTGCCGGCTTTTTCCACGGCCTTTTTCCAGAGATACACACCGTCGTAGGAGAGAACCATCGGGCTGTCCATGGCGCGCTTTTCCTTCACCACACCGGGATAGGTCTGGCTCTTCAGCCACTTGTCCCAATCTTTGAGAAAACTCTTGTTTGCCGGAGTGTTGATGGACATGAAATAGGTCCAGCAGCCGAGTTCACCGACGAGGTCCTTGGTCGGCAGCGCGCGGAGTTCGTCTTCCGCCAGGCTGAAGGAAACCACGGGGCAATCGGCGGCGGTCAGGCCGGCGGCGGCAATCTCCTTGAAGAACGGCACGTTTGAGTCGCCGTTGATGAGGTTGATCACGCAGGCGTCCCCGCTGGCGGAAAACTGCTTGATGTCCGCGACGATCTGCTGAAAGTCGGTATGGCTGAACGGAACGTATTTGCCGGCGGAAATGACCTTGCCGGAATCGTCCTTGCGGAAGCCGCCGCCGATGTTTTCAACGGGGACTCCGTGGAGCAGCAGGTATTTGTAAAGGATCAGGCAGGTGGTCTGCGGATAAACGTAGTCGGTGCCGAGCAGGTAGAACTTCTTCTTGCCATGCTTGAGCAGGTAATCCACGGCGGGCGTGGCCTGCTGGTTCACAGCCTCGGCGGTGTAGAAAATGTTCTTGGACAATTCTTCACCTTCGTATTGCACCGGGTAGAACAACATGCCGTTGTCCTTTTCAAACACGGGCAACACCGACTTGCGGCTCACGGAAGTCCAGCAGCCGAACGTGACGGCCACCTTGTCTTCCTCAAGCAACTGCTTCGCTTTTTCCGCGAACAACGGCCAGTTCGACGCGCCGTCCACGATGACCGGCGTGATTTTGTAGGACTTGTCGCCAACCTTGATGCCGCCGGCGGCGTTGATCTCGTCAAATGTGAACAGCAGCACGTCGCGCAAGGAGGTTTCGCTGATGGCCATCGTGCCGCTCAACGAATGCAGGACACCGATTTTGACCGTGTCTTCCGCCAGAGCCCGGGTGGTCAGGGTCAGGGCGGCAGTCAGCGCCATTAATGTCAGGAGAGTTTTTTTCATATGGAGGGATTGATTTGAATTCTTTGGTTTAAACTTTTTGATTTAATTTGGTTGGTAAAATTAGAACAGATATGACGCGCCACAACCGATGATGAATTGATAGCTCTTGCCATTCAATCCGTCGTTATAGCTGGTGTAATCGTAGCGAACTTCCGGCTGGATTTTGATGTAAGGCACAGGTGTCAGGTTGAGGGTGGCCGTGATACTGCCCAGATTCCCACCATTATCGGTCGAAATGATGCCGGAATTGGCACTCCCTCGGACGGGTGGTCCGATGATGCCATTGTCCTGAGAAACAAAGTCAGCACGCAAGGCCACGCCAACTTTGGAAGTGAAGTTATACCAAGCCCAACCACCAACGGACCACAAATCGGTGGAGGTGCCGGGGGAGGCAAAATGGAAATAGTCAACCTCGTAACCCGTGCCAAACTCCTTGGTGAACTGATAGCCGCCAATGCTTTCGACACCTGACGTGTTTGAATCTCCAGGCTGTGAGTCATACCAACCGACGAAATTGACCCACAATTTGTCCGTCGGTTTGAGATTGATGGAACCGCTGAATGCTTTGCCCGAATTGTTATCGACCGGTCCCTGGTAGAGTCCGTTGTCAATGCGCAGGGTCAAACCGATCTTATCAGTGAAATTGTAAGTGCCCTGGATGCCGGCGGAGGGACCGTTGCCGGTATACCACCACTGGTAGCCCTGCGAGAAGTTGGGATTCGCCGCCCCGCCGTCGCCGGATTCCCAGTTCAACAGCGAAATCAGTTCACCCGCCTTGATGTCTATGCCCGTGCCGACAGGAATGTTTATTTCCACATAAGCTTCGCGCAAATCATTGAAGCTCGTATTGCCGGTGCTGGGTGTATTGAGGACAGGGGCGTCTTCACCGAACAACAACGAGGCTTTGAAACCGGCGTCCCATTTGTCGGTCGCCACGGGCGCGCTGGCAATCGTTAACTTGAATTTATTCATCGAGAAGGAATTGTCCTGCGTATTCCAAAGATACGTAGCGGACTGGCCGCCTGCCGGACGCTGGGTATTGTAAAAATACGAAGCTTGCACAAACCCGCTGATGGTGATTTGATCCATGGCCGACAAGACAGCGTTCGTCGGCGCGCTCGGCATCAGGCCTTCCTTTTTGACCAAATCTTCCAATGAATCCAGCCGCTTTTGCAGTTCGGCCATTTTATCAGCATCCGTTGTGGTCTGGGCGTAGGCCGCCATGCCGCCGCTTACAATCAGGCCGAGACAGGCTCCAGCCGTCATCAGGCGTTTTTTTGTTCTCAATGATTTTTTTGTAGGTTTGTATTTCATGGATTTAGTTGCCGGGGGTTTTTGTGGGAAGCGAAGCAATCATCTTGGCGCTGCAAATGCTCAAGTGGCGAGACGCCGATGTCCGATTGCCTCATAGCAGCCGGGTTTAGCAGATGAGGTGCCAGAGGCGCAGTCGTGCCGGTCTTGTAGAGTTGAAATAAATTGGAAACCGGTGTGAAAAGAATTCATCAATGAACGAAGCACTAGACAGCAGGCAGCTGGAGGCATTTGTGGTTTTGTCCAAAACCGGCAGCTACACCGAAGCCGCGAAGCATCTTTACGTCACCCACTCCGCCATCAGCCATTCCATGAAGGCGTTGGAAGGCCAGGTGGGTTGTCGTCTTTTAAGCAAGGTGCGCAAAAAAACAGTTCTCACGGAGGCGGGCGAGGCGTTTCTGCATCATGCGCGGCGTGCGCTCGGAGAAATGCGGCAGGCCCGCATCACGGTCGCGGAATTAAACCAATGGGGATCGCGGCGACTGCGGCTGGTGGGGGAACCGGCGCTGGCGTCCTTGATTCTCACGCCGGCACTTTTGAAATTTCACCGGGAGTTTCCGAAAATTCTCATCCAGGTGGAAATGAACAATTGTGACGATCCGGCTGGCTTGCTGGAAGGCAACCGGGCCGACCTGGTGCTGGCGGAAAAACCCGAGGACGACCCCGACCTGGCCTTTGTCTCCCTGATGGCGGACCGGTTTCATTTTGTCGTGAATGCCGGCCATCCGCTGGCGACCCAGAACACCGTGACGCGCCAGGAACTGGCCAAGCAACCCTGCCTGCTGCTGCGCAGTTCCCGTCACGGACGCAAACGCCTCGGTGATTTTCTCACGCAACGCGGCATTGAATTGAGCCGTTTTGGGGAGATCGAAAGCGTGGATACGATCAAAGCGATGGTGAAACAATTTCCGCTCATGAGTTTTCTGCCGGGCTGGGCGGTGGCGGCAGAGCTAAAAAACCGGACGTTCATTGCCTTGCCGCACGGACGCAAGCCGTTTGAACAAATCTGGGGCGTGGTTCATTCCCGGGCGCGGCCACTGAACCACGCCGAAGCGAGCTTCTTGAAATTTTGCCGGCAGCAGGTTGCCGAACTGGCTGAACCGGCGCTGACGTTACCACTCCCTTTGCATGGCCAGGCAGTTGGAGCGGTCGCCCACTGCGCGCTTGAAAGTCGCGCCGGGTGATTTAAGATTGCCGCCATGATCAAACTCGCCTTTCCTTTTACCGAAGAAAAAATCCGTGCGCTCAAAGTCGGTGACGAGGTGCTGATTTCCGGCAGCGTCTTCACCGGGCGCGACGCGGTGCACAAATACCTGCACGAGGGCGGGGTGCCGCCACCGGAAGTGAAGCTGCGCGACGGGATCATCTATCACTGCGGCCCGGTGATGATGCAACAGCCCGACGGTTCCTGGAAATGCACCGCTGCCGGGCCGACCACCTCCATCCGTGAAGAACCCTATCAATGGCAGGTGATCCGCGACTTCGGAATTCGCGGCGTCATCGGCAAAGGCGGCATGGGCGACCGCACGCAGGCGGCCTGCAAGGAGTATGGATGTGTCTATCTGCATGCGGTTGGCGGGGCAGCGCAGGTGCTGGCCGAGTGTGTGAAAAAGGTGCGCAATGTTTACATGATGAAAGAATTCGGTGCGCCGGAGGCGATCTGGGAACTGGAGATCGTGGATTTCCCCGCCGTGGTCACGATTGATTCCCATGGCAATTCGCTGCACCAGGAAATCTTCGCGGCGAGCCGGGCGGCACTGGCGGAACGGCTGTGAAACTCAAGCAGGGAATCAAAACGTCCAAACTAGTCCGAAGATAATTTGTGCGTGGATGATGAATGCTTCCGCGAAAAAAACGGACTGGAGACAGGTGGCACAGCTGCTGGTCTGGGTGGTAGGGATTTATTACGTGTTCTCCCGGTTTATTCCCTGCACACCGGTGGCTGACTATCCGATCTGCGACGACTTGGACAATGCCTGGGCGCAGGCGTTGCATGTGGACTTCATGGGACACCTGCAGTTCGGCACGGACGTGATTTTTACCTACGGGCCTTGGGGATTTTTGGCGCGAGGCTATTACCCGCCGACCTATCTGATCTCCGTCGTCGCCTGGGCGTTGCTAGCCGTCGTTTATTTGGGGGCGGGCTGGCGGCTGGCGCGACATTTTTCAGCCAACTGGCTTGTGGCTTGGATTTGGCTGGTCAGCTTCACTGCTGTCGTCAGTGTGCCGGCAGGAGTTGATTTCAACAGCCGGCTGGTTGCCTTTGAAGTGCTGTTGCTGTTCCTGCATTTTTTTGTGGAAGAAGGCATGCTTTCATTGCGCCAAATCTTGCTGGTGGTGGCGCTTGGCTGGTTGAGCCTGGTCAAATTCACCGGGCTGCTGGAAAGCGCGGCCGTGGTGGGCATCATTGCGGTGGACAACGTCGTCCGCCATAAACGTTTTCCGCTGATTGTGATCTGGTGGCTGGCCAGCCTGTTGCTATTTTGGATTCTGGCCGGGCAGCATATAAATTTGCTGGTTCCCTATTTTTTCAACTCCTGGCAATTTGCCAGCGGCTACACTGAGGCCATGATGTTCGATGGCAATGCGCGCGGCTGGTGCGTTGGCAGATATTGTTTGATCGCATTTTTGCTTTGCGCGTTCACTGGCATGGTTGCCTGGAGGCGGCACCGTTTCCTGGGTGCGCTTCCGGTGGCTGGATTGGGCGGCATCTTATTCCTCGTCTTCAAGCTGGGATTCATCCGCAATGACAGGCATGAGATTGACTCGGTGATGGCGCTTTTGCTTGTCGCGCTTGCCTGTCTGACACTGGCCGGGCCGGGGAAAAGGCAGGCGGCCATGATGGGGTTGTGTCTCGTGATCGGCGCCAGCCTGCTGGCCGGGTCCGTGTTTAATTACTGGCTTCCAGGCGAAGGCTTGCCCAAACAGTTGGCCAGGACCTTTGGCATCTACAATCTGATGGCACCGGGCATGAGCCTGTCCACCGGCTATATGTCCGGGGAGTACGAAAAGGACATGGCGCGCGCAAAAAAAGATTTTCCACTTCCTTCAATCCAGGGAGGCGCAGACATCTATTCGTATGAACAAAATGTTCTTTTTGCAAACGGCTGGACATATCGGCCACGGCCAGTGATGCAAAGCTATTGCGCTTACACGCCGGAATTGGCCAGACTAAACGCCGCTCATCTAAGGACGGCGCGCGCGGCTGAAAATATTTTATTTGCCATCCAGCCGCTTGACCACCGGTTCCCGGCGCTTGATGACGGATGTTCCTGGCCGGAATTGATGACCCGATACGACATCAAAAACGTTTTGGGCTCGCCTGAAAAATACCTGCTCCTGTCGCGTGCGGTGCTGCCACGAGAATACCAACTGAAGCCGCTTGCAGAAAACTCGGCCCAATTTGGCGAATCGGTCACGGTTCCTGCCGCCACCAATGGTTCCATTTGGGTTGAGATGGATGTCGATAAAACCTCCCTCGGCACCCTGGCTTCCACGATCTATAAACCGCCGCGATTGATGCTGGCTGTCTCGCTTAAGGATGCCCGGGAGCTTCGTTTCAGTCTTGTTCCTGGCATGGCTCACAGCGGCTTTTTGTTGTCGCCGTTGATTGAGAACATCCGATCCTTTGCCGCACTGGCTGCGGGGAAGTGGCAAAGCCTGACTAATCTGGAAATCACTTCCATGACCATTTCTGCTGACACCAAGTCCGGCGCGACCGACTGCTACCAATCGCCGATGCGGATCCGATTTTACCAGTTGGAATGTCCCGCCCAGGATTTGAAGATTGTCGGGCCAACAAACTCAACAACCCAAGCGCCCGCCCAATAAAAATTCGTCTGGCAGCCTTTGAGATTCCATCCAAAGTGTTCCAGGCGGCAAAAATTTTGGAATTCGGCAAGGGTCTGACGAGCAAGCGCTTACTGGCCAGCATCCTGATTCAATTATTTGAACAGCTTGAGCAATCCTCCGATCGGGGAGGCGTTGGTGGTTGCCGGAGTTGAATTGGTCGTCGTGGATTTGCTGCCGCCGAACAATCCTTCGATGGCACCGATCGCAGAACCCGCCTTTTGGCCGCCCGCTCCACCGATTCCCTTGATGAGTCCGCCACCGGTCTTGGCCGCGAGTTGCACCAGGGCGAGCTTGTCAATTTTCGTTTGAGGCTGGCCGATGGTGCCTTCCATTTTCAGAAAATCCGGCATCGCCACATAGACGGCATTGGCAGGTGTGGTGGCATCAACGAGGCCGATCTGGCTCGCCAGTGAGCGGCTCAACGTGACCCGCACAGGGATGGCGATCGTGGAATTGGTCAGGTTGGCGGCGAGATCAATCTGTCCGGAAGCGAGCGCTTGAAACGCGGCACTGCGCACTTCCGCCGATTGCAATTTCACCTGTCCGCCGCCCGCACTGGTCTGCAGGGTGATCGCGTCAATCGGCGAAGCGGTCAACGCGTCCGCAAAACCTCCTTTTTTGGTGCTGCCGAAAATACTGCCCAGGGCCGCCGTGGGATTGCGGATCAAGTCCGGCAAGCCGACGATGACGTTGATGACGGCATTGATCAGCGGTGAACGAATGTTCGCAATCGAGAGATCCATGTTGGTGGTGGCAAAATTGAACTGGCCGGCCAGGTTCTTTTGCAGGCTGGCGCCGGTGACGCCCGCGCCTTTGACCGCCACGCCGATGCTGGTCGCGCCCTTGATCTGGCCCTTGCGATCCGGTGCAAAACTATCCACCAGCGGTGCGAGCGGGATGGCATCGGCATTAAACGTGACATCATACGTGTAGCCCGGCACGCCGAGATTCAAATCAGTCGTGGCCTTGATGGGCGCACCATTGAGCGCGAGCTGGCAGGGCTTGAGCACGACGTGACCGCCATCGATCAAGGCGGTCGTTTGCCAGCCGGCGATGTCCACTTCATGCAGGAAGAGATGGCCGATGTTCAAGTCGAAGGTGAAATTCTTGAGCGGCAGCTTCATCGCGTCCGGCTCCTGGTTCGGGTTGGCTGCGGGCTTGGGGCTGCTCGCAACCGGTGCATTGTTGGTCGCCGGCTTCAGGCTGGAAAGCAGATCGTAGTAGCGTGTCACGTCCAACGATTCCGCCGCCACTTTGATGCTGCCGGTGATGGCATCGGCCTGGGTCGTATCCACGTCGCCGTTCAGCTGCAAAATATTTTTTGCGCGTTCGGTCGGCGTCAACGCCAGTTCGCCGGTCAGGCCGATTTTCTTTTGTTTGCTGGTGACGTGGCCTTTGAAGCTGACCGCGCCATCCGCCGGCCCGGCTCCGGGCACCGCGAGCAATTGCGCCAGCGCGGTCTGCACGGCCACTTGCAAATCCGCGTCCTGCGTGGCGCTGTCAAACGTGGCGCTGCCGGAAACGCTCGCCAGATTTTTTCCCTGCCGGACGACATCCACTTGATAATGGTCCAGCTTGACGAGTTTCATGTCCGCCACGCTGCCGCCGGCCTGCACGTGCACATTGCCCTGATTGACGGCCGCACTGCCGGTCCCGGTGGTGAGCTTGTCCAGATGCGTGTCCACCTGAAACCCGAGTTGCTGGCCGGCCTTCTGCGAAACCAGTTTCACCACCAGATTCAACATGCCACCGGGCGCAGTCTCACCGGCGAGCGATTTCCAGTCCGCCAGATTCAGGTTGGTGACGACGAGAGTGAGCGAGGCATCGCCCACTGCGCTGCCGGAACCGCCCAGGCCGATGGTCATGGGGCTGGACAAACCAACCAGCAAAATGGCGCGTGAGTCTTGCATCCCGGTCAGGTTCAGCGTTTGCAGCACGGCGGACGATGCGGTTTGATCCACTTTCACGGCATAATCTCCCTGTAGATCCAGCGTGGGTGAAGTCTGTTCCTTCAGCTTCACTTGGAGCTTCGCGAGGTCGAAACGGCCGGCGAGCGAAATCATTTTACCGCCATTGCTTAGTTCGATGTCATTGCTGGAATTGAAAGTCGTCGTCCCGAAATCCATGCCGCTGGCTGCGCCGGCGAGATTCAGCGCCTGCCTGTCGATCCCGGAAATTTCCAGTTTCAATTTGCCTTCTGACTTCGCGGCATCGAACGGTCCGCTCACGCGGATTTGAGCGAGCGACGCATCGGCTTTGGTGAAACGCAGCGCGAGTTCCTTCAAATCCGTCGGCGTCAGGTCACAATTGAACGTCGCGGCAAAGGTGTTGAGGTCCGCCAGCGGCCCGCTCGCCTGGGTGACGGTGAAGGTCGTGCTGCCCTTGACCGATCCAGGTTTCAAATCCGGCGTGAGCGCCAGATCGAATCCGCCCAGCAGCTTGGCTGACAACGAAGCCGCCGCCGCGTTCGTTTGCGCGGCCTTTTGCGCCGCCAACGCCGCCGCCAGTTCGATCCTGCCGGACTGGCCGTTCTTCAAGTCCGTGATGGAGAAGTTCAGGCCGGTCACTTCCGTGACGTCCTTTCCGCCGCTGGCATAATTCTTCACGAGCCGGACGGTGGCGTTGTTCAGCGCCACTTTCTTGATGTCGATCTGCGGCGGCTTGGCTGCTTTGGCGGGAGCGGGCGATGCGGGCTTGGTTTCTTTTGCCGGGGCTTTGGTAAGGCAATCGAGGTTGCAGGTGCCGTCGGCGTTTTGCACCACGGTCACCACGGGTGATTCAATGACGACCTCTGACACCACAATGTTGCCGCCGATGATGGACCAAAGACTGTAATTCGCGTGGATTTCCTGAACGGTCAACAGCGGTTCGCCGGCGGGCGGCTGGACTTTCAGGTCGCGCAGCATTACGCGGCTGAATGGACTGATCTGCGCTTCGGCCACGGTCACCTCCGCGCCCAAGGCTTTGCTGACTTTGGGAAGGATGACGCCTCGCAGAAACGCTGAACTGGTGGCGACGAAATAAACCACGACCAGCAGCACGACCAAAATGCCGGCGATCCATGCGAGTTTGCGCAGCCAGCGGCTGCGTTTGGGGGAATTAAGATTAGCTTCGGCCATAAATTTGTGAGTTGAATTTTCTCCGCCATTGCCGGGTTAGCGATGCTCGTCCGGTGCCTTGTAGTCTATATCGAAACAGGGATGGCTCAAACAACGATTTTTTTGCGAGCAAGGAACGGAGCGCATCTGAGTTCCTGGCTGCCGCAAGTATTTGGACCAAGTGCCGCTCCGGGCGGTCAGTTCGGGACATTTTTTCCCGCGAGCGCCTTGGCCACGGCGGCGTCCAACTCGTCACCGCGCAAATTGACGCCGATGATTTTGCCTTCACCATCGAGCAAATAAGTCGTCGGCACGGATTGCACGCCATATTTTCCGGCAAGTTTATTTTCCCAACGCTTGCCATCATTGAACTGCGGCCATGCCAGTTTGTTTTCCTGGATGAACCTGTCGAGCATTGGCCGGCTTTCGTCCAGACTGATCCCGATGACTTCAAAACCCTGCGCGTGGTATTTTTCGTAAGCCGCCAGCACATTGGGCAGTTCCATGCGGCACGGCATACACCAGGTCGCCCAGAAATCGATCAAGACCACTTTGCCTTTGTAGCTCGCAAGGGAAAGCGGTTTGCCCGCCAGATCTTTTTCGTCGAAGCCGGGAAATGTCGCCCCTTCGACCAGTGTGCGCCGGACACGCTCGGCTTCAATCGGCTGTTTCAATGATTCCAGAATCTCATCCACCCTTGCGCCGGTTTCCGGCAGGTCATGCTTGATTTGTTTAAACGCTTCCGCCGCCTTTTCCGGATCATTGAGCACTTGAAGATACAGCCCGGCTTTCGCGGAAAGAATCGGGGCCACGTCCTCAATTTTTACCGTCTTGTGACTGGCGTATAGGGCATCGAACTCCTTGATTTCGTCCTGCAAATCTTTTTCCGTTCGTTGACCCTGTTGCAGCTTTGCGTTGATCCTGATGATCACGGCGTTGAGATCGCTGGTCACGTCATTGGTCCCGGAGGCAAAGCCGCTTTGACCGGACAACGTCATCGTTGCAACCACTAATGCGAACAAAATTTTATTCTTCATGCCTAAGGTGAATCAAAACTGCGCGCCAAACTATAACTATCACTGAAAAGACTTTGTCGCAAACCGCAACTTTGCTTCCTGCGGCAAAACCGGAGGCTGGTCAATCCTTCCTTCGTGATTTTTTATTGCTGGACGCCAGCCGGATCGCGCGCTGCGCCCACGCGATGAGTTCCGGCGCATTCTCCAGCACGTCCGGCGGCACCTCGTGATACGCCATCATCATCGTTTTGCCCTTCATTTCGTAGGTGAACGGCCCCATGCCACGCGACGTATAATCGGTCTGCGACGTCGCATCCGTTTTGAAGAACAAGCGTCCCTCATCCAGAATCCCGAAGAATCGCTCGCCGGAATAGAGTCCGTGCGCGCCGAACATCGCCTTCGCCCGCAACTCGGGCAGGGCGCTTAACTGGTCGAGCACAAATTCTTTGAAGGAGTCTTCAGGCATGGCGAAGGGATTCCATCAGTTCGTTTCGTTGTCAACGTCCAACATTTTGGCCAAATAGAAACAGCCGGAAGCCAGGAGGACGGAAGCGGTGGCGATGAGGATGGCCTGTGTGCCGGGTTCTTTCAGGTCATTCGCCAAATCCTCGATGAGTCTGCCCTGCTTGCCGTAAAGGATTTCCATCTGCCGCGTCCTGGCCCGGTCGAAGCCCACCAAGGACAGATCCTCCGACACATCCGGCGGGCGCGTCCAATAAACCACGCCCGCGCCGCCGAGTCCCAGCAACAACACAACGATCCCAGTGATCCGGAGCAGACGCGCGCGTCGCTGGAAGGTTGAAAATGGATCGGGTGCTTTGTCGGTCACGGAGAAGTGTTCTTCGTCGGGCGTGAATTCGTGATGTTACTCGTTATGCGGGATTTTGATCGTGCTGCCGCCGATGAATTCGCGGATCACCGCGTCGCCCGGAATGAATCCATGGTCCGCGGCCTGTGTTTCTGTGAAGCCTTCGACCGATTCGAGCAGCGCCTTCACCCGGTCGTAGCGGATGCGGGCATCCAGAAAACCCGCGTAAGGCGCAAATTCCTCCGGCTTGGGCAGCCGTCCTGTTTCGCCGACGAAGAATGGCTTGAGCGCCGGCAGATCGAAGGGCATCCCGCCGTTCACGATGTGATCGCCCAGTCCCATCAACGGAATGATGCTGAACAGTTCGCCGTAGCGGACGTAATGCCAGTGCAGAATGGTCGCGAGCGGCCGGTGGTTCCGGTGTTTCGCGTCGCGCAACATCCGCCGGATGAGCCGCGCGTCCGTGAATTGCGTCAGGCGCTTCGTGCTGCCGTCGCCTTCGTGGATCACGTTCATCGCTTCGATGTAGAGGCGGAATTGCATCGAGGCGTCAATGCCTTCGGAGATCGGCGGATAAAACCCGTGCAGACAGTCGAGCAGCAAGATTTGTCCCGGCTCCAGCGTCACGCGCTTCGTTCCGATGCGGCAGCCTTCCTTGAAACTGTAAACCGGCTTTTCGACCGGCTTGCCGTCCAGCAGCGTGCGGAGATGCTCATTCAACAACTGGATGTCCAGCGCCTCGGGCGCTTCGTAATTCCGGTCGTTGAGCCAGTCCGTCGGATGCTCGATGGCCGACCAGAAATAATCGTCCAGGTTCAGCATCAAAAATTGCAGGCCGTGTTTCTCCAGCCGTTGCGTGAGCTTCACCGTCGTCGTCGTCTTGCCCGAGGAACTCGGTCCCCCCACCCAGATCATCCGCAGCTTGTCGCCGGAGTTGAGCCGCGCCACGACTTTTTTTGCCGCCTCGTCCAGCGACGCCTCATAGACGGCCAAGGATGCGTCCACGACCTCCTTGATTTTTCCGCTGCGGACTTTTTCATTGAGCCCGGCGATGGAGTCAACGCCGTGCCGGCGATTCCATTCGAGAATCTGCGTCATCCGTTCGCGTGGAAAACCGTTGTTCCCGAATTGTGCCGGGGTGATGGCGCCTTCGCGCAACCAGTGCCGCCCCCAGCGGTAGCATTCGTAGGCATCGGCGGTCTTTTGAAAACCGTGACTCCGCAATGCGTGCAGCACCATGCCCTGGATCGTCTCGATGGTCGGGGGAAAATTGGAGATCAGATGATGCGGATCGGAATTGAGGCAGACGATCGCCGTGTCCGCGAGAAAGGTCGCGATGCCCTCGTCGGAACCATGCGCGCTGAAGATCTTGTCATTCACGCCCGGCAGGAAATCCTGTTGAAAGCCGCCGATGGATTCCGCCGCACGCAGCATCGCTTTCCAGATCCGGCCCGGGTCGAACCGCACGAGCGCCCGATTGCGTTTCTGCACTTTGACGATGCGGTTTTCGACTGGCATGAGTCCGACTATAACGAAGCCGGGAAAACACTCAATCCCGATCCGGCCCGGCCCGTTCGCTGTCGATCGTCGCGCGGCTATTTGTCTCCCTTGAGGGCGTCCAGATTTTTTCGTGCCTGCTCGACCAAGTCATACAGCTGCGTCATTTGCACGGAGGACAGCATGATTCTGGGGGCGTCGCCATATTGCAGTGAATGCTGGATGGCACCGTCTCGCCGAATGCTGTTGGAAATGATCCGCAAGCCGGCTTTGGTGGTGTAGCTGGCTTCAAAGCCGGGCAGGGCGGTGACATCATATTTGATCTTGATCAGGTAATCCATGGCGCCCAGCAGAGAATCAATCTCGTCATAGTCCACGTAGATTCTGTCCCGCGGGAGAGAATTCACCTCAATTTGAATGGCCAGGCCGTAGCTTTTCACACCGGAACTCACATCCGTGGATTCTTTGCTGCGCACGGAAATTACATCGGTTCCGACGGAGATCGAGCCGACCGAACCAAAACCCTTGATGATGATGACGCCGGTCTGCGCTTCCAAAACACCGAGGTCGGTTCTCAGTGAGTTGGTGTCCTGGGAGAGGGAAGTCAGGGTAAACGCGCAGATCGCCGCAACAAGAGCGAGTGATTTATTCATAGATGGCCTCGGGTTTGGAAACAGACCGGTTCATTATCATCGGTTAAAACTCCGTCAGGCCGGGAAAGTTGCGCGGCTGGCGTGATTTCATCGCCTGCCGTTGGCATCCAGTTCGGCCTGCAATTTTTCCGCCTCCCGGAGCAGCCGGAGGAATTTTTTGCCAAAGACGGACAAACGATATTCAACTCGTGGAGGGATCTCTGGAAAAACGACCCGCTCAACGATTCCAGCACGTAAAAATCGCTTCAGCCGGTCACTCAGGACCTTCGCACTGATGCCGGTGATGTAGCGTTCCAAAGCGCCCGGACGATTGACTCCGCGGCCCACCGCACGCAGCACGCTGATGGTCCAGCTGCAGCCAAGCACCTCCTCCAGCAGCATGTCCACGCGCCGGGAGTTCAATTTGGGCATGATGGCCAGAAATTTTTTGTCGCTTGCAGTCATAAATTAACACCGATTTGTGGGTATCCCCGAAAATTGTGCCCGCTGTTCAGTTTTAAAAAATTGAGGCAGTGTCATGGGTGTCGCCACCAATAAAACCGGCGGCAGAATAAAACACAATTTAAACAAAAACGAATATGAAAATGGCCATCATCATCCTGTCCGATCCCAAAGCCGGGGAAGAAGCGCTCGGTCGCACCTTCAACGCCCTTGCCACCGCGCATGAAGCCTTGCAGGCCGGCGACGAAGTGGAAGTCGTCTTCAACGGCGCCGGCACGCGCTGGCCCGGGGAACTCACCAAGAGCTCGCATCCGGCCAACGGTCTCTACAACGCAGTGCGTGAAACGGTCAAAGGCGCATCGTCCGCCTGCGCGGCGGTGTTCGGCACGACGAAAAGCGTCGAGGCGTGCGGTCTGCCATTGATCAAAGACAAGGCACTTCCCGGAACGCCCGGCCTTTCGAACATCCGGCGCTATGTCGCCGAAGGCTGGCAGACGCTGGTGTTTTGAGTTAGTGAATGAGGTGAGTTCGTTCGGTGGGGCGAAGTTGTTGAGGAGCCGAGCCTGAAGTTTGAAGCGCCGCCAACACGGCTTGTCAGAATGCTCGCCCCACCGGAACGGTAAATAAATTAACAACGATCTTTATGGCTGAAAAATTTCTCGAACTGCTGACGACGCCGTCCGTCGCCCAGGCGCAGGAGCATTATTTTGGTCACGCCCAAATGATGCCCGGAGGCGCGCGACGCGACGCGCTCACGGACGACGAAAGCATGTTCATCCGGTCGCGGGACAGTTTTTACCTGGCGACCGTGAGCGAGTCCGGTTGGCCGTATATGCAACATCGGGGCGGCAAGCCGGGATTCCTGCACGTCATCAATCCCACAACGCTGGCGTTTGCGGATTATAAAGGGAATCGCCAGATGCTCTCCACGGGCAATGTCGCGGTGAACGACCGCGTGTGCCTGTTCCTGATGGATTATCCGCAGCGCACGCGGTTGAAAATACTCGGACACGCGCGCGTCGAGGACGCGCGGCAGCATCCCGAATTCGTCGCGAAGTTCGCCGCGCCGGACCAGCAGCGCATCGTTGAACGGATTTTCTTCATTGACGTGGTTTCGTTTGACTGGAATTGTCCCCAATATATCACGCCACGCTATACCGTCGGCGAAGTGGAAGCAGCGGTGGCGCCATTGCGGCGACGCATCGCCGAATTGGAAGCTGAATTAAAAGCCAAACATTGATATGAACCCGCGTCCACCCTTGCCGCCGTTCACCGAAGAATCCGCGCGCCAGAAAGTCCAGGCCGCCGAAGACGCCTGGAACAGCCGCGACCCCGAGCGCGTCGCGCTCGCCTACACCGAGGACACGCACTGGCGCAACCGTGCCGAATTCGTGAACGGCCGCGCACAGGTCGTCGAGTTTCTCCGGCGGAAGTGGAGCCGCGAACTGGATTATCGTTTGAAGAAGGAACTTTGGACGTTCGCTGGCAACCGCATCGCGGTGCGCTTTGAGTATGAGTTTCATGACGACTCCGGCCAGTGGTATCGCGCCTATGGCAATGAGAACTGGGAGTTCGACGACCTTGGCTACATGAAGTTCCGCTACGCCAGCATCAATGATCTTCCCATCGCTGAAGCCGACCGCAAGTTTCGTTGGGAACGGAAAGCATGATTTGACTGGACCCAGTGGGTGAGAGACAGGTTTTGCTTGCGGAAAACCTGAAAACGTTCCTGTCGCAAAATGTCCTTCCGCCACGCGCTCCAACCGGCCTATCACTTGAGGCTCGACGACTGGTCGGGTTGAAGTCCATCGTCCGGAGGGTTGCAGCCTGTCCGGCTTTGCTGATATGTAAGCGACAAGAAATTTGCAATCCGTCTCGAGGTGCATCAAACTTGGTCCGATATTAATTTTGAGTCTCTGGTGATCGAGCCAGCGCGGTCACCAGGCAAAGCGGTTGCTTGATATTAAAAGCCAGGGCGCAAAATGAGTTTCTATGGCTGCATCTAAAAACAATGCCGTTCCCAAAGACCCGCTCTGGTATAAAACGGCCGTCATCTACCAGGCGCACGTGCGTTCGTTCTGCGACAGCGATGCGAACGGGATTGGTGACTTTCGCGGGCTGACCTCGAAGCTGGATTATTTGCAGGACCTCGGGGTGACGGCAATCTGGCTTCTGCCGTTTTATCCGTCGCCGTTGCGCGATGAGGGATATGACATCGCGGATTACACCAAGGTCAACCCCATTTACGGAGATCTGTCCGACTTCGAGAATTTTCTGCGCGAAGCCCACCGGCGCGGATTGCGCGTCATTACCGAACTGGTCATCAACCACACCTCCGACCAGCACGAATGGTTTCAGAGATCCCGTCGCGCGAAGCCCGGCAGCAAGTGGCGCGACTATTACGTCTGGAGCGACACGCAGGAGAAATACAAGGAAGCGCGCATCATCTTCAAGGATTTCGAACCGTCCAATTGGACCTGGGACCCGGTCGCCCAAGCCTTTTTCTGGCACCGCTTTTATGCGCACCAGCCGGATTTGAACTTCGACAACCCGGAGGTTCACCAGGAAATCATCAAGGTGTTCGACTTCTGGCTGGATCTGGGCGTGGACGGCATGCGCCTGGACGCGATCACGTATTTATACGAACGCGAAGGCACCAATTGTGAGAATCTGCCGGAGACGCACGAGTTCCTGAAAAAGCTGCGGTCGCACATGGATGCCAAGTATGGCGACCGGATGCTGCTGGCGGAGGCGAATCATTGGCCCGAGGATGCAGTGGCCTACTTTGGTCAGGGACGCGGAGATGAATGCCACGCCGCGTTCCATTTTCCGCTCATGCCCCGGCTGTTCATGGCGGTGCGGATGGAGGATCGCACGCCCATTGTGGACATTCTCGGGCAGACACCCGCGATTCCCGAAACCAGCCAGTGGGCGATCTTTCTGCGCAATCACGACGAGCTGACGCTGGAGATGGTCACCGAGGAGGAGCGCGATTACATGTATCGCGTCTATGCGCAGGATTCGCGGTCGCGGATCAACCTCGGCATCCGCCGCCGGCTCGCGCCGCTGCTCGGCAACGACCGCAAGCGCATCGAACTGCTCAACGCGCTGCTGCTCTCCCTGCCCGGCACGCCGGTGCTGTATTACGGTGACGAAATCGGGCTGGGCGACAATGTGTTTCTTGGCGACCGCAACGGCGTCCGCACCCCGATGCAATGGAGCTCGGACAAAAACGCCGGTTTCTCCCGCGCGAATCCACAAAGTCTTTTCCTGCCGATCATCCTCGATCCTGAATATCACTACGAGGCGGTCAACGTGGAAAACCAGCAGCACAATCCGCACTCGCTGCTCTGGTGGACCAAGCGGATGCTGGCCTTGCGCAAACGCTGGCCGGTGTTTGGCCTGGGCGCCATCGAATTTCTCCAACCGGACAATCGCAAGATTCTCGCCTTCGTGCGCAAGCGAGGAAACGAATGCGTGCTGGTGGTCTGCAACCTTTCCCGCTTTGTGCAGGCGGTGGAGTTGAATCTCGCGGCGTTCCAGCAATTGGTGCCGGTGGAAATGTTCAGCCGGAATGCGTTCCCGCCCATTTTGGACAAACCCTATCTGCTGACGCTGGGACCGCACGCCTATTACTGGTTTTCCCTGGAACAGCGGTCTTCCGAGGCCGCCAGCCCCACCGCGCCGGTGACAACACCGGAAATTCCACTGTTCGAAGCAGAGGAGCATTGGGAGGAACTGCTGGAGGAATCGGGACTCCGCCAGTTGGAAAGCCAGCTCCAAAGTTACATCCCGCCGCGCCGCTGGTTTGGCGGCAAGGCCCGCATCATCAAGACCGCGCGCATCAACGAGGTCCTCACCGTTCCGGACCCCGGCCATAAATCCTATTTGTTGTTCGTGGATCTGGACTATGTGCAGGGCGATATCGAGCGGTATCTGTTGCCACTCGCCTTTGCCACCGGCGACGAGGCGGTCCAAATCCAGCGGGACCACCCGCACCTCATCATTGCGCGGCTGCGGCTGCGCAAAACCGGCGTGGAAGGTTGCGTTTATGACGCCGTTGGCAGCCGCGCATTCGCCCGAATGCTGCTGGACACCATGATCCATCGACGCGTCTTGAAAGGTTTGAACGGGGAGGTCAAAGGATTTTCCCTGGGCGCTTTTCACCGGCTGCATGCCGCCGACGCCCCGACGCCCGAACCGGTGCCCGCGCGCGCCGAAAAAAGCAACTCCGCCATTCTGTTTGGCGACAAGTTCATCTTGAAGATGTTCCGGCGGCTGGAAGCGGGAACCAACCCGGATTTGGAAATCAACCGGTTCCTGGCAAAACATGATTTCCCCCATGTGCCGCCGCTGGCTGGCGGATTGGAGTATCGCACCACTGACGGCAAAGAAACCAGCCTGGCGATTTTGAGCGGATTCGCGGCGAACTGCAAGGACGCCTGGGAATTCACGCTCGACACCCTGGGCCGCTATTATGAACGCGTCGGTTCACTGCCCGAAGAACTGCGCACGGCGCCCAAAATCGAAGGCCAGCCGCTGAACGCCGTCGAGGCGGAACTGCCGGTCATGGTCGCGGGACGCCTCGGCACTTACGTGGAGGCGGCGCGGCTGCTGGGCGAGCGCACGGCCGCGATGCACCTCTGTCTCGCGAGCGACAAGGACGACCAGGATTTTGCCCCGGAGCCGTTCAATCCCTTCTATCAACGGTCGCTGTTTCAATCCATGCGCAACCTGGCGGTGGAGAGCCTTGGCCTGTTGCGGCGTGGTTTGAAGACGGTGCCCGGGGAGGTTCGGGCGGACGCGGAAAAGGTCGCCGCGTTGCAGCCGGAGATTTTGAAACGACTGCGGACGGTGACCGACATTCGCATCACGGGCATGCGGCTGCGGATTCACGGCGATTATCATCTTGGTCAGGTGCTGCATACCGGGAAGGATTTTCTGATCATTGATTTTGAAGGCGAGCCGTCGCGTTCCTTGAGCGAGCGGCGCATCAAGCGCACGCCCATTAGCGACGTGACGGGCATGTTGCGCTCCTTCGACTATGCCGCCCATGCCGCGTTATTGGCGCAGCTCGAACACGGTTTGATCACGGCGGAAACGATGAGCCGGCTCGAGCCCTGGGCGCGATTCTGGACCCATTGGACCAGCGTGGTTTTCCTTCAGGCCTACCTCGGCCGCGCACGTCAGGGTGAGTTTCTGCCGAAAACCAACCCGGAATTGAAAATCCTGCTGGATGCCTGCCTGCTGAACAAGGCCCTGAACGAACTGGGCTACGAAGTGAATAACCGCCCCAGCTGGCTGAGGATTCCACTTCACGGCATCCTGCGTTTGATGGAGGGGCATCAGTAATCCCCGGTCTTCGGGCCATCCTATCCAATCAAAATTATGAGAAAAAAAATCATCACAACCCCGTCGTCCTCTACAACTCCGGTGGCAGACGGACTCGACGTGGGTGCCATTGCCACGGTCTTGGTGACCTCTGAACTCACCGGTCATCCGGTGGAGAACGCCTTCGACGGCCAGCGCGGCCCGGGCAGCACCCGCTGGGTTTCCGAAACCGGCGGTGAGCAGACGCTCAATCTTGCATTCGATGCACCGCAAACCATCCGCACGGTGGACTTGGAGATTGAGGAGACCGAAGAGAGCCGCACCCAGGAACTGCAACTGGCCATTTCCCTGGACGGCGAAAAAACGTATCGCGAACTCCTGCGCCAAGAGTTTCATTTTTCGCCGGGAGGATCCACCTTTGAACGCGAAGAGTGGACGATCAATGCCGAGGGCGTCACTCATCTCCGGCTCCAGATCAAACCGGACAAAGGCGGTCGCCCCTGCCGGGCCAGCGTCACATCCCTCGTTTTGCGGTGACCCAAGCGTGATGATTCCATCATCGCTTCTGCGTTTCCAATCGCCTTCGGCTAAAACGAAACTTACTTTTCTGCCAGGGCCTTCTCAACGGCGGCAGCCAGGTCGGCTCCGCGCAACCTTTTTCCGATGATGACACCCTGACGATTCAATAGATAGGTCATGGGGATGCTGTCCACGCCGTATTTTGTTGAGAGCTGATTGTTCCAGCCTTTGCCGTCGAATATTGCGGCCAGTCCATTCTCATCTGGCGCGTGAACGTGGTGAGAGCGTTCCGGTCTTCGTCCAGGCTGATCCCGATGACATCGAAACCCTGCCCGTGAATCAGTTTTTGGAGACTGCCACAATGAGCGGCAAAGGTCATCGTTTTTGACCGGTTGAAAACCACTTTGCCCAACCCGGAAGTTTTGTCGAGCGCGAAGCGATGCGTTTGACATCGAGGTTCGTGAGCGAGTGTTGGAGCTGCCAATACAGCACCGGATCCAGATGCCGCGCCGCCGTTTCCCGAAAATCCTGCCAGCCGTCGTAGGAAAGGCTCATCGTCAATTTCGCCTTGGTGGTGGTCAGAAAAATGACTTGGTTATCGTCCGGTTTGATCTGGTAACTGCCAATCTCCGGCCAGCTCATCCGGGTCTCGCGGCCAAAGAGGTTGGATTTGATGAGGCCGTCTTCGGTGACCACCGTGAACTCGCGGAACGCTTGCACCGGTGCGAGGATTGCCAGCGCCACGATCCCCAGACAGAGGGTTCTTAGAAACACGGCCATCTCGAAAGATTTTTCCGCCGTGGCGTTCGGGACGATATACAGCACGACGGCGATGGAAAGCAGGAAGGCCGAAAAGCCGGAGGCCACCGCCCGGCTGACCGCCGTGTAGCACATCCGGGTGCCGCGATGATAGTGGTCAATGATCCCGTGCGGCTTCGCCCGCTGGCGATACCAGCGGTTGAGTTGTTTCACCACTGCTTGTGCCGCGCCGGGATCAATCATGACTTTTGGAAGCTGACTGTCAGGTGGAACCCGGCTTCCGGTATTTCTTGAGAAAGCCTTTCGGTATTTTAATGCCGCCCTGTTTCATGGTTTTGACTGCGCAATCCGGACAAAGCCCGTGGGTGAACGAAGCGTCCGAATGCTGGGAGATGTAGGTTTCGATCCGGTTCCAACTGCCGCGGACATCGCGAATTTTTTTGCAGCTCGCGCAGATGGGGAGCAGCCCGCGCAGCGTTTTCACCTGGGCGAGAGCTTGCCGGAGTTCCATGATCAGTTTCTCCCGCTGCTGTTCCGACGCCTTGCGCTCGGTGATGTCGTTTGAAACCGCGAGAATTCCCCGCGAATCGTCCGGCAACGTGACCGCCGTTTCATGCAGTTCATAATAGCGCAGGCTGCCGTCCTTCTGCACGTTCGTCACCTCGTGATGCAGTTGCTCGCCCGCCAGCAGCCGCTTGAGGTTTTTCCGGATGACCGCACGCGATTCCCTGGCGAACCGGCTGATGTGCGTGCCGAGGATCTCGTTGCGGGTGTAGCCGATGTTCCGGCAAAACGACGGGTTCACATCGCGCACCACGCCGGAGGCATCAAGCAAAATCACACTGCCCGGCATCATTTCAAACAGGGCCCGGCACTGCGCCTCATAAGCCCGCATCAGTTTTCGTTGAAGACGAAGTTCCTGGGCGGAGTTCGCGGCTGGCGACCTAGTCTTCATCGGTAGGAAATATCCTTTCTGCGCTTACCTTCACGATCTGCCTTTCAATGCAATCGTCTTGTCGGACATCAAGTTGGCTTGCGCACGGCTTTTATCAAGCGGAAACCGCAACATAGAAGAGAAATTCATGAAACGATCGGCAGCCATCGGCAGGTAAGACCCAAGGATTGAACCCCGGGGCCAAAGCCAACGGCGTTGACGCTCACGCCAGCTTGGCGGCTCCGACAGGCGAAGGGCCAATGCGCAGGTTCCCGACGATGACCGCACCTTCTTCCATCACGAGCCTGACTGCCGCCACGTTGCCGAAGCAGCGCCCCGTGGACTTCAGGGTGACCGTGCCCGTGGCTTGCAGATTGGCCGCCAGTTCGCCGGCGATCTCGGCCGATCCAACCGCGAGCGCGTTCGTCCAGCGGAAATGATTGTCGGGCGGAATGATCAGCAGCGCCGTGGTCACGCTGCCTTTGATCTCGGCGCCGGAATGGATCGTCAACGAGTGTTCCGCCCTGAGTTTGCCATGCAGTTTCCCCTTGATGACCACGTCGCCGGCGACGATGTCGGTATTGAAGACGTTGCCTTTCGCCTCGATCACAAACCGGCCCTTGGTCTTGAAATTCTTGGCCATGGCGGTGGTGATGCGGTAATCGTGCAGGTCGAGATAACGGCTGCACCATTTGCACATGGTGGACTCAGCGCTGACCGGCACCTCCAGCTCGGCGTTGCATTCAAAACAGGTGATGCGCCGCTGCTTGGGACCGCGCTCCGGCGCCCGGCGCTCGGGCCGCAGCACTTCCTGAACGCGGAAATGTTCCCCACACTTCTTGCAGCGGGTGGAAAAGGCCGAATTCGGTTCGGGCTGCTGGTGGCCGCAATGCGGGCAAACCACCAAGACTTGGTCTTGTTTTTTGACCGGCATTCAAAGGGGGCCGCAAGGGCCGGGGCTCAACGCCCGGGCGATTTGCCGGCCGGTTCGGGAGTTTTGGGCGGTTCCGGCAGTTTCGGCGGCGAGGTGGGGGCGACCTTGTTGGGATTGACCTCCGTCTTGCCGACGTAGGTCACCCCCTCCTCAATGACCAGTTTGGTGGCCCTGATGTCCCCGAACAGTTCGGCCTTGGCCTTGATCTCGATCTTCTCCTTGGCGTTGACATTGCCGGTGATCTTGCCGCGCACCACCACGGACTGCGCATTGATGTTCCCGCTGACCACGGCCGTGTCGCCGAGCGTCAGCACGCCGTCCGTCTGGATTTCGCCGTCCAGCTTGCCTTCAAAAGTCAGTTCACCGGAAAACTTGAGGTTGCCCTTGATTTCGACGTCGGAGCCGAGGACGTTTCTCCCCGGGTTGGTGGTGCTCATATTTGGATCCATTTTGTTTGTGGTTTTTAGCTGCCGCCTGCAGCGGCGTAGATCTCAATGCAACTGGCTTGCCAACCCAGTCGCCGTGAAGATGTTTTCCAAAAAAAATTATCAAACGATCCCGGCCTTTGGCCGCGGAAAATTCCGCCAACGCAAATCGCCTTTGTTTTCAGGGTTAATCTCATACAGCACCGTTCAAAATGGAAGGGGCAAAGTTCTCGCGTCGTTCGCCAGGCGGTTGCGCGCGAGGTCTTCCGTGAATTTCAGCAGAGTAAACTGGAAAATTTGTTGCCTCAACTGGCAAGTGACTTGTCAGTGATGGCTGCGGTGATTCGGATTCTAGCCTTTTGGTTGTACAGTCGAGCCACAGGCTCAACGCTACATCTAAACCCGAACAATCACGTGAATCTCGCCTTGGGATGGCCAATCTTCCGGTCGCTTCTGTCTGGCGACGCGCTGGGTTTGGGACAAACCGCGCTCCGTTATTGCCGTCGGTAAAATTTCTGTTTCCATTTCCGCGATGGCTGGAAATCCCAAACCGCGCCACTCCGGTCCGCCGCACAACCCCGGCGTGCGTGAACTTGTATCGGGCAAACGCAAAGGCTCATCACCGCCCAAACGCGCAGACGCCAAGCTTGGTTTTCAAGGCTGGCACGAACGCGGTTATTTGCCGCATCGCGACGAACCCGGACTCACGCAGTTCGTGACCTTTCATCTGGCCGACTCGTTCCCGGTGGCGCTGCGTTCCGAGTGGGAATCCATGCTTCTGGTTGAAGATGATCGCGAACGCCGCCTGCAGTTTGAGCAATATTTGGATCGCGGCCTGGGCGAATGCCATTTACGACGGCCGGACATTGCGAAGCTGGTTGAAGACGCCTTCCAATTTCACCACACACAATGGTATGACCTGCTCGCTTGGGTTGTCATGCCGAACCACATTCATTTGCTCGTCAAAGTTGGCGACACATCGCTATCCAAGATCGTCAAGGAATTGAAACGTTACACCGCCCGTGAGGCGGATAAAATCCTCTGGCGGGCAGGTGCGTTCTGGGCGGAAGACTATTTTGACACCTATATGCGCGACGTGGAGCATGAGCTGAAGACCCGGCATTACATCGAAAATAATCCGGTGAAAGCATTGCTCGTGCGCGAACCAAAGGAATGGCCGTGGAGCAGTGCGCGATTTCGCGACAAATACGGAAGGCTTCTTCTGTGACGGAGCGCGAGTTGTCCCAACTCGCAGCGCGTGGAAGAACGAGAGGCGGCTGGGATGATTTCAGTGCTGGTTTGTCTGGCGGCACGCTGCGGTTTGGGACAAACCGCGCTCCGTTCAAACGGCGCGCAACTCCGGTAATGCAATCAACGGGGCGAGGTCAAAGGCTTTGAAGGAGACGTAACGCATAACCGACATTACATCTTCTGCGTTTCCTTCGCCCAAGTATCTTTCAACGTGATCGTCCGGTTGAAAACCAGCTTGGCGGGCGTGGTGTCCTTATCCAGCGTGAAGAAGGCGAGGCGCTCGAATTGGTAGCGCAGTTCGGGCTTCGCGTCTTTCAGGCTCGGCTCGCATTTCGCCGTCAGCACTTCCAGCGAGTGCGGGTTGAGGACGGATTTGTAATCGCGTCCGTCCTTCTCCGGCTCGGCTTCGGTGAAGAGGCGGTCGTAGAGGCGCACTTCGGCGTCCACGGCATGCGCGGCGCTCACCCAATGAATCGTGCCCTTGATCTTGCGTGCCGCAGTCGCGCCACCACTCTTGCTGTCCAGGTCGGCGGTGCAGCGCAGTTCGGTGATGTTGCCGGCGGCGTCCTTCACCACTTCGTCGCACTTGATGATGTAGGCGTATTTGAGCCGCACTTCGCCGCCGGGTTTGAGCCGGAAAAATTTCGGCGGCGGCACCTCGGCAAAATCCTCGCGCTCGATGAAGATTTCACGGCTGAAGGGGATCAGGCGTTTGCCCGCGCTTTCGTCGAGCGGATGGTTGACGGCTTCGAGTTCCTCGGTCTTGCCCTCGGGAAAATTCGCGATGATGACCTTGATCGGATGCAGCACGGCGAGGCGGCGGAGCGCGCGCTTGTTCAGGTCGTCGCGGATGGCATGTTCATACACGGCCACGTCGGTGAGGCTGATGTATTTGGTGACGCCGATATGGTAGGCGAAGGCGCGCACGGCTTCCGCCGTCACGCCGCGCCGCCGGATGCCGCTGATGGTGGGCAGCCGCGGATCGTCCCAGCCAGTGACAATCTTGTCCTGCACCAGCGCGATGAGCTTGCGCTTGGAAACGATGGTGTGGCTGGGGATCAGCTTCGCAAATTCGTATTGCTTGGGCAGCGCGCGCGGCAGACCGAGCGATTCGAGGATCCAATCGTAAAGCGGGCGATGCACTTCAAACTCCAGCGTGCAGATGCTGTGCGTGATGCCCTCGATGTAATCGCTCAGGCAGTGCGCGAAGTCATACATCGGGTAGATGCACCATTTGTCGCCGGTGTGATGATGCCCGGCGTGCTTGATGCGGTAGAGGATCGGGTCGCGCAACCAGATGTTCGAGGACGCCATGTCAATCTTCGCGCGCAAGGTGCAGGTGCCATCGGGGAACTCGCCCGCCTTCATGCGTTGGAATAGATCCAAATTTTCTTCAATGGAGCGATCACGGAACGGAGAATTTTTCCCAGGCCGGTCGGGTGCACCGCGATAGATTTCCATGTCCGCCGCGGAAAGGTCGCAGACGAAGGCTTTGCCTTTTTCGATCAATTGCTCGGCGTAATCGTAGATCTGGTCGAAGTAATCGGAGGCGTAAAAAGGCTCGACCGGAGTTGAGAGTTGAGAGCCAGTAGTTGAGAGGACGGGTGCCAGATAGAAATCCCGGTTGCCGTTTTCGGCGATGGTTTCGGGTGTCGCGCCTTTCTCCTTCAAGCCAAGCTTGTCATCGGCCCAGCCGGCGATGAGCCAGTTCACATCGGTCTGGATGGACTCGACGTATTCGATCTCCTCCTTCGTGGGATTCGTATCGTCCATCCGCAGATTGCAGACGCCGCCAAACTCGCGCGCGATGCCGAAGTTCAGGCAGATGCTTTTGGCGTGGCCGATGTGGAGATAGCCGTTCGGTTCCGGCGGAAAGCGGGTGTGGATCTTCGGATATTTCCCCTCGGCCACGTGGGCGGCGACGATGTCGCGGATGAAATCGGATGGCGTGGGCGGCGTAGTGTCTTTGATGATTGGCTCGGTCACCCCGCTATTTTGCCGATTGCCCGTCCTTCAGCAATACAGAAGAGTGCCCAGGAAGCCGGAGGCGCAGCAGAGTCAGGACCAGCAGGCCCACGCCAAATAATGCCTCCACGGCCGGCTCGGGAATCGGAACCAGCGTGTAGCCGAGAACATCGAAGGCGCGCAGATCCGCCCCGGAAATATTCAAGGTTTCGCCATAGGCAGCGGTCGGATCCATGATGCCGATGCCGAGATTGTCTTTCCAATGGCTCGCCTGCCGGCCATCGCCGTAATTGATTCCGTCGGCAAACAGCGCGATGGACGTCAGGCCGCCGTCCGCGGAAAAGAATTTTTCGCGCGGATCGGCGGTGTAATCCGTGACTCCGGCGCCCTGGGCGAGACTCAACGCCGAATAGCGGAACAGATCAATGAGATTGGAGCTGAAGGTGTCGCCCGGGTAAGCGCCATTCAATCCGTCAATGTCATCCACGCCGCTGATGAAGCCCAGCGCGTGGCCGATTTCGTGGGCCGCCGCGCCGACGAAATCAATCTTGCCGGGCGCGACATTGCCATGATTGAAATCAAAACTGAAATCGGAACTGAAGATGATGGTCGCATCCAGCGAAATGTCGGGTGCCAGCAGGCCGAGTGCTTTGGCGTTGGCGGTCGTCAGGCCCACGCGGTCCATGGTGTCCACATAAGGCGTAGAACTGCTGGCGCCATTGGGATTATCGCTGGTGTGATTGATCAGGCGGTTGTAACTGGAGCCGGCGGGCAGGGCGGCGCAGGACGAATAATCGTCGGCCGACGTGCGATGGGCGGCGAGCGCCTGCGCCACCTGGCTGTAGGTGGTTTCGACAAAGCCGCTGCCGGTCTCGCCGATGATGTTCGCGCCGAGCGGCGTGAAACCGATCTCGATGTTCACCGTGATGTTGTCCGCCAGTCGGGAGGACCAAAGACCGGCGGCGGCATTGAAGCCGTCAATCGCGTATTGCGGCGTGCCCGCGTCCGGGATCAGATTAAAGGTGACCGCGCGGACCGATCCGGCAGCCAGCACCGCCGCCGTGCCGAGGGCGAAGGAAAGTCTTTGGCAAATCATAGGCAGGCTTTTCGAGGGTTAACTCAAATGAGTGAATGGCGCGGTTTCTATTTTGCACGAGCTTGGAAGCATTCGGGGGAGCATAGCGTTGGATGCCAGCAATGTCCAACGACCAGCCGAAAAATGACAACTCAAAACGAAATTAGTAACCGCGTCACATCCCGGTTCACGGATGGCGGTCGTTTGTCCGGGCAAATCAACCGACCAACCAAGGCGCGCCGGCCACCGCGACTGATTGGGTGGCGTTTTGTCGCCCAGGGCTTGCTCAACGGCGGTGACGAGCGCCTCCCGGTCCAGCGGTTTGTGGAAGCACACGTTGATCCCGGCGGCAGCGACACGTAGCCGGTAGGTTTCCGGTTCAGATCCGGAAATGATCATGATGGGGATTTTTTTCAACCTCCGTTGTCCGCCACACCCAGTCGATGAAGAAAAAACCGTCCTGAAACGGCCCGCCGATGTTCATCGCATCCGGCGGAAATGCAAGATCCAACAAAATCAGGTTGGCTGTTCCTCGCGGATGGTGCTGATGGCCTCCAGAATTTCGCCCGCAATCAAAACTTTATAATCCTTGTCGCGCAGGGCGAAATAAACCGCACGCCGGATGGTCGGATTGTCACCAATCACCAGGACTTTGCCACGCGCGGGAGCCGCTGGTTGAGTTGTCATGGCGCCATTATCATGATTTCACGCCGGCAAATCCAGCCTCGGCTTTTTACAAATTAAAAGCACAAAATCGTCAGCTTCTTGGGCCCGTGCGCGCCGAGAACGAGGATGCGTTCGATGTCGCCGGTGCGGCTGGGTCCGGTGATGAAGGAGATCATGCTGGGATAATTGTCCGCGTATTTTTGCTTCAGCATTTCAAACGCGGCGGGCAGGTCGGCGACCAGTTGTTCGCGCCGCGCCAGCACCACGTGATGCGGCGGCAGCACCGACAACGCGCGTCCGCCCGCGCTGCGGCTGGTCACCAGCACGCTGCCGGTCTGGGCGACCAGCGCGTCGCATTCGCTGATGCCCGCCGAGCAGGCCTCGAGCGCGTGGATGTCATAAACCTTGTCCGTATGCAACATCGGCACTTTCAGGGGCTGGCAGATCGCGTTCGTCAGTTCACCGGAATGACCGGCCACCCGTTCCCAACGTTCCGCCTTGCACAGGCGCACCAGTGCCTGGCGCATTTCTTCAGCCGAATTGAGCAGCTGAAAATCCGCCTTCAGTTCGGCGGCGTTTTTGCCGAACAATGCGAACTGTTCTGCAACCCCGTCGCCCACCTTCGGCAGCCACTGGCGCGCACCGGCGGCGGAGGAGTGCGCGGAGGCGGGCAGGGGAGCCATGCCGTGCGCGCCGGGAACATGCGCGGGGCGCTTCAACGCCTCGCGGATGCGGCTTAATATCTTTTCGCGTTCGTTCATCTTGCAGATGTAGGAGACGACGTCAGGAGACTCTGGCTAATTTCATTTTCACAATGAGCCTCCTCACGTCGGCTCCTACAAGTTTTTTTTTTGCGCTCGGTCATTTCCGGTTCCTCCACCAGTCCTTGAACGATTCCTTCGCCAGCGGCGGCAGATCGCGCGTCCGCGTCCAGGCCCGCGCGGGATCGAACACGGTGCCTTTCACCAGATTTTGCACGGGCTGTCCAAAGCGACCGAGCTTTTTGGCGACGGCCCACAACGCCGGGCGGTTCGCCAGGTAGCCAAACATTTTATAAGCGGCCTGCTCAAAAAATTCCGGCTTCTCCTTCGCGGCGTTGCGACGGTTGTGCAGCAGGTGATGATGCAGGTCAATCTTCACCGGGCACGCTTCGGTGCAGCCGCCGCAGAGCGACGACGCGCCGGAAAGATGTTTCCAATCCTGCAGGCCGCGCAGATGCGGTGTGATGACCGAGCCGATCGGGCCGCTGTAGGTCGTGCCATAGGTGTGGCCGCCGACATTGCGGAAAATCGGGCAGGCATTCAGGCACGCGCCGCAACGGATGCAATGCAACGCGTCGCGTTGCTCCGCGTCGGCAAGCAGTTCGGTGCGATGATTGTCGAGCAGGATGACATGAAATTCCTCCGGGCCGTCGTGCTCGCCGGGCTGGCGCGGGCCGCCATACATCGTGTTGTAACCCGTCAGCTGCTGGCCAGTGCCCGCCGTCGCAAGCATCGGCAGAAACAGCGCGAGATCTTCCAGCCGCGGCAGAATTTTCTCGATGCCGAGCAGCGACACCATCGTCTTGGGCAGCGCGGCGGTGAGGCGGGCGTTGCCCTCGTTTTCCGTGATGGAGATCATGCCGGTCTCGGCGATGGCAAAGTTCGCGCCGGTGAAGCCGATGTCCGCCGTGAGATATTTTGTCCGGAGCGCGCGGCGGGCGACCATGGTGAGTTCCTCGGGATCATCCGAGGGCGCATCGCCGAGTTCGCGCTGGAACAGTTCCTTGATCTCGCCGCGCGTCAGGTGCATTGAGGGAAACACGATGTGATACGGCGTCTCATGCCGGAGCTGCACGATGAATTCGCCAAGATCACTCTCCACCACTTCGAGGCCGGCATTGTTGAGCGCGTCGTTCAGGTGGATTTCCTCCGAAGTCATCGCCTTGGATTTGATGATGACCTGTGCGTTCTTCTCGCGAATGATTTTTAAAATGATTTCGCGCGCCTGCGCCCCGGTGCTGGCCCAATGAACCTTCGTCCCGCGCGCCTCGATTTTGGCGACGAACGATTCGAGATGCTGGTCCAGGTGATTGACGGCTTCCCACTTGGTTTCCGCCGCCGCCTGGCGCGCCGATTCCCAGCTTTGGAACGCCGCCTTCCGTTTATCGCGGACGATCTCGTAATTGGTCAGCGCCGTGCGGATGATCTTGCGATGGCGCAAATCCGCCGCCATCACGCGGGCCTGCTTGAGAAATTGGGAGGCGAACGTGCTCATGCCGGGAAAGGTGGAACCACGGATGGACACGGATGGACACGGATAAAAGGACTTAACGCAGAGGCGCAGAGGACGCGGAGAGACGCAGAGCTAAAAAGTCTTTGCGACTCTTTGCGTTCTCTGCGCCTCTGCGTTTTTCCCCATCCGTGGTTATCCGTGTCCATCTGTGGTTGAAATTATTTTTGGTTGAGCACTTCCGCGAGGTGGATGGTCTTCATCTTCTTGCCCTGGCGCGACAGCAATCCTTGCAGGTGCATCAGGCAGCTTGAATCATTGGAGACGATGTATTCCGCGCCGGTCTCGGCGGCAGACGCGCATTTCACATCGCCCATCGCCGTGGAGATCATCGGGAACTTCGCAGCGAAGGTGCCACCGAAGCCGCAGCAGGTCTCGGCTTCGGTCATTTCAATGAGCTGCAAGCCTTGGACGTGGCTCATCAATGTGCGCGGCGGCTGCTTCAAGCCGAGTTCGCGCAGGCCGTGGCAGCCATCATGGAACGTGACCTGGTGCGGGAATTTTGCGCCGAGATCCGTCACGCCGAGTTTGGTGACCAGGAAATCGGAAAATTCCCAGGTGCGCGCGGCGATTTGTTTGGCGAGTTCTTCCTGCGGCTTGCCGGCGAACAGTTCGGGATAAAACTTTTTGACCATCGCACCACAGGAACCGGAGCCGATGACGACAGCCTCGGCGTCCTTCAATTGCTCCAGAACTTTTGCCGCCACCGGGCGGGCTTCATCCCAATAGCCGGAGTTGAACGGCGGCTGGCCGCAGCAGGTGATTTCCGCCGGGCAGACGACCGTGTGGCCGAGACGTTCGAGGATCTGCACCATGCTGATGCCCGCACGCGGAAACAGCGCGTCCACGAAGCAGGGGATGAAAAGCGTGACCGTCATTCGATTGCGCTCCATTGTTTATGCGGCGAAGCGAAGTGTCATTAAAAAAATCTTAATTGCTGACGACGTTTTACATTGGCCGGCAGCGCCGCTTGCAAACCAAACGATTCCACGATAGCTTCACCGCATGACGACGACCGTTGATGCCATTTACGAGCACGGCAAACTTCTGCTGCCGCGCCCGTTGTCATTGCCGGAAAAATCCCTTGTGCGCGTCACCATCGAATCCAGCGACACAGAACGCGAATCGTGGATGAAACTTTCCGAGGAATCCCTGCTGAAAACCTGGGGCAACACGGACGACGACGTTTTCAATGAATTGCTCGCGAAATGACGTGGTGCTCCTGCCGATTCCCTTCACGGATCTGACCAGCCGCAAAGTTCGTCCCGCCATTGTCATCGGCCAATACGGTGCCGATCTTTTTCTCGTTCCCATTTCATCGGTGCTGTTCAACACGGATTTTCCTCTCACCGAATGGCGTGCGGCGGGACTGAATGTCCCCTGCGGGGCGAAAGCGCAACTGGCAACCGTTGAAGCCAGGCTCGTGGTGAAGATTGTCGGAAAATTATCTGCGGCTGACAACCAATCATTGAATCAGCGGTTGCGGGCTTGGTTGCAACTCTGATGCCCGTGCGCGGAAAGAATGTTGACTGGAAAACCGTTTCGCCTTGTTGCCGTCATAAAATGCGATTACTAACAGGGCAGCGTTCATGAATAAAAAAGCTTCTTTCGTCAAAGGCGTGTTGATCTTCGGATTCATTCTGGGATTGCAACTGGACATTCTTGCTGCCAACTACGTTGTCAAGTCTTCAGCGGACGGCACCGACGATGTCCATACCTTGCGAGGTGCGATTGCCGCTGCCGCAAGCAATCGCGCCAAGAACGACACCATCATTCTTGTGCGCGATAGTTATCAAGTCACAGCTCAAGCGTTTTTAGGCGACGAACTGGCCGTTACCGGAGGGAATTTAACTATTGTCGGGAACGGGCATTCCCGCGTGACGATTAACGCGGCAGGCTTGACGCACATTTTCCATGTTTTTCCCGGCGCACAGCTAACGCTTAAGAATCTCACCCTGATGGGCAGCGGTGACTCCTACACCAATGGCTTTCCGAGTGGAGGGATTTTGAATGAAGGCATGCTGAAACTCATCAATTGCGACATTCAAGGAAACAGATCTACAAACGGAGCTGGCATCTATAATTCTGGTAGCCTGATCATGCACACTTCAGTCATTGCCAATAATTCTTGTTTTTCCAAAATTGGTGTCGACGGTAGTGGTGGCGGTATTTACAATGTCGGCATTCTGATGGCAGATAGTTGCGTCATCAGCAATAATCTTAGCGCTGTTAGCGCTGGCATGCCTTTCGTTTTTGGAGGAACTCCCATCAATACTGGCGGCAACGGCGGCGGCATTTATAATGTTGGGATAGTGGTTCTGAATAATTGTGACGTCGTGAATAATTCCGCTGGCAATGGGAGCGATGGCCCGAGCAACGATTACACGCCCGGTGGCCCCTTTTATTCTTTTGCCTATGACGGTGGCACAGGCGGAAGTGGCGGCGGTATTTACAATGCAGGCAGCTTGACATTGAAACGCAGCATCATTGGTGGCAATTCCTGCGGCAACGGCGGTTCAGGTTCTGACAGTCCTCCACCAATCATAACTATTGGTGGAGATGCGAATGGCGGGAATGGCGGTGCCGGGGGTTCTGGCGGCGGAATTTTTAACGCGGACGGCTCCAGTGTTACGTCATATAATTGTTTGTTTGCTTTGAATCAATTTGGAATTGGCGGCAGTGGCGGTGCTGGTTTTCCTGTTACTACCGGATATAACACGGCTGGAACTGATGGAAACGCGGGCGCAGATGGCCTTGGCTCCGATCTCTTTGGTGATTTTACTTCAATCGGCCATAATCTCGTGCGCGAAGGGGATGACAGCACTGGTTTTACGAACGGGGTCCGTCATGACGTTGTCGGCACTATTGCCGCGCCTGCCGACCCGCTGCTCTACAAATTCAAGAAGTAACCAGACCTTTTTAACAGGAGCAAACAGAGACAAAAGAGTTTTCTCCGTTGCCTCTGTTAGCTCCTGTATCAGTTTTACGGTTTTGGCAGCGTCGCATTCTCATCCAGTTCCAGCCGCAGATAATCGTAAAGAATTCCGCTCGTCAGGCTGCCGGCGGGGATGGTCAGCGTCAGCATGTTGGTTCCGCCCTTCATCAGTGACGCATCGAATGCAAAGTCGAGTTCGTTGTTCACGCAGCGAGGCGAAGCGGCATTAAAAAAGTTGACGGCTTGGGACAAAAGGTTTCAGCTTCGAGCGGAATCGCCATGAAATCCCCCAAAATAATTGCCCGGAATCTTTTGTGTAGCTTCATCGGATTGTCAGCATCCACAGTTTCGGCGCAGGATTTTGAAAAGTTGGCCGCCGCGAACAACGGTTTCGCCTTTGATTTGCTCAAACAGATCGCAAAGGAGCAGCCGGATAAAAACATTTTTATTTCACCGTTCAGCGTCTCGACCGCATTGCAAATGGTCTGTGACGGTGCGGCGGGTGAAACCAAGAGTGAAATGCAGCGCGTATTGAAAACGGACGGCTTGAAACCGTCGGAACTGAACGCGGCCTGCAAAAGCTTGAACCAATCCTTGAATGAGCAGCCAGACGTAATTCTGAATCTAGCCAATGGAATTTGGTATCAAAAACAATTTAAATTGAAGCCGGGGTTTGTTGCCGACAACAAAATGTTTTTTCAAGCGGAACTGGCCGGAGTAGATTTTGCTAATCTGAATTCGGCGCAGACCATCAATGATTGGGCGGATAACAAGACACGTGGAAAAATTCAAAATGTCGTTCAGTTCCCATTCCCGCCGCTGACAAGAGTGATTCTTGCCAACGCGATTTATTTCAAAGGTAAATGGGTAAAGCCATTTGACAAAAGCGAGACCAAGCCGCGCGCGTTTCATTTAGCCAGCGGTGAAACGAATCAAACGCCCATGATGCGGCAAAGCGGGAAGTTCAGTTATCAAGAAGCCGATGGCTTTCAGGCGGTGCGACTGTCTTACGCCGGCGACCGCTTGCAAATGTATTTGTTTCTACCCGAGGCGAATTCCGGCCCGGAAAAACTGCTCGTTGACTTTGGCGAGAATTGGCACAAGAAAATTTTGCCGCAGTTTACTGAACGCAAAGGAACGCTCGTGTTTCCAAAATTCAAAATTGAATATGACGTGAAACTCAGCGGGCCGCTGAAAAGTTTGGGAATGAAGCGCGCCTTTGATTTTCACAACGCTGATTTTTCAGCAATGGCCGATGAGCCGCTTTTTGTAAGCGAAGTGAAACACAAAAGTTTTGTGGAGGTGAATGAAGAGGGAACGGAAGCGGCAGCGGTGACGACGGTGGTAATGGCAGGCCGTGGGGCACCGATGAACCCACCCAAACCTTTTGAAATGGTTGTGGATCGTCCGTTCTTTTTTGTCATTGCCGACCAACGGACTCAATCCATTTTGTTCATGGGACTGATCTCCGACCCGATGCAGTGATTAAACAGGAGCAAACAGGGGCAACGGAGTTTTTCCTCTGTTTGCTCCGCGTCCTCCTGTTAAAAGTTTCAGGGTTTTGGCAGCGTCGCATTTTCATCCAGTTCCAGCCGCAGATAATCATAGAGGATTCCGCTCGTCAAAGTGCCGGCGGGGGGATGGTCAGCGTCAGCACGTTGGTGCCGGCTTTCATCAACGACGCGTCGAACGGGAGATTGTGTTCCATCCAGGAGCCGCCGATGCCGTCGCGGTTGATGGCTCCCGGGTGTCTCCAGGTTTATATATTGGAGCGAAACCAGGTCGCCGGAGCGTTTCGCCACGCTCGCGGTGACAATGCCGTTGTCGAGCGTATGGGAATTTTCAGCTTCAGAAACGGGGGGACGGCGGCGTGGCGCGAAGCATCGCGGGAAACAGCAAAGTCAACGCGACGACGGCCAGTTTCTGAAAATTCATAAATAAGTTCGGGGCAAAAGAGACGCGCGATGAGACTCCGCCAAACGCCGCGCAGCTACAATGGATTTGAATAGTCGCGTCCGCTCTGTTATTCAAACCGCCGTGAGCAAAATATTTCGTCTCGGCGTTCTCGGCTCCGGCAAAGGCTCGAACTTTGTCGCGCTGGCCGATGCCATCGCGGCGGGAACGCTTCCGGCGGAGGTCGCCGTGGTGTTGACTGATGTCGAGACCGCGGGGATTCTGGCGCACGCGCGGGAGCGAAACATTGCGGCGCGGTTCATCCCGCCTGGCAAATTCCGCACGAAGCTGGAGGAGGATGCGGAACACGCGTTCGTCGAAATGTTGCGCGCGGCGCAGGTGGATTTGATCGTGCTCGCGGGATTCATGCGCGTGCTGAAGGGGGAATTTTTGCGCGCGTTTGAAGGACGGATTGTGAATGTGCATCCGTCGTTGCTGCCGTCGTTTCCCGGCCTGGAAGCCTGGAAGCAGGCGTTGGATCACGGCGTGAAGGTGGCGGGCTGCACGGTGCATTTCGTGGATGCGGGAGTGGATTCCGGTGCGATCATCGGCCAGCAAACCGTGCCGGTGCTGGACACCGATACGGCGGAAAGTCTGCACGCGCGAATCCACGCCGCCGAACATGAGCTGTATCCGAAATGCGTGGCGGCGATTGCGCGCGGAGAGATTTCGGTGGCCGGCCGCCGCGTG